>Ga0070697_100000035_pt1 | contig 98818 bp, 108 predicted proteins | sample KBSK1501metaG_FD_65475 | JGI IMG/M metagenome (GOLD analysis project Ga0070697, IMG submission 65475) | Corn, switchgrass and miscanthus rhizosphere microbial communities from Kellogg Biological Station, Michigan, USA - KBS K1-50-1 metaG | ecosystem: Host-associated > Plants > Roots >...
CTCCCTCATTCTGCCTCTTGACCACCGGGAACAGCGCGACGGCCGTGCCGATACCGGCGAGGGCCACGATCATCTCCAGGATGGCGCCGACGATGATGCCGGTATTCGAGCCATGCCCGACGATGTAGTTCGAAGCGCGCAGCGGATTGTAGAGAAAGAGGGTCGGGATCGAGACGAAGCTGAGCAGATAGAGCGCGCCCGCGGCAAACGCTGTCTTTCGATTAGGACTCATCTGAAAACTCCTTGTTTGAAAAGGTCATCGACGCGACGACCACTGATTGATGTTCACGTGGAGTGCTTCAATCTGCCGACATCAACCACCTCCCCGATGTGAACGCCTTCATTTCGAGCCCCAGTCGTTCCCGTACCGAATCACGGCGTCGATGTGGTCTTCTCGCCGGGCCGCCGCCTCGCAGGCCCAGACGAACTCGATGAGCTCCGACAACTGCGCATCGAGCCTGGCAATGGCTTTCGGTTCGTTGCACACGTTCTCCGCTTGCCGAATTAACTCGTTCATGGCTTCTCTCCTTCTTTCACCCGTGGTTGCAGTTCAGCCCTGGAAAGCGTCGGCGTGGAGGTCAGGCTGATGACCTCGTAACCGCGGAGTGCTTCGAGAAATGGCTGAAAGCTGCCACAAACAAGACAGCGCAGTCGGCAGCCGTCGAGTTCCACCTCCGTGACCCCTATCGCCCGCGCGATTTGTCGTGCCGGAGGCAGGCCGACGAATGTCACTTCGACTCGCTGGCTCGGTAGCTGCTCCTTCATACTTGTCAGCCTGAGGCAGCAGCCGGACCGGCGAATCGTCCGAATTAATGAGTCGATCCGTAGTCATGGCCAGACCTAGGCATCGGTTGGGTAACCTGCCCGCGGAGGCGACGAGCTTCGTCGGCCGCCGACGGGAGCTCGCGGAGATCAGAAAGAGGCTGACGACGGCCCGCCTGATCAGCCTCGTTGGGCCGGGTGGTGTCGGGAAGACCCGACTCGCACTTCGGATGGCCGCCGACCTCGGACGTGGATTCGCGGACGGCGCCTGGTGGGTCGAGCTCGCCGAGGTTCGCGATGAGGCCCTCGTGACCACTGCCGTGCTCGCGGCCCTGGACCTCAGAGACCAAGCCGCAATGAAGCCGCTGGGGATCCTGGTCTCCGACTTGCAGAACAGGCAGCTGTTGCTCCTGCTCGACAACTGTGAACACCTCCTGGGAGCGGTCGCTCAACTCGTCGCCGAAGTCCTTCGCGCCGCGCCTAAGCTGAGGGTGATCGCGACCAGCCGAGAGCCGCTCCAAGTGCCAGGCGAGCACGTCATCCCCATTCCGCCGCTCCAAGTGCCTCCAGGAGACGGAAGAGAAGCGCTCGCTCAACTGCGACAGAACGAAGCCGTCACGCTGTTTACCGAGCGGGCGTCGGCAGCATCGGGCACATTCGAGCTCACAAGCTCGAACCAGGCGGCCGTCGTCGCCCTGTGCCGAAGGCTCGACGGTTTGCCACTGGCGATCGAGCTCGCGGCGGTCCGAACCCGCGTGCTCAGCGTTGAACAGATCCTCGATCGCCTGAGTGACCGATTCGCTCTCCTGACCGGAGGAGGCCGCGGTGCGCTACCGCGTCATCAAACACTCCGATTGGCCATTGACTGGAGTTACGACCTGTTGACGGCAGCCGAGCAAGCTCTGTTGAGGCGGTTATGCATTTTCGCCGGCCGATTCACCCTGGACGATGTCGAGTCTGTTTGTACATCCGACGAGGTGCCCGCCACCCTAGCGTTGGACGTCCTGTCATCACTGGTCGATAAATCGCTGGTGACCAAATTGGATGTCAGCGGCCTGGCTTGCTATCGACTGCACGAGACGATGCGCGAATACGCCATTCTCAAGTTACGAGAAGCTAACGAGGAGGATCTGCTGGAGGAGCGATGCCTCCGGTACTACCGGACGAGGTGTTTGCAATATGCGGACCAAGCTCGGTACCGGCTTCTCGAGTGGCTCGCGTGGGCTGAGCTGGAAATCGACAACATCCGAGCGGTGCTCCACCGCTGTCTGGCGCGCGGCGACTTTGACCGCGGGCTGGATATCGCCGCCTCGATGAAGTACTACTGGATCACGCATGGGACCACCGAGAGCCTGGGCTGGCTTGACCAGCTGCTCGCGCCCGGCGAGGCGTCGCCGCTGACGCTGGTGCGGGCCTATTACCTTCGTGGTTGGTTGAGCCTGCTGCAGGCCGATGCGGCTGCGGCCAGGCCATGGATTGCGCGAGCCATAGCGACCGCTCGAGAGACGGGGCAGCCAGCGCTATTGTCCGAGTCACTATCGATAGCCGCGACCGCTGAGAACGTAGCCGGCGACCTTGACGCCGCGAGACGATTCCTCGATCAGGCCGAAGCGATGAAGGCGGGTCTCGATGACTACCCCGCGACGATCGAGCTGTTGCTGTCCCGCTCCATTTACGCGTTCTTCCAGGGTGACCTGGACACTGCCAGAGCCGCGTCTTTAGAGGGCGTGCGCCTCAGCCGCGACGCCGGTGACCTGTACCAACTTGACACGATGCTTCGCAACCTCGGCATGGTGGGAATGATGGCCGGTGACATTCACGCGGCACAGTCAGGGTTCGTCGAAGCGTTGAAGGTCTCTCGGCAGGTCGATAATCGGCTCACTCAGTTTTACGGGCTTGCGGCTTTAGGCTGGCATGCTGCCAACGCTGCCCAGCCGCGAATTGCAGCTCAGCTGCTCGGCGCCGCGGAAGCCGTGGGGACGCGCGCTGGCGCAGACATCATCGGACCGTCTGTTCCATTCTTGGCCCAGGCTAAAGAGTCCGCGATTGGAGCGCTGGGGGCGTCGAAGTTCGAGGCAGAATTTGCGGCAGGCAAGCGAATGAGCCGCGATGCGGCAGTCCGCCTGGCGCTTGGCGAATCCGATCATGTCGACGTCGCTACGGAACGCGAGGCGGGGCCACTGGCGAGGCGGGAGGTCGAGGTCGCGAGGCTGGTCGCCCAAGGCCTGAGCAATAAGCAGATCGGCGCGCGCCTGTTTATCTCCGAGCCCACCGTCGCCACCCATATCCGCAACATTATGAACAAGCTCGGGTTTGACTCACGGGCACAGATCGCGGGCTGGATGGCATCGTCGAATCGATGAAGCCGCGGTGGACGGATTGAAATACGAAATTGCCGCCGAGGCTGCGCTGGCGCCGGAGGCGCCCGTGGCGCACAGGATCGGATGGCGCTTCATGTCCCTCTACGCGTTGGCGTTCATGAGCACCAACCTGGTCTTCCAGGCGCCGATCCTGGTCACCTTGCCGCTAAGAGTCAACTCGCTGGTGGGGATCGAACAGGCACCGAAAAGCCTAGCGCTTGTCGCCGGGATCGGCGCCTTCGTCGCAATGTTCGGCAATCCGTTCTCCGGGAGGATGAGCGACCGCACCTCGTCGCCGCTCGGCATGCGACGGCCATGGATGGTCATAGGCCTGGTGGGCGGTAGTCTCGGCATCGTAGTTGTGGCGCTGGCACCCAACATCCTGGTCGTACTCGTCGGATGGTGCATCGCGCAGCTGTTTTTCAACGCACTGCTCGCCGCATTGATCGCCGTACTGCCAGACCAGGTCCCGAGCTCGCAACGCGGTCTGGTCTCGGGTGTGCTGGGTGTGTGCCTGCCGATCGCCGCAGTAAGTGGCACCTTTCTCGTCAAACTTTTCACCGGCCACCCGCTCGCGACGTTCCTGGTCCCGTGCGCGACCGGTGGGTTCTTCATCCTGCTCTTCGCGGTCGCGCTAAAGGACCGCCGGCTTTCGAAGGCGGACAGGCCAACCTGGTCACTGAGGGAATTCGCCAGCACCTTCTACGTCAAACCGCGGACTAGCCCAGACTTCGCTTGGGCCTTCACCAGTCGCTTCATGTTCCTCCTGGCCTACGCCCTCCTGACCACCTACGAGGCCTACTTCCTGCTCGGCAAAATCGGCAGCGCCGTGGCCGACGTGCCGCAACAGATATTCCTCGGCACACTCGTCCAGTCCGTCATCATCGTCGCCGCTTCGCTCATCGCTGGCAAGCTTTCTGACCGGACGGGCCGAAGGAAGATCTTTGTTTTCATCGCGTCGATCGTGTACGGCCTGGCGATGTTCACGGTCGCGATCGCCAGCAACTTCAACGGATTCCTGGTGGGCCTGGCCATCAGCGGCCTCGGCTTTGGCATATACACGGCCGTGGATCTCGCGCTCGTCGCCGACGTGCTACCAAGTAAACACAACGTCGCCAAAGATCTCGGCGTGTTCAACATCGCCGGCGCTCTACCCTTCTCCATCGCGCCAGCGAGCGCGCCTGTCATCCTGGCGATCGGAGGGGGCAACTTCGGCGTGCTTTACGCCGGGGCCGGGATCTTTGCGATCATGGGGGCCGCCGCCATACTGCGCGTCAGGGGTGTCCGATAGGTTACAAGGGTCGACAAACGTTGCCCCTCACCCGGAACCGCAGGTCGTACCACCAAAATACCACCAGACTCGTGACCACTAGTCGGCATTTGTCGATACTTATCGGCACGAATTTCCGGCGGCCGAATACCCAACGGCACGTGTTGACACGAGACGACACCAGGCGGACGGCTTAAGTCCTGATTTGTAAACAGCGGGTCGCCGGTTCGAATCCGGCCGTCGGCTCCACATTCCGCGTATTAGCTCGGCTGAGATGTCGCATTGGGCTTTCGGCTGATGCGTCCCACGCCTTCGGGTGATGGGTCACAGCTCCTTCGGGTGATGTGTCACTTTCCCCGATGAGGGAAATGAGTACTGCCACGATCCGGTGGGCCAAAACTGGTCGGTCGCGTTGACGGGAGGTCAGGTCTTGGCTGCGGCGCGTGGCGACATCAGCGACATAATCAGCACCGCGCCGTAGCCGAGATCGATCAAGAGATCGACCGTGCTCAAGGCCGTGATCGCTTGACCCGAGCTAAGCCCCGGGAGGGTGCCCAAAATGGCGAGCCCGTCAAAGATCAAAAAGACGATCCGGGCCACGAAAAACTTCGTCAGCCAGGTGATAAGGATGAAAACGGCGCCAACGATGACCGAAAGGATGGCGAAGAACGGGCCCGGGTTCCCAGTCAAATACATGGTTTCGCCTGTATCCCCATCGGTGTAAGGCACGTTGATGTGTTGGCCCACCAGGCTGAGAATCACCAGGCCCAGGACGATCAAGCCACCGTAGCCAAGCGTGATGAACCTGGCAATCTCAACCCAATCGATGCTTCGCTGCCTGATTGGTGCCGCCGACGTTGCAGGGCCGCCCGCGAACGAGTCCGCCACAGAAGGCGTGTCTCCGGGAAACCTGGAAACTCTCAGATCGTCACCATCTCGCTACAAGTAGCGGCCTGATCTTGTCATCGTGCTCCCAGTCGGCCTCATCGGCATCCTGGCGCCGTGCACGGCATCGCTATCTGGGGGAATTCCTTCATTCGCAACACTATTTCGACCGATCCCCCGGGACAAATACCCCGGTCAATCGCCGGAGCGCCACGCTCAATGTTCCGCAACTTCTTTCGTAGGCCGCCCGTTTTTCTCGATGCGGTCAGGCGGCGACTGAGACGCCCGGTTTCCAGCCGATGCCACGCTGCAACAGCGCTTCGAAGGCCGTCGCCAGCAGCGGCGGCGAGAAATAGTAGCCCTGTCCTAGCTGGCAGCCGAGCGCTCGAAGTAGGCGAAGTTGACCCGCCGTTTCGATCCCCTCCGCCACGGTGGTCAGGTGGAGGGCATCGCTGAGGCCGATGATGGCCCGAGCGACGGCCGACTGCTCGGTTCCCTCCGCGATGTCTTCGATGAACGCCCGATCGATCTTGAGGACATCGACGGGGAAATGCCTGAGGTATCCGAGTGAGGAATACCCCGTCCCAAAGTCATCGATGGCCAGCCGCAGGCCGAGCTGCTTCAGTTCCCGAAGCCTCCCTACCGTCCCCGCCATATCCTGCATGAGCACCGATTCGGTGATCTCGAGTATCAAGTTGGCCGGGTCGAACCCGCTTTCGTAGAGCATGCGCGTGAGCTGCCCGAGCAGGTCGGGGTCCAGCAGCTGCCGCGCGGAGACGTTGACGCTCAGGCTGAAGGGACCGCGGTCCGGCAAAGTCGCCCCCCACTCGACGGCCTGGCGGATCGCCTCCTGCAAGACCCAGCGGCCCAGCGGCACGATCTGCCCGGTTTCCTCGGCGACACCGATGAACTCTGCCGGAGGGATCAGCCCCTTTACCGGATGACGCCAGCGGACCAGCGCCTCGGCGCCATCGATTGCCTCCCCCTCGAGCCGAACCAGCGGCTGGTAATGCAGCTCGAATTCGTTGCGCTCAACCGCACGCGCGAGGTCGGCATCCAGTTCGAGGCGGCGCATAACCGCGGCGTGCATCGTCGGCTCGAAGACGACACAGGGCCTGGTGCCAGTCTCCTTGGCGCGGTACATGGCCGTGTCCGCGTTCCGGAGCAGCTCGGATGCGGCCTCTCGCCCATCGCTGCTGGTGGCGACGCCAATGCTGGGATTGCTGAAGATCTCGTTGCCGCCGATCGTCACGGGCTGGCGCAAATTGTCGCGGATTCGCTGGGCGACGATGATCACGTCATTCAGCTCCGCCACCCCTTCCAAGAGAACCGCAAACTCGTCGCCACCAAGCCTGGCCGGCGTGTCCACCTCGCGAATCGAGCCGCGCAGACGACGCCCCAACTGGATCAGCAACTGGTCGCCCGCCTCATGCCCCAGGCTGTCGTTGACGTTCTTGAAGCGGTCGAGATCGATGAAGAGCACGCCGGTGATCGACCCGACCTCCCGCCGCGCCCGGGCGAGCGCGTGCTCGAGGCGATCCAGGAACAGCGTGCGGTTGGGCAGATCGGTGAGCGCATCGTGCAAGACCTGGTGCTGCATGGCGGCCGCCATCTTGGAGTCAGTCAGCGCCAGGCTCGCATGTTCGGCGAAGGCGACCAGCGTGTCCTGCTCCGCGGGCGTGAAAACGCGCCCGGCCTCGCGCGAGGCCACCGTGAGACTACCCACGACCCGCCCGGTCTCCCGTACGGGTGCGGCCATCGCGACCTGGACGCCGTCGCGAACGAGGGCGACGACCCCTCCCTCGAACCGTGGGTAATCCGCAATCACCACCAGATGATCGTCCGCCACGGATCGACTGCTGGCGCCCCGAGACGCGGGCTCCCGGGTCATGTCGGCAAGCACCTCGGGGGTGAGGCCGACCTGCGCGAGAATCACAAGCACCTCCGGGTTGGCCGGGTCACGCAAGCGGAAGCTGGCGATCTCCGCGTTCACGAGCTCGCTGGCGCCACGGACGATCGCCTCGAGCACCTCGGCGAACGGAGCGCGATGCGAGATCGACTGCCCGATCTTGGCCAGCCGTTCGAGCAGCGTCTGCCGTTCCTGCAATTGACGCACCAGGCGCACGTTCTCTCGGCTTTGCGCCTCACTGCGGGCGCGCAGGTGTCGCTCTTCCTCGAGCGCCGCGAGCGAGCGGATCGTCAGCGCCAGGCCGCGGCCCATGGCCCGCAACAGGACCGCCTCTTCGCGGATGAATTCAGAATCTCCGGTCCGTGCCACCAGGAGCCGGGCATCTTTCGGAGTCTCCAGTGCCGCGACGGAAATGCGGCAGACGCCAAGTGACGGCAGCTCGATCGTCGCGGAGTCTTGCGCGGCAGCCGTGCACAGCAACGTGGTGGGGATGTCGTCAGCCGGAAACCCGACCGCGGCCAAGATGTCATCGCCCTGCACGACGGCCGCAACCTCCGCCTCCAGCGCCTCGGCGATCCGTTCGACGGCACCCTTGAGCGCACTGGGCCGGTCAGAGTAGGACGCGATAGCGGTCAGGAACTCGGCGAGCTGTTGGGTCGACCAACTACCGGAGTAGGTCGACATTTTCAGCTCAGGGCGAGAATTACCAGCGTCTGATTGTGAAAACCACTGACGCCATTCGTGCGCGCGATCTCACCATAGGTATAGAAGCCGGCGATCGGCGCGCCGCCCGCATGGAGGCCGATGCGCGACACCTCGCGGCGAATCCCCTCGTCGCCCAGCACGCCACGGCGGGCGATGCAGTCGAAGGCGAGGAACCCGACCGGGCGGTGACCGTCGAGCGAAGCGAGCGCATCCGAGCAGGCCGCGTCAGTGGCCTCGAGCACCGACGTGTCGTCGCCCTCCATGAACCAGGCCAGGCCACCCTGCGGGACGCCAGCGATGCAGACGAGCGACCGATCCTCGAAGTTGGCTTCGCCGACGAAGCGCACCTCCTCGCCGCTACGCCGGCTGAGGCCAAGGGGGTGAGTGATCGCAAACCTGGTGAAGGCCCCGCCATCCGTCCGAGCGCCGACCGGCGCGTTGAGCCGGTCCAGGTAAATGTCGAGCGCAGGCTTGTCGTCAAGGGTATAGACCCGGTTGTCGGCACTGCCCGTGACCAGCATCGGTTCGCCGACCCGCCGCCAGCCGTGCCGGACGCCGATGCCCATCGGGGAATCGGAGGCGATCGCTGCCCCCACGACCGCATCGGTCACCACCTGAGTGCCGTGGAACTGGTAGGTTCGTCTCATCTTGAGGTCGTCGCCGGCGCAGCCCCCCACCAGGGGGACAGCGGCGCCAACGACGGAGTAGGCGCCCCGGACGACTTCCTGCTGGTCGCCGGAAAGGCCATCGCTGAGGAGCAACAAGACCTTGTGCGGGCGCTCGGCCACGCGGGACACCGACGCTGCGACCTCGGCGCTCGCCAAACGAAGCCGGCCGGAGGCGCCAGTCGCCAGCGCCGTCGCGATCGAGAAGCCCTCGCCGCCCAACGCCGTCACGACCACGCTGGCGTCCCCGGGGCCGGCGGCACCGATCTCACCCGCTGTCGAGCATCCGATGAGCGGCGCGCCACCCGACCGTTCGCTGATCGTTCGGACCAGTTGCTCCAGGTCGTAGGCATCGGAGCAGAAGACCGCCAGGAGGCTCGCCTGGTCCCGCTCGAGTGCCTGGCCGGCCGCTTCCTCGCCGGCCGCCCGGGCATCGCGCGCGGCCGACAGGCCGACCCGCATCCACCGACGCGGGCCCGTGTCCACCATAAAGCCAGAACCCAGCGGGGCCTTGATTGCTTCGCAAAGCGAGGGTTTGACGCCGGAGTGCGGCCAGGCTGTTACTGGCTCGTCATTTCCCTCGATCCTTCCGTCCCCTGAGGGTGAGGGTCAGGGTGGGGACTGGTTCGCTCAGCCTTTCGCTAATTCGGCTTGCCGGCGGTGGACGTCATCCGCGCTGGCCAGCCCAATCAGCTCCCCTCCGACGTCGTCACCACAGCATGACCAATTTTATGGTCGGTCAGGTAACGGTCAATTTCTTCGAGGGCCACGTTGGGACGAAACGTAACCGGTCCTGAGATCATCGCCTCTTCGGCCGTCTTAGCCCCATTCGCTTTGATGGCGTCACTCCTCAACAGGCCCAAGACGATCCGGTGATCGTTCACAACCGGGCAGGGACTCGTCGGATTAGACGCCATGCGCGCCTTGATCGCGCTGAGCTGATCGCTCGGTCGGCAGGTGACGACGTCACGCCGGGCGACCGTTCCAAGATTGGGGATGCCAGCCGCAGTCCCCTCGACAGGGAGGCCTGCGGAGACCCAATCGAGTTTGCCAGGATGGTAAAAAAAGACGCTCGTGAAACCGAGACTCTCGAGCCGCCACGCGGCTCGTGAACTCATGTCTCATTGATAGTCGTAGCAGTAGACGATGACCGGCCGGGTCTTGTCGAGCTGGCTGGCCGCCGCGCGATTTAGTTCGCGCAACGGAATGCTGATAGCGCCGGGAAGATGCTCCTCGTCATACTCCCGTCGAGGCAGCACCTCTACCAACTGCGCACCGGCCTTGAGCATCTCGCGAAGGCGTGATCGGTCGATCAGCGTCGGCATTTGAAACCTCCTCTGGTCAGCTCCTTCACTGGGAGCGCGACTCCGACTCCCCGAGCGGACTCGCGATCAACCGTCGGGCGGGATCAGCCGTGAAGCGGTCGTAGCACCGTTTCGAGCAGAACAACTGAATTCGGCCGGCGTACTCCCAGTACTCGAGGGGCGCCATCAGCGGTCTGCCGCAGTTGTCGCAATATCGCAGCCTGTCCTGTGTTTGCTCGTTCGACTCGGCGCCTGGCATCATTCCCTCCGCTCAGTCTATGGTCCAGGGTGGTAGAGGAGCCTGGCCCACACGTCGCCGGAAAACCCGAGGTGAAGACCGCGAAATGGCCCGATGCCGCGGACCGTTACCGGAATCATGCTCGGCATGTGAGGCAGGATTCGTTGGTCGAGCAAGATCCGGCGGCCGGCTGTCTCGCCGATATCCACGAGATGCCCGGAGTCCTCATCTCGCGATCGGCTCCGACGGAGCCGTAGGTCACGGATCTGACTCTCGCCTCAACAGCGGGTGTCCTGGTAAGCGATCACCAGCGCATCATGGGCAGTTGCTCAACCGGGCAACGGGAGCCCTGGAGAGGGCGGATCCGCAGGCAAACCACATAATCGTCCCGTGTCGGTTCAGTTCCGGCGGGAGATCCTAACCTGTGAAATCCTCCATCCAGCTGAGGACTTTCGGCCAGTCCGATGCGAGGTCGAGGTTTGCTGGGATCCACTGACCGGCCACTCCAGCCGCATCGTCAAGGATGTCAAGCTTGCTTCCGGCGAGCTCCTTTAATTTGGAGGCTCGTCCTGTCCGGCGGGCGATGCCAATCGGGCGACCAGATCGAGCTCGCCCTCAGATAATCGAACCTGAGTCTTCCCTGGATACCAGAAGATCGGCTCCAACGGAGTGCGGGTCGGGAAACCTGATCTCGCCGCCGTCGCCGCGAAGCACCACCGGGATCGTCTCCAGGATGATGGCCAGGTCCAGGAAGGGCGACCACCTCGAGATATACTCCAGGTCGCAGCGCGCCCGGACTGCCAGCGACGGGTTCGTGCGGGCCTTGACCTGCCAGAGCCCGGTCAGGCCCGGACGCATCGCCAGCCGTTGCCGGTGATCGTCTTCGTCCGGCGATACTTCTCCCATTTGATGCGGGCGTGGGCCGACCAGGCTCATGTCGCCTCGAACGACGTTCCAGAGTTGGGGTAGCTCGTCCAGGCTGAAGCGGCGCAGCCAGCTACCGATAACGGTTACCCGAGGGTCGTCGACGATCTTTACCATCCCCTGCGCGAGATTGCGAGCGCGCAGGTCGAGGAGGGCCTCCTCGGATCCGGGCGTCATGGTGCGGAACTTGTACATCCTGAACGGCCGGCCCGCTCGGCCGAGCCGCGTCGCCCGGAAGAAGATCGGCGTTCCGCTATCGAGCCAGACTAGGGCAGTAACGAATCCGAAGACCGGCGCCAGGACGATCAGCGCCGCCGTCGCGACGACCACGTCGGCGACGCGCTTGCCGGCGAGGGTCAAGCTCCGGGCCGGGCGCTCCCTGGCGACGATCCGGCGCGCGATTTGGGGACCGGTCACCACCGCGAGCGCCCAGACCGCAAGAACGCGACCCGGCGCCAGCGTCCATAGGTAGTGGTCGAAGAGAAGCAACGGAGACAGGGTGGCGATCGCGACGAACGGGCCGGTCCGCGCCGCGGGCTCGGCCCGCCGCCGCCAGGCCAGGAGCAGCAGGCTGCCGAAGATGGATAGCCATCCCAGCAATCCCAGCGGCCCGAGCTCGGCCAGGGCAATGAGGAACACGTCATGCGCCGGGCCGCCACCGCCAAAAAATCGCTGCTCGACCAGGACGTGATTCCCTGCTCCGACGGGAATCCCCGCGCCGATCACCCTCCACGTGACGGAGTAGGAGGAAAGCCGCGTCTCGATCGAATTTCGTTCGACCAGGGTACCGAGGTTGCCGACCCGCACGAGCGTCACAAGCCCGAGCAGGAGGACGGCCCCGGCCACGGCGACGCGGGCGCGACGCGCGGCGACGGCCTGGTGGCCCGGCCCGTCGCGTCGGGCGAGCCACCAGGTTGCGCCACCGAACAACACCGCGAGGCCGGCCGTCCGCGAGAAAGTCAACAGCAACGCCACGAAGCCGGCGGCGAGGGCCATCGCGCGCCATCGCCGTATCCGCGGGTCGTCGACGACCGAGAACAACGCCAGGCTCAGTGCGAGAAAGCCGCCCAGGATGTTGGGGTGCGCAAAGGTGCCGTAACTACGCAGCCAGCGGCCGGCAATCGGAATCATGACGACCGCGGCGTCGCGACTGTGGGAGGTCGCCTCCCTGGGCCAGCCGTTGAAGAGCGCCTCCGCAGGAGCGGTGCTCTGGGTCGCGGCCTGCCAGACGGCGAGCAGCGCCTGAGAGACCACCACGGCCGCCAGAACCGCGAGCAGCGGCCGCAGGGGAAATTGAACCATCAGCTCCGCCGAGGCGAGAAGGAACAGCACCAGCAGCGCAAGCTGGAGCGTCACGCCCAGGGTAATCAGCCGGTCATAGGCCGTGGCGACACTCACGGCGGCGGCGAGTGCCAGGATGGCAACCCCGGCGATGACCGGGAGACCGCCCCGTGGCAGCCGCGGCTTTTCACTCGCCAACAGCCGCCAGCCGAGCCAGCCGAGACATGTCACCACGACGAGCACGTCGGCGGGATAGACCGCGACAGAGCGGTACTGATAGGCGATGCCGTTGGCGGGCGCGATATAGATCGGCCAGAACCGCCCGACGCCAAGGCTGGCTGGCAGGAGACAGAGCGAGACCCAACCTACTTTTGCGGCGGCCCTGGCGAGGCGAGGGCGGATCGTCATGGGCTGCCGACGGCCTGGGCGCGGAGGCCCGATGGCACCGACGCCGTCAAACGCTTGCGGTTCGGCTCGAGAAGGCCGGCGACCGATTGGACGGCGGCGAGGAATAGGACGAGGGCGAGGGAAGCAAGCGGAAGGGTGCCCCAGAGGATTCCTTGGACGTCTGGGACACCGAAGCGAAGCGCCGCGGCCGGGACCGGCGGTGCGGTGGCATTCTCCCAGACCTCGATGCCGCCCGCCAGCGGTCCTCGCGGGCTGAACCCAGCCGCGTTCAGATAGGGGTCGTAATGGGGATCGAGGACGAACGCCCACCGGATCGAGTACTGGTTCGCGACAGCCAGCGCGCGACGGAGGGCCCTGCCCGATGGGTCCCACCACAACGCCGCGTCGAGCATGCCAATCCCGCTCCTGGCCAGCACCGGCAGACGCCGCGCGGTGTAGTAGGTGCCATCGATCGTGGTCGCCTGCGTCATGGTCCCCAGCCGCGCCCCGGGATCACCCACCCCGAAGGTCTGGTACCGCCAGGCGGTACGTCCGTCGCTCATGAACTGGGCGATCGGCTGCAGGTCCCGCTGGTACGGGAGCGCCGGGCCCAGCATGGACATCACGGCGTCCCCCCCGGCGTAGAGGAGGGCGCCCGTCAGCGCCGCGATCGCCAGAACGCGGCCGGCCGCAATCCGCAACGACAGCGCATGGCTGATCGCAACGCCGGCCAGCGGCAGCAGGGCGACCGCGCCCCATAGCGCGAACCGGTCATAGGTCAGCCACTCCCATTGCCGCCCGAACAGCAGTGAGGGCAGTGGCGTGGTCCCGCCCAGCCCGAGGACGCCCAGGACACCGGCGAGGACCGCGACCGCCGCGGTTCGACGGGCGTGACTCCGCCAGAGCCCGTAGACCGCCAAAGCGGGAATCAGCCCATAGACCCCCCAGAGAAAGAGCGCCTGGGCGTTGAGGTCACGCAGGAAGTCGGCGCGACTGTTGTGCGGGATGAACGCATCAGGGATTCCGCCCCGCGCCCACAGCCAGAAGGGGAGGACGGCAATCGCGCCGGCTAGCGCGCAGCCAATCGCGGCGAGGATCAGTCGACGAACACGGACCGGGAGCGCTCGCGAGCCCGAGCCGGGGAGTACCGTTGCGGACGCCGCAAGCAAGGCGGGCGCCAGGAAGAAGAGCGCGGTGGCGTGGTGCGCCGCGAAGACGGTGCCGCTGAGGCCCACCATCAACCCGAAACGGATTGCGCCGCCATGTTCCGCGAAACGAGTGAACTCGACCACCAGGAAGAGCGCCAGGGTCAGGGCGACCACCGTGGGCAACTGACCGAAGGCGTGGGCCGCCAGCGCGACCCCCGGCACGAATGGCGCGATCATCGCGGCGGCGGTGGCCGCCGCTGGGGAGACGAACACCTGAGCGAAGCGCCAGACGGCAACCGGGAAGAGGACCAACGTCGCCAGCAGCAGGAGCCCGAACGCGGCGTCGTACCCGAACGGCACGCTGACCAGGGCAAGCAACTGGTGGACGAGGGGCGGATACGAACTCACCGAGAACCCGCCGAACCAGCGGGGATCCCACAGGGAAAACCACGACCGCCGGTAATGGTCGGCGAAGAAGATGTGGGTCGCCGCGTCCCAGCTGTAGCGATAGAGACCCCCGGCGACCAGCGGGCCGTGGAAGCAGAGCGCCAGCACCATGCCCGGAACGGGCCCGCGAACGTCTCTCACGCTTCGCCTCCGGCGCTGAGCGCGGGCATCCGACTGCCAATGGTTGGTACGCACGCCATCTCGGTGACGTCGTCGGGCTGGCGCGGATCATCGAACGCCGCCAGGTAGGCGTCGACGATCTTCGCGGGCGTGAGCCGTTCGATGGTCTGGAGGTTGTGCCGGACCAGCCGACGGCGCCGGTCGGCATCGCCAAGCAGGCAATCGAGGGCACTGGCCAGACCTCGGGAGTCGCCGGGTGGGAACCAGGTCAGTTTCAAATCCTCGTCCTGGGCGAGCCCGCGGAAATCCGGCAGGTCGCTGGCGATCACCGCCCGAGCGTGGCTGACGGCGCGATAGATCACCCCCGACGAACCGGTTGACGCCAGCGAGGGGACGACGACGACGGTCGCCCGGGCAAACAGCGCGGCGAGCCGCTCGGCCGGCACGTACCCGACCCACGAGCCATCGAGCCCGTGACGCGCGCAGCAATCGGCCATGAACCCGGGATAGCGTGGATGGTCGGCGCCAGCCACGATCAGCTGGAGGTGGGGGCGCGTTCGACGCAGGTGGGCAACGGCCTCGGCCACTAGGCCAGGCTCTTTGTGAGGGCCAAAGGTTCCGAATACGAGCGCGGTCTCCCGGTCTGGCTCGGCCTCGTAGCGCGTCCGGTCGTGCCCACCCAGTGGGATGCGACGGATGTTGCGAGCGCCGTAGCGCTCGATGAGGAACCGGCGGTAGCGATCCAGGGTGACCACGACCGTGCTCGCCCGAAGCACGAGCCTGGGTACGAGCGCCGCACCGACGCGTCCATGGCGGGAGCGAAGCCCAAGGGCCGCGAGATCGGCAAGCGCCGGGAGTTCGTGCAGCGTGACGACGGTTCGATAGCCGAGCAGCGTCGTAGCGAGCGGCGCCACCAACCCGCTCGCCGCGGCGATCGGCCGGGTGCCAAACATCGTCAGGCCGAGGTTGAACCAGACAACGTCGGGCTGCACGACCTCGAGCGCTCGCACCAGGGCGGGCCCGGTTCCGATCCCGTTTCGACGCCAGACTCGGCGGACCTCCACACGGCCAACCCGTTGGTGCGCGGGCATACCTGGCCCTTGGTCGGCGAAGACGGTAACGCTCTGGACCCTCGGGTCGACGGCGAGATATTCGGTCACGTGGGCGGCGTAGTCGGATATCCCGCCGATGGTGGGAGGGAAAGAACTGACAACACCGATCCTCACGCCTCGTCTTCCCGGCCCTTAATGGATTCCCGATTGAAACGGCTGAGGCTGAAGAGGGCGAAGAGCAAGGCCACATTCGCAGCCAGTGCGCCCACGTCGACCAGCCGGGGATCGATCGCACCCATAAAGCCGCGATGCTCCGCATAGAGGTGGCTTACGGCCAGGACGACACCCACGGTCAGGCTTGCCAGCAGCGCCGCGCCGATCAGCATCAGGGTGATCGCGCCCCTACGCACGTCCACCTCCCGATACGGCGCCGACTTCTCCGTAGAGGTCGATGAACCGGGTGGTGCACAGGTCGATGCTGTATTCGCCCACGGCCCGCTCGCGTGCGGCGCATCCCGACCTGAGCCGGCTCGGCTCGTCGTCGACGAGCTCGGCCATCGCATCGGCCAACCCCTCGGCGTCGCCGACACGGACGGTTCTGGCGGCCGGCTGTAGCTCGGGAATGACGCCAACCGCCGTGCCCACCACCGGCACGCCGCAGGCAGCCGCCTCCAGCGCGACCATTCCCTGCGCCTCGTGACGAGAGCTCAGCACGAAAACTTCGGCGCGCTGGTACGCCTGCGGCATCTGATCGTGCGGAACGGCTCCGCGCCAGCGGATGCTCTCGGACAATCCGAGGCATCGGGCGAGCGACCGCAGGTCGGGCTCGAGTGGGCCGGTCCCCACGACATCGAGCTGAAAGGCGTAGCCGCGCTCGCGCAGCGCCGCCGCAGCGGACAGCAGCGTGGCCTGGTCTTTCACCCCACAGAGTGAGGCGACGTGCAGGATGCGAGTCGGACCGTCGTTCCGCCGTGCCCTCAGGGGTGCGAACATCACGAGGTCGACGCCAAGGGGCACTCGCCGGGCGCGGGACGCGCAACGCGCTGGCAAGAATGGCTGGGCGGATGCGAGGGCGAGCGCGGAACCAGCCGTCACGGCGCCAGCCAGCCGGAGCGCCACCTGGATCTTTACGCGCTCGAGCCGCCGCAGGAGACCGCCGTACCCGATGTCGCGCTGCCGAGCCAGCTCACCACCCGCGATGCTGACCACGGCTGGGATGCGCAGCGCGCGACCGAGAAGAGCCGCGACGAAACCCGGCTCGCCTGCCCAGAAGGCGTGCAGCACGTCGAAGGGGCGACGGCGGTGCTCGGCGACGAGTTCACTGGCCGTTCGTAGCCACAAGCCGGCGCTCCCACCGCCAGTGGCTGCACCGCCCCCCAAGGCGGTGACCTGCGCCCCGAAGACTCCATACCGTCCCCGGCGGTCCGGGTAACGCAGGGCGAAGATATGGACGTCGGCGGCACCGACGAGCCGGACCACGAGGTGCCGCAGCGCCGGGATGCACCAGTCGCCTGGATCGGCGCTGAACCCGGGGACAACGAGGCCGATCCTCATACACCCTCGTGCCCGATGGCGAACAGCGTGTAGCCACCGCGGGTCCCGAGCGGCGTCAAGCCAGGTGCGGCAAGCAACGCGTGATAGCGCTCCCAGGGCGCGCGTCCCGTCCACTGGCGCTCGAGCGCCCTGACGTCGACCAGCACGAGCGTGGGCCGCCCATCGCCCAGGAGAGCGCCGATCCGCTCAGCGCTGACCTCGGAGAGGTCGAGCGTTTGAAGGCGGCCGTATTCCTGGAAGGTCGCTGTCAACCCGAAGGCGAGCAGCTGTCCATTCACGGGGGCCAGCCGGTCCGCCCAGCGCACGATGGCCACATCGTTTTGCTTGCGCTCGATGAACTCCTGTGTCACCACCGCGCTCCCGGCGGCCGCAAGCGCCAGGCCCGCAAGCAGCCAGGCGGCGGCGGCCCGGCGAACCTGGGCGTGGGAAGCCCGTCGGAGCCGGTCGTAGCCGACCGCGGCGAGGATGGCCAGCGGTGGGAGATAGGCGAGCGTGAACCGCGGGTTCTGCCAGGGCGCGCCGGCATGGAAGGCCAGGACGATCGCCGCCCAGGCGACGAGGATCCCAAGAGCCGGACGCCGCTTTTGCCGGAGCACCGCCCAGATGCCCGGTGCAATCAGGGCGGCCACGAGGGGGCTGAAGTACCACCAGTTGGCGGGCGCGAGCGCGTAATAGAGCCCGTTCGGGAGGCTGTAGGCAAGCTGTCCGTCACCGGTCGTGAAGGTTGCGTGCAGCGCGTTGAGCGGACTCCAGGAGTAGACCTGAAGATCACCGGCGAACGGCGGGTTGCCACCCCACATGAGGCCGAGGAGCGCCGCGACGGCGGTCGGCGCCAGGACCACGATTCCAACCACGGCCGCGCCCGCCCCGTGAAGCAGCGCGATACGCCGGGGACGTTGCCAGAGCAACGTCAGCCCCCAGATCGCGATCGGCACCGCGACCAGGCCGTAGATCCAGCGGGTGAGGATTGCCCAGGCGAGTGCCAAAGCGCAGAGGAGCAGCCAGCGAGCGGCACCCGTCCGCCGATAGCGGGCCAGGGCCCACACGCCGGCCGTCGCCGCGGCGAGACCGAGCGTGTCCGCCATCACCACGAGGCTGGACTGGAGCAGTTGACCGGTCACGGCCACGATCAATCCGGCGAGGAGTGAAGCGGGCAACCAGCGATGGCGGGCTACCGGCCAGCCGGCTGTCTCGTCTGTCCCCAGCTCGCGCGCCAGAAGGATGGTGAACGCCGGCACGGCCGCGCCCGCCGCGACGCTGACGATCTGTCCGGCGATGGGTGCCACGCCCAGGACGCCGGACATCGCCGCGACCAGCAACGGATATCCCGGTGGCCAGAAAAAGGGAGGCGGCAGTTGCCAGCGTTCCAGACTCTGGCGGAGCGGACCCGTCGCGTAGTGGAAGTACGCAAAGGAGTCCTGACCGTACAGGCCGTCGAACCGCCTGAGTGCGAGGATGGCCAGCGCCGAGCCCGCCAGAAGAACCACCGGGCCAAGCGGCAACCACCGAGCCATGACGCGAGAAACGGCGGGACGCAGCGGCGCGCCCGTCTCGGGCGCCGGTTCCCGGCGGCGCCAGGTGCGATCGGTCTCGATCAATCGGCTCCCGGTGCCAGGTAGAGCGTGCAGACGCATTTCTGGCAAATGGGATCGCGCCGGACATCGAGCGCACGGCGGAAGGCGATCGCCGCGGCGCCGTTCAGGATCTCGTCGAGCGGGCGGTCGTGGATATTGCCGAGACTCCGGTGGAAGAAGCAGGGGCGAACCGTTCCGTCCGCCTCGACCACCGTCGACACCCAGGGGGCGTTGCAGTGGTTCTCGGGAAAGTTCTCATCGCCATTGAGCGCCGCAAAGTAGCGGGGAAGCCGGCGGAGCCTGGCGGGCGTTTCGGCGACGAAACCGCTGGCAAACTCGTCCGGATACGCGGTGATCGTCTCCTCGACCACATGAGCAAAGCGTTTTACCTCGTCAGGGCTGAGCGCGACATCGCTGACGCGCTCCGGCGCCCATCCCTGCGGACGATTGAACGCGGTGCTCGAGACGTCGACGGCAAAGAACGAGATCTGATCGATGCCGATCGCCTTCGCGGCGTCGATGATGTTCGGCAGGTCGAGGTAGTTCTGCCGCTGGATGACGCAGCGGGCAGTCACGCGAAAATCCGGGGTGAGCGTCTTGAGCGCGCGTACGCCGCCGGCGAGACGTTCGTAGGCGTTTGGGATGTTTCGGATCCGGTCGTGAATGGACCGGCTGCCGTCGAGCGAAACCGTGACCTCGTCGCAGTGCGCAAGCACGGCGGCGGCGTGACGCTCGAGGAGCAGCCCCGTCGACAGCAAGGTGATCCTGGCAACGCCGGCCTCGCGCAGCAGGTCGCAGAGCGTCCAGAGGTTCGAGTGCAGCAGGGCCTCGCCACCAGAGAGCACCACGTGGTTCGTGCCGAGCTTGCGGAGCGCGGGCACATGCGGAATCAGGTCCTCCCGGGACAGCTCGCGCTTGTTGCGGTTCGCCAGCCAGATGTCGCACATCACGCAGCGGCAGTTACAGGCGCTGTGCGGCATCAAGACCACGACGGGCAGTGCGTAAATCCGATCGGTCGACAGCGTGAGCCGACGTTTGACGAGCGCGACCGGCCCCGTCACCGCCGTTCGAGCTCCAGCACGAAGAAGCGGCCCCAGTCGCGGAACGGCCGCACGCGACGCAGCGGCCGCTCCAGGCGGTCGAGTCCCGCGACGATCACAGGGGGAATCTGCTGCACGGTGTGGGGCGGGCGCAGGATGCCGATCCCGTAGGCCCGGCGAAGGGCAAAGCGCGGCTGGAAGAAGCGGGCATAGGTAGCCCCCAGGTGATACAGGTAGTGCGGCACCCTGCGACCACCGATCATGAAATTCCGCACCGGGTCGCGGCCCAGCCGGCGAGCCGCGCCGAAGCGGCTGGAGCGGACCAGTCCGAGCCATTCCCAGAGGCTCCAGCGATTGAGCAGGTGCACGACCAGGATTCCCCGGGGCACGAGCAGGCGGGCGGCCGACGCCGCGAACCCGTCAAGGTCGGCGGTGCTGCTGAGAGTGGCAAAGGCGCAGATGATTCCATCGAAGCCGGCCTGGGGCAGCGAGCCGACGCGAGCGATGTCCATCACCCGGATATCCACAAGGTCCTCGAGCTCAGCGGCGGCGAGCTTGGCCCTGGACTGCGCGATCATCGCCGGGGAGGCATCGATCCCCATGACGCGAATGCCGCGCTGCGCCAAAAAGACCGCGTCGATCCCGGTGCCACAGCCGAGGTCGAGGACGGTCTGCCCCGCGGAAAACAGGCGCACGTACCGATCCCAGAGCACGTTCCGCATCCAGCCGTCGCCCTGGACCTGCCGGTCGTAGTCGGGCGCCGCCGCTTCGTATGCCTCGAGCATCAGCCGTCTGAAGGCCCTAGGCGCCGCGGGTCTCGGGCCGCTGGTAGCCGACGAGCTTTTCCAGGATGCGCAATTCGACCGGGAGCTCGTAGCGTCGCAGGTGGTACCGCCACGAACTGAAGGTCCGCAGGATCCAGCAGAGCGGCCCGCGCAGCATTCGCGCGTCGGTGACAGTCGGGTAATAGGCGTTGAGCACCCGCTCGAAGGTGCGAACGCGAGTGCGGAGTGCGTCGCGCAGCCACGGAATCTGCGCGCCCTTCCGCTGTGAGAACTCGGACCAGTCCGCCGACACCCACTCATCGAGCGACTCGGGGAACTTGAAGCCCTGCGCGACCGCCGAGTCGTACAGGTCTCCGGCCAGGGGCACCGGCGTGTACACGTACATCACGATCTCCGCCCGCGAGTTCACTCGCTTGACCCTGCGGATGAATTCGATGGTTCGGTTCGTGTCTTCGTCTGGATCGGGCGGATTCCCGAGGATGAAGGAGAACTCGGGGACGATCCCGTAGGAGCGCATCCGGCCGGCCATTTCCAGCGTCTTCTCCGCGGCGGCGGTCCCACCTTTGTTCATCCGCTTCAGCGTCTCGTCGGAGCCCGATTCGGCGCCCATGAAGACCATCCGAAGACCGGACTCCGCCATCGCCTGCCAGGAGGCGGGACGGTACCGCAGCAGCGTGTCGACTCGCGCCTCCCCCCACCACCCGATCCGCAGGTCCTCGATCCGCTCCGCGAACTCCACCGTGCGGGCCTCGTGCACGAAGAAGTTGTTGTCGTAGAACTCGACCGCATCGGCGCCATGCTGGTTGTGCAGGTAGCGCGCGACGGCTGCGGTCCGCTCCGCGCTCTGCGGCAGCCAGCGGCCGCCCACCATGTTGACGACGGCGCAGAAGTTGCAGAAGAACGGACACCCGTAGCTCGAGTGATGCGGAAGGGTTCGCTTCCCCAGGAAGCTGTCGCGCGCATACCGCTCGACCGGTACCCGGGCGTAAGGAAAATCCGGCAGCTCCTGCGGATCCGGGATCGGCGGCATCGCATTCGACGTCACTGCGTCGCCATTGACCCGGTATGCCAGCCCCGGCACGCCGGCGGCCGAGCCGCCGCGCTCCAGGAGATCGAGCAACCGGAGGAAACTGATCTCGCCGTGGCCGCGTACCACGTAATCGACGTACCGGGCTCGCAGGCAGACCTCATAGTGTTGGGTCGGGAAGTACCCACCCCAGATGATGGTTACGCCAGGATGCCGCCGCTTGAGCTCGTGCGCGATCGGCACCGCGTCGCGCAATTGGGGGCCTGGCATGACTGTCATCGCGAGCACGCGGGCACCTGAATCGCACACCGCTCGGTCCAGCGCCGCCAGCGGTTCCCGTTCCGCGTTGCCGTCGATGATCGTGTACTCGTGCCGGCCTTCAAGCACCGCACCAAGGGCCAGGAGTGAGAGCGGGAGAATGCGCTTGCCGGAACCGTTGCTCCTGGGGTTGTAGAGGACGAGCTTCATCACACCTCCGCTCCTGAACAGTGCCTGGGTGGCTATCCCCGGATGCGGTTACGGATCGGCGTTACACGGCCGTGGACTCGAAACCTCGGACCGTATCAAGTTTTGACGGTGATCTCCGTCATCCTGACCACATACCAACGGCGAGAGCTGGTCGAGAGCGCGCTCGCCAGCGTCTTCGCGCAGACCACTGGCGCCTGCGAAGCCATCGTCGTGGACGATGGCTCGACGGATGGCACCGCCGAGTTCCTCCGTCACCAACCGATTCACCTGGTGAGCCTCCCGCACTCGGGCAACCCCGCAGTCGCGCGCAACGCTGGTCTCGATCGCGCGCGCGGCGATTCGATCGCCTTCCTCGACTCCGATGACATGTTGAGGCCCACCGCGCTTAAGGACCTGTCTGGCGCCTTACGTGCGCATCCTGAAGCCGGTTTCGCCTATGGCGACTACGAGCCGGATCCCGATCCCCGGCCACTCATGCCCCCGGTCGGTGACATCTTCGATCGCTTGCTCGAGTCAGATTTCCTCGTGACCGGCGCCGTGCTCTTCCGGCGCTCAGTGCTCGGCGCCGTCGGTAAGCTCGATCCGTACTGCAGCCCCGCCGAGGACTGGGATTACTGGCTGCGGTTGGCCGCTCAGGTCGATGGGGTGCACGTTCCCCGGACCGTGATCGACATCGGGATGACCGCCGACAGCCTCAGCCGCGCGCCGGGTGGGTCGATTTATGCGGCGAATCTCCGTGTGACCCGCAAGGCGCTCCGCTGGTGCCTCGTGCACCGCCCAGCGTCGATCGCCCTGGCGCGCCGGATCCACCGCCGAAGCGTTCTGGCATCGGCGCGCTATCACTGGCACCGACGGGCGATCGCCCAGACGATGCGGGACCTGGCGAGGGTGGCGCGTGTCGACTGAGGTCGCCGCCGTGCTCCGCCCGGCGCGCAACGTGGCGATGCTCCTCGCCGGAAACGTCGTCAGACTCGGGTTCGGCTTCGTCGCATCCGCCCTTACCTACCGCGCCCTGAGGCCCAGCGACGCTGGTCGATTTGCGATCGCGATGGGCCTGGTCAGCCTGTTCTCGTTCGTCGCCGAGTTCGGCTTCCGCGACGCGGCCGTCAACTACATCGCGGGAGCCGCCACGCCTTCCGAAGCCCAGGCGGTCGCGCGCTCGTTCCTGATGGCGAAGCTCATCTTCGGCACCCTCGCGGCGGCGCTGCTGGCCGGGCTCGCCGGTTGGATCGTCAATGGCTGGTACGGCGGAGCGGTGCAGCCCGGGCTGGTGCGGTTGGCCGCTCTGACGCTGCTGACCGGTGGCCTGCTGAACTATGTGCAAACCCTGCTCGAGGCGCGCCAGACGTTCGGCGCCTTGAGCCTGATCAGCATGGCCCAGGCACTGCTGCGGGCCGGCGTCATCGGGGCGCTGTTCCTCACCGGCCGCATCGCGCTCTGGCCGCTCGTTGGCATCGAAGTGGGCCTGCCGCTGGCGCTCCTCGCCGTTGGCCAGCGCGCATTGCCGCCGGTACTTCGACCGCACCTGCTCGCCTCGCTCGGGGCGCACTTCGGGCGGCTCTGGCGGTTCAGCCGCTGGATCGCGGTCGCGGCGGTTGCCTCCACGATTTTCCTAAGCCTGGACGTCCTGTTACTCGGACATTTCCGGCCGGCCGCCGAGGTCGGGCTCTACGGCGCCGCCCTGGCGCTTCTGGCAAAGTTCGAGGTGGTGCAGAACGCCATCCTGACATCGTCCTTCCCGGAGGCCTGCCGGTATCGGAGCCGCGCCGATCTGCGCGCCTACGTGACCCGTACCCTCCGCCTCACCGGGCTGGCCTCGATCGGCTTCCTCCTGATGCTGCCGCTCTCCGGGCTGCTGTTGGTCGGCCTTTACGGCCGGGCTTATGCCGGCGCGGTGATTCCGTTTGCGATCCTGCTGGTCGGCCTCACGATTGGCTTGAACGCGCAGCCGGCGGCGTTCATCCTCTATCCGCTGGGCCGGCCCCGCTGGATCGCCGGCGGGGATGTGCTGCAGTTGATCGTCTTCGCCGCACTGGGCGTGTCGCTGGCGCCCCGCTATGGCGCCGTCGGCATTGCCCTCGCCGTTCTCTTGCGGCAGCTGTTTGGCGCCGGCCTGACCGCGGTCTTTGTCACCCGGTCGCTGCGATGAACACCCGGCAGCTGGCGGACACGCAGCGCGCCTTCGACGAGGTTGCCGCCGGCTACGACGGTCCGCTGGGCAACAACACGCTGGTCCGGGCGGTCCGAGCACGAACGCTGGCGGCAGTCACCCGGTCCGTGGCCCCAGGCGGGGCGCTTCTCGATCTCGGGTGTGGCACCGGCCTGGATGCGGTGGCGCTCGGGCAGCAGGGGTACCGGGTGACGGCGATCGATTGGTCGGCGAACATGGTGGCGCAGACGCGGGAGCGCGCCGCGCGCGCGGGCAACAAGGGGATGGTCGCCGTGCACCAGGTTGGCATCCACGAGCTGGGGCGCTTGCCTGCCGGCACGTTTGACGGCGCCTATTCGAATCTCGGCGCGTTGAACTGCGTCCCCGATCTCGGCTCAGCCGCGGCGTCGATCGCCGCCAGGCTGCGCCCGGGGGGCGTCTTGATCGCCTCGGTCATTGGCCGGGTCTGCCCATGGGAACTCGCGATCTTCTCACGGAAACGCGATTGGCGGCGGGCAGCCGCGCGATGGTCCAGGGAGCCGGTCGCCGTACCGCTGATTGGACGGACGGTGTGGACGCGTTACTACTCGCCCTCGGAGTTTCGCTCGACGTTCGCAGTGGCAGGCTTCACCCTCAGGTCGCTGCGGACGCTGGGACTCCTGGTGCCTCCGCCGTACGCCCTCGCCTTCTCCGACCGACACCCCCGGCTGGTGGCCCGTCTGCAAGCCATCGAGGACCGGGTCGCGGGCTGGCCCGGGGTGCGCGGCTGGGGCGATCATTTCCTGATCGTCATGGAGAGAGGTGGCTGAGCCCACCTGGACCCCCGCGTTCGCCTGCCCGGAATGCGGATCGACACTGGTCGCCCTTGTCATGGCCGGCGCACTGACCGGTCCGCTGATCTGCCGTTCGTGTGACACGGAAGTCGCATGCCGTGAGGGCATCTTCCGTTTCCTTTCAAGCACACGGCTCGCCGAGATCGAGCCGGCGCTCGCGCAGTACCGGCGCGTGCGAGAGCAGGACGGTTATCGACAACACGGAGCGGCGTACTATCAGGCGCTTCCCCAGGTGGACCGCGGAGATCCGCAGCACGCGGTGTGGCGGATCCGGCAGGAAAGCTTTCACCACCTCTGTAGCAGGGTCTTGCGTCGCCTCGGTCGCCGACCCCTGCGCGTGCTCGACCTGGGAGCCGGCAATGGGTGGCTCTCCCACCGGCTGACGCTGCTCGGACACGCCTGCGTCGCCCTCGACTGGCTCGACGACCTCGACGATGGGCTCGGTGCCGCTCGCCACTACCCCACCACGTTCATCCGCCTGCAGGCGGACTTCGACCAGCTCCCAGTGGCTGCCGGGCAATTCGACGTGGTGATCTTCAACGCATCCCTGCACTACTCGGCGAACCCGATCGCCACCCTCCGGTACGCCGTTAAGGCGCTGGTGGACGGCGGGGCGCTGGTTGTCATGGATTCTCCGGTGTTTGACAGCGACGCAGACGGCTGCCGGATGCTGGCGGAGCGGCAGCACGGCTTCGCAGAGCGGATCGGCAGACCGGTCCCATGGGGCGTCGGCTACCTCACCGTCGAGGCCCTCGCGCGAAACGCCTCCGAGGCCGGCCTGATCCTGCAGCGGATCCCGTCCCGGGGCGGACCCGGATGGGCGTTCAAGCGCTGGATCGCCGGGCGCAAGTTGCGACGGCAACCAGCCAGCTTCGGCATCTGGAGTTTCGCCGGCCGGGCGACGTGACTGAACGAGCGCCCGTGCCTGGGCATCTGCGGAGAAGGGTATGGCGGCGCTGGTTGCGGCTGCGTCACCAGGTGATCGGCCGCCGCTATCGCCGCCTGGTCCTCGAGCGGGTCGACGGCGTGCCTCTCTTGATCCTCCCTGATGTCTTCAACCCGGTGTTGTTGCGGTCAGGCGTCTTTCTTGCTCGCAACCTGCCGGCGCCAGTCCCGGCCGCCACCCCGGGTTCGATGCGACCGCGAGCGCTGGACGTAGGGACCGGCTCGGGCATCAGCGCGATCTTCGCGGCGCGTCTTGGCTACCAGGTGGTGGGCGTCGACCTGAATCCCGAGGCGGTGCGGTGCGCGCGCATCAATGTCCTGCTCAACGACCTCGATGAACTGGTCGAGATCCATCGTGGCGACCTGTTCGCGCCCGTGGCCGGGGAACGCTTCGACCTGGTTGCGTTCAACCCGCCGTTCTTTCGCGGCATACCCAAGGACCCTCTCGACCAGGCCTGGCGCGCCCCCGATGTGATCGAGCGGTTCGCCGGCGACCTGGGCCAGGTGCTCCGCCCCGGGGGCCAGGCCCGCATCGTCCTCTCCAGCGATGGCGAGTGGCGTGCGATGCTGGAAGCGCTCGAGTCGGTCGGCCTCGTCGTCCGCCCCACCGTCCGCAAAGATTTCGGGAACGAGGTCCTGACGGTGTACGCCGCTACGAGCGGGTCGACGCGTCCGGCTGCGGTGTCGGACGGGCTGCCGCCTCAGCCGTCATAAGGCGTGGCAGGGGCGGGAGGCCGCGATGGCGGACGCGAGCGAGGATCTCGAGCTGAAGCCGGGCCAGCGGCAGGGCGGCGCCATGGTAAACGACGCGGGCCAGCGAGCGCAGCCGGTTGCTCCGGGGTCTCTCTTCCCGTTGCGAGGACCATCGGGACGCGCGGTGATGGTGCCCGGTCAACGCCGTCCACGCCTTGCGCATCCGGAATTCGTGGTGAAGCACCGTGTGGAGCTTGCGATAGAACGCGGTGCTGAAGGGCCCGTGGTACATCATGGCAAGGTCCCCGGAGTCGAGCCAATTCTGCTGCAGGCCGAGCTGCTCGCCGACGGCCTTGTGGAACTTGGTGCCTGGCAAGGGATAGGAGACCGACATGCCGATATCGTCCGGCTCGCAATCCCGGACCAGCTGGAGCGTCGCCGCGATGTCCCGGCGGGTCTCGCCAGGGTAGCCAAACTGCAGGAAGAACCCGACCCGGATCCCAGCGGCATGTAGACGGCGGGTGGCCTCCCCGGCCTGCTCGACTCGGGTTCCCTTGTCCATGGCATCGAGGATCGCCTGGGAGCCCGACTCTGCGCCGACCCAGACCACCTGGGCGCCGGCACGCCGTAAGGCGTCGATCGTGTCACCCCGGAGAAGCAGGTCCGCTCGGCAAAGGCTCTTGAACGGAGTTTGAATGGCGTCTCGCTCGACGCAATCCGCGAAGCGTTGGATCCAACCAGGCTTGAGGCCGAGGATATCGTCGACGAACCAAATGTGATCGGGGCGATAGGTCGCCTTGAGCCATCGCAGTTCGCTGACCACACTTTCGGGACTGCGAACGTTGTAGCGCTGACCCCAGATCGGCTTGGCACACCAATTGCAGTGATAGGGGCAGCCGCGCGAGGTCGCCATGTTCATCGAGTAGTAGCCGTGGCGCGTCATCCAGACATCCCGATAACGGTCAACATCGACCAGGTCCCATGCCGGCGGGGGCAGCGCATCGAGGTCGGTGAGGTCGGGTCGGCGCATGGTGACGACGATGTCGTCCCCATTTGCGGGACGGAACGATAGGCCGGCGATCGTCTCCGGCGCCGCTTCGGTCCGGCCAGAGAGGTGATCCAGGAGCTCACCGAGGGTCGCCTCGCCCTCGCCGTTGAGCACGAAGTCAGCGCCGCGCGCCAGATATAGCCCGGCACGATCGGTCGCGTCCGAGCCGGCCACGATGGTGAGGCAGCCGCGTTCGTGTGCCAACTCGATCATGTGGAAGGCAGCCTGCCGCATCCGGAGGAGGCACATCTTCGAGAGGTAATTGAAGTTGTCTTCGTAGATGACGGCAAAACGCGGCCGTTCGCGATCCAGCGCCGCTGCCCAGTCGATCTCGGAATCTGCCAGCATCGCGTCAAACAGGGCCACCTCATAGTTGCGGCTTCGGACGTAGCTGGCGGCGCACAGCGTGCCGAGTGGTGGGTAGGGCTGCATCGCCTCGAAGAGCTTGGGATCGAAGCGCAAATAGTACGACTGGCCGAAGAGGACCTCGCTCATGGAATTCCGTCAACGTATTGCGCGAGGCGTTGGCGGTAGGCGGCAAGGATGCGCGCATCGTGCGCCGCAAAATGCCCGCGGCACTCGTCTTCAGAAAACGCGACGCTGCCACCCTCCTGTTCGAGGCGCGTGCTCAGGCGCCGCACTTTCCGCTGCATCTCCCACCGTTCGACGGGATCGAAGACCCGGGCCGAGAGGAGTCCAGCGGCGAGCCGAACCGGCAACCGCTGCGGAGAGCTCGACCGCGCTTCCGGCGTCCCACCGGCAAACGCGTTGGGCAGGAAGTCCTTCACCCAGCCATTTGCCTCGATGAAGGCCCCATACCAGGCATTCGGTTCAAGCGGGACCATCTGAACGACTTCGTGAGCCGTGAACAGATTGCGCTCCGAGAGCCGCAGATGGTCGGTACTCAACAGGAAGTTGGGGCATAACACATACCCCCGTCGGGCCGCGAGCTTCACCACGCCCAGGACGAGCAATCGGCAAAGCCAGAGTCGGCCGGGCTGGGCCAGGATGAACAAATCGATATCGTCATCCGGGCGAGCGTTGTTCATGGCCAGGGCGCCGGTCACGCCCACCAGCCGAACGAATGGGAGGCGGGCGATCCGCGCACCGTACCGTTGGGCAACCGGCCAGAGGTCGGCCGACGCCGCGACACGCTCACGCCGGATATCGGCGAGGTGGCGTCGACCGCTCAGGTGAAACCGATCCTCGGTCTGCACGATGTGGTCACGCAGTTCGGCATCGCCATCTAACATCGCCGTCACGTATGCCGCCGAGGCTGCTTGGGCGATCAGATAGCGGTGGACCTCATCGCCGGTCAGCGCATAGTCGAAGAGGTCGGCATAGATCAGGGTAACGAGGATGGCGCGTCGCACCGCCTGGTACGAAGACGTCGCCGCTGTGACCAACCCGAATGCAGCATCGGTCTTCTGGCTGCGCCATCTGCTCTCCGGGGTAGGTTCCGGAACCAGCTGCGCCGGCTCGATCATCAGTGGACCACCGATGATCCCTGGTGCATCGCGTGCGCGATCGCCCCGTCGAGCCGCTCGGTGAAGCGGACCTTGTCGAAGTTTCGGGCACGGGCTCTTATCGCGCCCGCATCCCATCGAGCAGCGGACAATCGGATCACGGCATCGAGGAAGCTCTCAACCGTAGGCTCGTCGTAGAGCAAACCTGTGCCGCCCTCGATCACTGTTTCAACGGCACCCCCTCGGCGGAGCCCTACCACTGGTTTGCCGGCCGCCATCGCCTCGACCGCGGCGATGCCGAAATCCTCCTCGCCGGGCAGGACGAACGCGCGGCAGCTCGCCATCAGCCGCTCGACCTGGTCATCGGGAAGGTGTCCTGTGACTTTGACGGTCGGCCCCGCGCGCGAGCGCAGACGCGTCTCCCAGGGCCCGGTGCCTACAACGACGAGTGGCAGCCGTGCTCGATTGCACGCATCGATGACATAATCGATCCGCTTGTAGGCGTTGAGGCGCGAGACGGTCAGGAAGAACCCCTCGTCGCGTACTGGATGGCGGTTGAAACGGTCGGTATCGACCGGTGGATAAACAACGACGGAACGTCGGCCGTATGCCTCCTGGATGCGGCGGGCGACCGCGTTCGAGCACGCGACGAACATGTTCACCCGCTGTGCCGCTCGATAGTCCAGGCGACGTAGCGTGGCCTTCGCCAGCGTCGCGAGCGGCCGCTCGTGGAACGGCATCGCCCTGCAGGCGGTATCGCTGTCGAAGCCCCAGAGAAAGCGAGGTGGCGTGTAGCAGTACGAAACATGGACGGCGCCAGGCGAAAGCGTCAGATCCTTGGCGGCGAAGTTCGCCGACGACAGGATCAGCTCGTACCCACGCAGATCGAAGCTCCGGAAGGCAAGCGGATACAGCCACGTGAGGTAGTAACGAGGGACGCGTCGTCGGAGCGGCCAGCGCTGGATGAAGCTGACGACGATCCGTTGGGCGGGCTCGACGAAGCCCAGACGGCGCATGACGGCGCGGTCGTACACGGAGGTGTAGAGCGGTGCGGAGCGGAAGCGCTGGCAGATGGCAAGAACGGTGCGCTCGGCGCCGCCGTACTGGTCAAGGTAATCATGCGTAACCGCAATCCGCTCGTGGCCGACAGCATGGCCGTCACGCGCACCGAGCGCCACCGAGACGAGGGAGGGCTTCGAGGCCACGTTCCTCATCGTCCTTCCTCTACGCGGTCCCGTTACAGGCGCTATCGCTGTGGTATTTGCCTCCAGTCTTTACGCGCCCTGGCCGACAGTGGCCCCATGTAACGGTCGTCCGTATCAGAAGTGCGAGGGTCAGGTATGGATAAGGAAGTTCACCGACTGAATCGGTATACCGAGGACCTCCTGGCCGACCGGCGCCCGACCAGGAAATTGCCTGCTAACGAGCACGCCTTTCATGCCCGGCAAGCAGCCGCCCTGCTGTCCGGAATAAGGCCAGGAGCGGGCATCCCGTCGCGTCGATTCCTGCGCCGCCTGGAAGGTCAGATTGCGCGATGGATTCGCGAGGGGACACAGCGACCTATCGGCCGCACCAGAATCAGTCCGCGCCAAGTCATCCTCTGCGCGTTGGGCGGCGCGAGCAAGCGGATTACTCAACGCGCTAGGCGTCCACCGGCTTCACCTTTTGCCTCGCTCCTTGTGGCGGTGCGGATGGTTGACTGTGGCTGACCTGGGCCGGCGCCGCTACCGCGTGCGAGACGTACTGTTCAGCCACTGGCCGAACTTGTAACGTGGCCCGCTATCTAATCGTCGCGCACCAGACAGCAGGGAGCCCGGAGCTCCGGGAGCAGATGCTCGCCCTCAGCCGGGAGGATCCAGTGGCGGAGTTCACGGTCCTGGTCCCTGCCACGCCGCCGTCCAACCTGCTGGTCTGGGAGGAGGGCGAGGCGAAGGAAATCGCGCGCCAGCGCGCCGAGCAGTCGCAGCGGTCGTTAAAGCAGGCCGGCCTCAGGGTGGATGCCGCCCGAGTCGGCGACCACGAGCCGCTTCAGGCCATCGGTGATGAGCTCGAAGCACACCGCGGTTACCAGGCGATGGTCATCTCGACCTTTCCGGCCGGGGTGTCACGCTGGCTGAAGATGGACCTGGTCAGCAGAGCGCGTCGATCGTTCCCCCGGCTGCGCGTCATCCACGTGGTGTCGGAACCGAGGAAGGAGACGTCGGCCTAGACCGGCCGATCTGCGATCGGGTCGGCGTTGCCTCGTTGCATAGCGGGCCTGTCGCTAGGGTTCGAGCGCGCATGTGTGAATGGCGTTACCGACCGGCACCAACGCCAGGATCCGCAGAGCCGGGGTTCGGCGGGCCGCCTGCGGACCGAGCGCGCACTACTGCAAGAAGTTCGCCGAGGGTGATTTCTCGGCAAGGCCCCACTAACTGCGAACTGCATACGCAGCCCGTTACAGATCCAGGCCGCGCGGAGAGGAGGCCGCACCGAGCGGCCTCCATTCTTGAAGAGGAGGACACGAATGAGACTGCGACACCTGGCCGCGTCGATGATGGCGGCGGCACTCTTGCCAACCACGGCTTTGGCGAACGGCTCGGGTGCTGGAAGCGGCGGGGTCAGCTTCACCAACCCGCCGCTGCTGCGCCCGGACGGGGGCAGTGAGCCGGAGGTCTGACGCCGGCCAATCTCGAGGTCGATCAGATTCCGACCCCGACCGTTCGGAAAAACCAGAGCGCCGACGTCAGCCACAGGCCAAGAATGATCGAGAAGAGGGCGCCCCCCGCAAGCGGGAGCACAAAGCCGGGGAAGCCGCCGGAGCGGACCAGGATGACCTTGGCGATGAGGGCCCCGTAAATGACCGATCCAAACAGCGAGTGGATGTAGACCCGGGTGTCGTACGTCCCGAAGCCCAGCAGGAAGATGCAGTGGTAGGCAACCGGGATCGTGAGCAGGATCGCCGTCCGGCCCGACCAGCGATGCACGATGTTGTAAAAACGGCCCGGTGGAGGGAAGCGCACCAGCTGGTAGATCCGGGACGCAGTCAGGAGCTGACCCAGGGCCAGTATCAATGCGATCGTCACCAGCCAGACCTTCATGTGGAGGGTGTCGCTGAAGAACAAGTGGAAGAATGGAGTGGAGTAGGGGGAGCGGATCGTCTGCTTGGCAACCAAGCCGACCGTCAGACTGACGAGGGCGAAGGCCACTGCGGGGGCGGCCAGCCACGCTCGGCTCAGTGTTCTGGCTTTGTCTTGGCTCATGGCTTCCCCAACGCTTAGTGCGGCAATCGGCCGGCTCGTTACATCGGGGGACTGGTTATGGCGAATCGGGCCTGGGCGGGACTCTGTGGCCGCAGCCCCAGGCGGTTCGCTCGCGGATCACTCCTTGCGCACCAGGCGAATATCAATTTCCCGCTCAACGTAAGCCCACTCTTCAGTCTCGCGGAGCTTGCCCACCAGTTCCTGGAACAGTCCTGCCGAGGACGGGGCGTACTCGAACCACGTCAAGAAGTCGAAGGGTTCGCCGAGGTCGCGACCGTGATAGAGGCGACGGGCAATAGCCGGGAGGTATTGCAGGCCGGTGGTGATGTGATGGGAACGCTCCTCGAAAATTGTCCGGCGCTCATCCTGGGTGAGCTCCCACCACGCCGCTGCTTTCCTGATTGGGATCAGGGCGGCGCACGTCGCTTCGGGTCGGCCCAACGCCGGTTGGCACTCGACCAGGGCCGACCGCTCGCGGCGCTGCACGTACCGCTCATAACTCGTGACACCCTGCAGGAGCCAGGCATAGCCCGACGAAACCGGGACAGTCTGGTCGTCGCGGACCGCCACGCGATGGACTGCGGGCAGCGCAGGGCCCATCAGGGCGCTCATTCGCTCGACCTGCCATGGACCCGTCCGACCGCCGGCAAAGCAGACGTACAGACGGACCGACTGGGTCATCCCCACCGACGTTACCAAGGCCGTCAAGCTTGATGGAAGCCGGCAAGACCTAGAATCGGCTGCGGCATGTGGGCATGATCGATATCGCCGAAGAGGCGCGGCTGGTCGAGGCGCTGCGCCGTGGTGACGAGCAGGTCTTCATGGCCCTGGTCGATCGATACCAGGCATCTCTGCTGAAAGTCGCCGTCGTCTCCCTCGGCAATCCATCGACCGCTGAAGAGGTCGTTCAGGAGTCGTGGGTGGGCGTGCTGCAGGGTTTGCCTCGTTTCGAGGGTCGCTCCTCGCTCAAGACCTGGATCTTTGGCATTCTGATGAACTCCATCCGCAAGCGCCGCGACCGCGACGGTCGACTGCCGGCGACGGCGGCCTTCGACGACGATCTGGGGAGCGGCGACGCGGCGGTCGAGCCGGGCCGGTTCGGCGGTACCAGGCATTGGTCGGCGCCGCCCACCAGCTGGGCGAGCCTGCCGGAGGCGCGCCTCCTCTCGCGGGAGACGCTCGCGCAGGTTCGCGCGGCCATCACAGCCCTGCCGGCAAACCAGCGTGCGGTCATCACGCTGCGCGACGTCGAAGGCATGAGCGCCACCGAGGCCTGTAACGTCCTGTCGATTAGCGAGACTAATCAAAGAGTGCTGCTTCACCGCGCCAGAAGCCGTGTTCGCCGCGCCTTGGAGCCGTACCTGACCGGTGAGTAGCGTGGATACGAAGAGCCCGCCCGAAATGCCCTGCCAGGAGCTAGTGGAACTTGTCAGCGACTACCTGGAAGGCGCGCTTTCGCCGGTCGATCGAGCGCGGTTCGAGGCGCACATCCGGCAGTGCGAGGGATGCACGCACTATCTCGAGCAGATACGGCTCACCATCCGGCTGGCAGGGAGGCTGACGGCAGAGTCGATGTCCCAAGAAGCCCGCGACGCCCTGCTTCAGGGCTTCCGCGATTGGAGGTCCGGCTCCTGAAGCGTCGCCCAGACCAGGCTGCGCCGCGACTGTAACGTCCGGCCGATTCCGGGCACTAAGCCGGTGCCGGCACCGATTCCATTACCCGACAGGGATACCGAGTAAGAGGAGATATGAGGACATGAGCTCACAACGCGTTGCCCGTCTCGCCACCGCCGTCGCGTTCGCCGCCGTGGTAGGCGGCACGATCGGTGGCGGCGCGCTACACCCAACAGGTGCACAGGCGGCCTTCCCGGAGCAGCTGCCGTACATGTGCTTTAACACCGCCCATACGTTCCATCAGACTTTCGGCCCGAACAGCTTCTTCCTCAACGAGAATCAGCAGGGTCCGACGAGTTTCCAGGAGGGCCCGCCGACCTCTAAACCTATCGTGACGTTTCCTCTGCGCCTGGGAACCGCCGCGGGCCATACCGTCTACTACGTCGTAACTGACGCCTCCGACCGGACGGTTGCCCAAAATCTCGGCGTGAACTACACGCCGAAGCTGGCCAATGCGGCGGGAACATCTGCCGTGCAATTCTCATCGTCGAGTGATCCCACCTCGATCAACGTGCCAGCAGGCGTCGATTTTTCCCCAACGCGCGTGCTCGTTGCCAGCACAACCGGATTCCCGCCCCTGGCGGCTGCACCCGGAGCGGTCGGCAACACCGGGTACAGCCCCCTCGTGGAGCTGCCCAACGGGGTAGTTATCAATGCTCCACAGATCGGTGACGGAGCCAACACCAACGGCGCTGACAAAACCCACTGGGCCGACAAGGTCAACAGCGTCGATGCCGTGAATAAGATCGTGAGCTACAACGAGACAAACGGCTGTTATGAGGACCAGAGTGTCCACTACGTGTCGTTCGACTCGTCCGCCCTTGGTCCGGCCGCGATCGAGGACGTGACCTACGCGCCGGCTCTCGGCAACGTGCCGTTCGCCGACTGCGGCACGAACGACATCAATGTCACCGGGCCGTTCATCAACCCCGGTTGCGCGCGCGAGAGCCTGATCGCCTTCACCAACGGCCAGACCGGCAAGGACAATATCCAGCGCCAGGGGTTGAACGCGGCAATCCTTGACCAGGAGTCGCCGCTCAACATCCTGGAGGACGTCCCCAACAATGGCGGCCAGTTCAATTACAGCCCGATGTGGGACATTCATCTGGTCCAGTGGAATGACACAGTTCCAGTAACCAGCCGGCTGCGGCAGACGGACTTCGCCAGGGCTGAGGCATTGGTCGGCGCACAGGCCGAGAGCATCACGCCGCAGGGCACGGCCAGCAACACCTTTCAGGCAACGGGGTTCATTGTGAACTGCCCGCTCATGAGCATCTTCGCGAACGATTAGAGACCGCGGTTAGGACGTTTCAGTTGTTGCTTGGGTTGCGGTGCGACCCAAGCAACAACAGTCCTCCGCCGGCATCAGAGACTTCGCTTTCAGCGGGGGACGGCCCTGCAATTAACGAGAGGTTCCGCCCGCCGATCTGCGATCCTCCTCGAATTTAAGGCCCGAGGTGGCCACCGTTAGTTTGCCGCACCTGATCCATCGACGAAAGCGAACTCCGCCGTGAAATGGCGGAGCACGGGCGCCTCATACATGATGCGGACGCCTTTGACCGGCCAAACCCCTCATCGCAGCATTCCTGGCGGTCGGCTACGTGTTGTTGACCGCATGGTTTGGACTGGTAGGCGTGAAGCTGTTGCGGTCAGACCCGCCATTTGCTGGCTACTTCGACTGGAATAACGGCTGTCCTCGCCAAGCCCAAGGAAGAAGCCTGCCGGGTATGCCCGAGGCGCGGGAAGATCTCGGGCGTGCGAAACGCTGTGATCTCGCTGATTCGTGCGCCATGCTCTCGGCGGCTTGCACCACGTCTGGGCTCGGGTCGCTTGAACGCGGACGGGGTTTTGCCGTCCTCCGCCCTCTTCCCCTTCGCAGGCCCGCAGCTGGTCGGGAGCCTGTTATACCGGTTGCTGGGAACGCCTGAACGGGAATGCTATGGGCTCTGATGTGACGCTGGACGCGGTTGGAGTGGGTGTAGGTCCCTTCAATCTCAGCCTTGCTGCACTGCTCGCACCTACCGGCTTCACAGCCCGTTTCTTCGACAGGAGCGCGGACTTCCAATGGCACCCCGGCCTGCTGTTTCCTGAGGCCACCATCCAGGTCTCGTACTTGAAAGACCTTGTCACGCTGGTCGATCCCACGAGTCAGTACTCCTTCCTGGCATTCCTTCGCGCCCACAAGCGGCTCTACCGATTTATCAACCGGACGGAGATTCGGGTCAGTCGCATGGAATTCAATCAATACCTGCAATGGGTGGCAGGCCGCCTCTCAAATGTTGAATTCGGCGCGGAAGTGCGTGAGGTCGCCCTCGATGGGCAAAGCTTTTCCGTGCAGGTCGACCGCCGGACCATCCGCACAAAGGACATCGTGCTTGGGACCGGGCTCGTGCCGAACATTCCGCCGTGGGCCCGCCCATCCCTCGGCAACCTTGTCTTCCATTCGAACGACTACCTGCTCCATCCCGTCGACGCGACGGGTCGGGTCGTCGCCGTGGTTGGGGGCGGTCAGAGTGGCGCCGAGGTGGTCTGGCATCTGTTACTGGGTCTTGCGCACCTGCCGGCGCAGCTGGTGTGGATCTCGCATCGCCCGAACCTCCTTCCGTTGGACGAGTCGCCCTTCACCAACGAGCTCTTCAACCCCGTCTACAGCGATTATTTCTTCAGCCTTACGCCGGAACAGCGCGACACCCTGCTTGCCGAGCAGAAACTGGCGAGCGACGGCGTATCGCAGGTCCTGTTGCAGCGCATTTACGACCGGCTCTACGACCTCGAGTTCCTGGAACCGGTGGGGCGTCGCGTCCGATTGCTGCCGGGTCATGAGGTCGTCGACATGCAGCATAGATCCGCTGGTTGCGATCTCACCCTCCGCGATCGATGGGGCGCCAGCCGGACGGTCCGCGCCGACGTGATTGTGCTGGGTACTGGCTCCAGCTACGCATTACCCGAGGCGATGCAGCCGCTGGCCGACCGGATGAGCTGGGATCGGGACGGGTTCCCCGTTCGTGCCGATTTCTCGGTCGAGTGGGACGGACCGCCCGAGCTGCGTATCTACGCGCAGGATGCGGCCCGGCACATGCGCGGAGTGGCGGATCCCAACCTGAGCCTGATGGCGTGGCGCAGCGCCATCATCGCGAACAGCCTGCTCCACCGGCAGGTCTACGACGTGAATCGCGAGAGCTCGGTCTTCGATTTCGATGAGACCCGCTAACGACGATACCTACATCTATATATACGTAGGGTCTTACAATTTCGGCCAGACCTGAGCCCGTTGCGGCGAGGCACGGTTGCCGCCAATCGAGTCATGGTTAATCCCTAGGCTGCCAGCATCGCCGGTGGCACCCAGTTCTCGAGCCACCCTGCGAGATGCTCGGCGGGGAGCGGCCGGCTGATGAGATATCCCTGCGCCTGGTCGCAGCCCATCTCCTCGAGCAGGCGGAGGGTGGTCGTGTCCTCGACGCCTTCGGCGACGACCCGCTTCCCGAACTTGTGGGCAAGCTCGATGCTCGCTTGCACGATGGTGCGATCCCCGTCGCCGGTGCTCATTTTTTGGACGGGCGGTCATCCCACGCCCGATACTGTCGCAGCGCGAGGTCGAGAACCGCAAACGTCAGCGGTTTCATGATGCCCGCGCGCTCGGCCACGCCGATGAAGGCGTCCGGGAACACCAGCTCCTGGCCTGGCGGCGACCAACGAACCAGTGCCTCGACCCCCACGATGCGTCGTGTCCGTAAATCGAACTTGGGCTGGTAATGGAGGATGAGCTCGCCATGTTGGATGGCTTCTCGAAGCCGGTTGGCCGCCTGGGTTTCATCAGGGCCCTCCTCGAGCTGGTACTGGCGGACGTCCATGGACCAAGCGATCAACGCGCCGGACCCAACAATCAGCATGAACAGTGCGCCAACCGAGGCGACCTCAGGGCTTCCGAGAACGAACTCCTCCCCGATTCCGACCAAGCACGCGACGGCCAGTACCGCCCAACTTCGGTAGAGCGCGATGGAGGCCGTCATGACCACGAAGTAAGCGAATCGCTGGGGTCCGGTCGACGCAAATGCCGCCAGGCCGGCACAGGCCATCAGGCTGACCGACACGAGCGTGGCACGGAGTGATCGGGTGCCTCGGCTGAACGTCGCCAGCAGCGCGAGGCCGGCGACCAGCGATACAAGGAAGAGACTCTCCTGGTCCTGACGGTGGAGCAAGACGAGGACGCCGGCAGGCGGGATATTCGCCCAGAGGACCAGTCGCAATATCTGGTGGCGATGCGACCACAGTCGCGGCGGAAGCACAGGCGGGTTCGCCCAGCGGCGCACCGCATCCGATGCCCTCCTCGCCACCCCCTGGCGCCAGCGGGCCGGCCGGGACGGAGGATCCACATGGATACATCGGCTGCCGCCCCCGGATCATGGCTCCTTCAAGCGAGGTATGCAGGTGGACCCGCGGGGTCGCGCCGACGTTCGCTGATGACCCCCGCTCAAAGGCGACCGACTCCTACAACACCTCGATCTGGCTACGTGAGCACCCCGATTCGGAATGCCTAGGTGATCAACGCCGTGACGCACTCGGCGTCACGGCCCGAGAAATCGACATCCGGCCTTGCGCAGCGCAGATGCTGCGTGATATCGAGCACCCGGCGGTCGACGAGCCGGTCTATGACCGCACCTATGAGAACGTGCAAGCTGGCGAGCGAACGTCACACTTATTCAGATTGGCGAACCGTCATGACGGCCTCGTCGTCGCCACCAGCGACCTCAGCGAACTGGCGCTGGGCTGGAGCACCTATGGCGTCGGAGATCAGATGGCGTTACAGCGTCAATGCATCCGTGCCCAAGACGCTGGTGCAATTTCTCATCCGATGGATCGCCGATACCAAAGAACTGGGGCCAAAGGCCGGCGGCGTCTGCGTCCAAAGCCGCGGGCCGCCAAGCATTCGAGTTGATCCCTGCGGCGACAGCCTGCCTCAGTCCCTGGTGAGGAACGCAAATGTGGCTGCGGTACCTATCCCGTAGGCCAGGTGGGCACTCAAATCCTTCGAGAGAGTCTTGGGATCGTACTCCCACATCGGCTTGTAGACCCCAGCCTTGGGCAAGACGACGTATCCGGTGGCCCAGACTGCAGCGCCAAAGGGGGCACCAAGCGCTATGAAGGGACGCGGCAGCGAGCCAGCCAGAATCCCATACACCGTACCCCACCCGATGCCGTAGGCCCAGTGCATGAAATTGTTCATGAAGGCGGCCCGTTCAGGGGGCAGGGCCTGGCCGGTGAAGCCCTCGACCATCCGTTTGCCAATCAAGGCGGGCGCCGGCGCGTTCTCCCAACTGGTCAGGTCGGTGGAAAGCTCCCAGTCGAGAAATTTCTCCTTGCCGCCGCCCCGCCGGTACCGCAGGTACCAGACCATGTCCATGGCGGCCGTCCCCACCGCTCCCGCGACCAGGCCGCGCAGGATCGCGCCGAGGGGGGTGATCTTAATGTTGTAACCGGGCATGGTCTCAGACTAGCCGTTTCACCAAGCACCTCGGCAAAGCTCGGGGTCGTTCGAACGGCGCTGACCCGGGCTGGCGGTCTCCGTTAGTCGTCGCCGTCGTCGAGCGAGCTCAGCGTGCGGCTGATTCGGTGTGCCGGCGGTGGACGTCATCCGCGCTAGCCAGCCCAATCAGCTCCCCCTCCGACGTAGTCACCACAGCGTGACCAATTTTATGGTCGGTCAGGTAGCGGTCAATTTCTTCGAGGGCCACGTTGGGACGAAACGTAACCGGTCCTGAGATCATCGCCTCTTCGGCCGTCTTGGCGCCATTCGCCTTGATGGCGTCACTTCTCAACAAGCCCAGGACAATCCGCTGATCATTCACAACCGGGCAAGGACCCGTCGGATCAGACGCCATGCGCGCCTTGACGGCGCTGAGCTGATCGTTAAGCCGGCAGGTCACGACGTCACGCCGGGCGACCGTCCCTAGATTGGGGATGCCCGCCGCAGTGCCCTCGACGGGGAGGCCGGCGGAAACCCAATCGAGTTTCCCAGGATGGTAAAAAAAGACGCTCGTGAAACCGAGACTCTCGAGCCGCCACGCGGCTCGTGAACTCATGTCTCATTGATAGTCATAGCAGTAGACGATAACGGGCCGGCTCTTATCGAGCTGGCTGGTCGTCGTGCGAGTCATTTCGCGCAACGGAATGCTGATGGCCCCGGGAAGATGCTCCTCGTCATACTCCCGTCTCGGCAGCACCTCTACCAACTGCGCACCGGCCTGGAGCATCTCGCGAACGCGTGATCGGTCAATCAACGTAGGCATCTAGAAACCTCCTCTGGACGGCTCTTCCTGAAACGGGACCGCGACTAAGACTCCCCAAGTGGACTGGCGATCAAGCGGCGGTCGGGATCAGCCGTGAAGCGATCGTAGCAGCGCTGCGAACAGAACAGCTGAATGCGTCCGGCATACTCCCAGTACTCGAGGCTCGCCATGATCAGCTGTCTGCCGCAGTTCGCGCAATACCGCAGCCGCACCTCTGCTTGCTGGCCAGTCTCAACGCCCGGCATCTTTCGCACCCCTTACTCTACGGCCCAGGCTCGTAGAGAAGCCTGGCCCACTCTTCGCCGGAGAATCCGAGGTGGAGACCGCGAAACGGTCCAATGCCGCTGATGGTCACCGGGATGGTGGTGGGCATACGGGGCAGGATTCGCCGGTCAAGCAAGATCTGACGACCGACCACCTCGCCAATCTCGACAAGTTGCCCGGAGCCCTGGTCCCGCGCTCGGCTCCGACGGAGCCGCAGGTCACGGATGTGACCCCCGCCTCAACAGCGGGTGTCCTGATAGGCGATCACCAGCGCATCCTCGCTGGGATGCTCGGCCAGCCATTGCTGCGCCTTCTCGTCAAACGACACAAGGAACGCGTTGGTCATATTGCCGAATATGCGGTCGAATTGCCCGGCGGATTGATCTTCAACTCGACGAGGCAGCGCCTGCGAAGACCTCCTTCAATGACTTTCCGTAGGGCCAGAACCTGTGCTTGTCTCCCTCCTGCCACTCTCGGCGCAAGTTCGGATCGCTCAGGTCCCAGTCGGGGCGGATCTTTTGGGTGACCTGGCGCAGGTCGTCGTAGAGGTCGGCAACGGACGGCCGGCCCCAGTACCAGTAGCCGTTGTAGATCCGAAAGATCTTGAGCTGCGGTTCCAGGACCAGCGTGTGGGGAATCATCGGATCGTGCTGCGGATCGGTGTATTCCTGAATGTCCAGATCCTTCTGGACGATGCGACCCGGATCGGAGAGAAAGGGCCACTGGGCGCCGAGGCCATCACGGAATTCATTGGTCTCCGGCAGGTTGTCGGTGGAGATGGTGACGATGCGTGTGTAGCCAACCTTCAGCTCCGGGTAAAAGTCGACCAGGTATCGCAGCTGCCGGCGGTCCTTCGGGCAAAAATGCCCCCGCGACAAGATGACGATCAGCGGATCCTGCGCCTGAGTTCGGAAAGTTTGCGGCGCTTTCCCGTGTGGTCGGGCAGCTCATAATCCGGAAACGTCGCCCCAACAACAATGTCGGCACGCATCGCTAGACCTCCTTCTTCCCTTCTTACCTGTCAAGGATGAGCTGAGTAACCGGAAGCGGCTGTGATCTGGATCACAAATTCCGAGCCTGCCGGAGTTTCGCGGTCTCCCTGATGGCTTCTCGAAACTCGGTGACCATCTCCTGGTAGGCCGAGACTTCTCGGGCCGGCTCAACCTGGCCGGCGGCAGCGAGGCGGCCCTTGATGGCCACGGAGGCAAAGTAGGCCCCGTTGTAGTAAGGAAGCAAATTCTCGAACTTGAAGGGCGGATCGCCCCTAGCCATGCCGAACCGCCTCCATGATCTCGGCATCCTTCGGGCGATCGGCAAAGTCCCGCCCCTCGTAGATGTACCGAACGATTCCATCGCGATCGGTCAGCACGAGTGCCGGCTTCGAAATGCGTCCAGGGCCGTCCCAGAATCCGAACGGCTTGATGGCGACCTCTCCCTCAGGATCGCTGAGCAAATCAAACGGAAGTAGGAGCTTGTCGATCATGGCCTGGTTCTGTTCGGGTGAATCGATCGATATGCCGTTGATCCGCACACCGTCCCTTGAAAAAGTCTCAATTTTCCTGGCAAAGCTGACCAGCTGCCCGTTGCAATAGGGTCACCAGTCCCCTCGGTAAAAGACCAGGAGATTCGGCCCTGATGGGTCTGGTAGGGAGCGGGCCGAGCCATCCTGGGCCAAAAGGGCGAAGCCGGGCAGAGGCATTCCGGTCTTCAGGGTGGTGGCCATGCCTGTTGAAACACACTGGCCGATCAGGAGATTCCATGCGCGGATAGAATCCGGTCAGATCATTTAGAGACTAGTTGGTTCCAGGAGGGAAAACCCATGAGCGACGCAGCCATTCCGACTGAACCGATCGGGAGTATCCCGCGCCCGAGCGAGCTCCTCGAAGGCATCACGGAGTTCGACGCTGGAAAGATTTCGGAGGCCCGCCTCGACGCCCTCTACGGGGAGGCGGTCCGCGACACCATCGAGCAGTTCGAGGCAACAGGCTCCCCTGTGATCACCGATGGTGAGCAGCGAAAGCCGAGCTTTGCGACCTACCCAATTCACGGCCTACCCAACCTGGCTGCCGACGGCGTCACCATCCCCTTTGCGGACGGCCACGTGCGGCAGCTCCCTCGCCTCACCTCGGGCCCGTTCCGCTACGCCGTCCACGCCGACCAGTACCTCGGGGAGGCCCGGAAGTACGCGAAGGTCCCCGTGAAGCAGGCGGTCATCTCGGCGTCCGCGCTGAGCCTACTTTACCCCCCGGACCGGATCGCCAGCTACTCCCGCGACGCGTTCCTCGAGGATCTCGTGAGCGGGGCCGTTGCCGACATCCGCGGCAGCCTGCAGAAGGGTGCACACAACGTGCAGATCGACTTCACGGAGGCGCGGCTCTCCCTCAAGCTGGACCCGAGTAAGGCCCTACTGAATGCCTTCGTGGACCTCAACAACCGGGTGCTGGACCACTTCTCACCCGAGGAGCAGACGCGGATCGGGGTCCACACGTGCCCGGGCGGCGATCGCGACGCGACCCACAGCGCGGACGTCGATTACGGGGAGCTGCTGCCGACCCTCTTCACGCTCAAGGCCGGACGCTTCTACATCCAGCTGGCGAGTGAGAAGGACCGCCCGCGGGTGCTGCGGATCATCCAGGACCACTCCCGCAGCGACCAGCGAATCTTTGTCGGCGTGATCGATCCCATCAATCCGCGGGTGGAGACGCCGGAGGAGGTGCGCGACCGGGTCCTCGAGGCGACCGAGTACATCGCGCCGAGCCGACTGGGCACCACGGACGACTGCGGGTTCGCCCCATTCGGCGACGACACGTCGACCGCGCGCGAGACGGCCTTCGCGAAGATCCGGGCGCGGGTAGCCGGCACTGAGCTGGCGGCCAGGACGCTCGGGGCCGCCGCACTCAGGGTCTAAGCGGACTAGGTGGAGCGTTGACGGACCGCGTCATGAAACCCGCCGGACGCTCGCTCATCGTCTTTGTTGCGGGAGCCCTAACGGCGCGTGCTCTCACCGTGGGAGCCGGCCCGCCGATTCGCCTACGTCCCCATACGCGGCGGCTCAATCGCGCCCCTGAGAGCGTCATTGGCGAGCTCCGCGCGCAGCTCGAGGACGCCCCGAACGTCCTGGTCCGATCGGGTGACTCGCTGGTGGCCTCCTTTGCCGGACGAGCGGGCGGACTTCACTATCGGACCGTCGAATTGGTTCGATTCGCGGATCGCCAGGTCACCTTCGAGCACCTGTCTGGTCCGTTTCGGAGCGCTCAGGAAAGCTTTGACGTGGTGAGCCTTCCGGATGGGAGCCCGGCGCTCGAGCACCGCGGCCAATTCGTAATGCGATATGGCCTGTTCGGGTGGATCTTCGGCCGGCTGGTAATCCGGACGATATTCGAGGGCCTGGTGGCGGCCCACATGGCGCAGCTCGCGGAGGCCGCCACCTCAAATCCGGTCTCTAATCAATCCGTGGTTGACCGGGCGTAACCGGGACCGGAGCCCGCCGGCCCGCCGGCAAGCTCCGGCATCCCGTCCGCTAGGGAAGCTGCAGCACCAAACTCGGGCAGTAGTTGCCGGTCTGTTGAAGACAGCGAAACTGCTCCGAGACCAGCGGCACTACCGGAGTGCCGTCCGGCTTGTCGACGTCGGTCAGGAAAGCATCCTTGGTGATCGACCCTCCACGAGGGTCATGAATGATTGGTCATATGACCCAAGGAAAGCCCTGGGAGCCGTCGAAGGCTCGATGCTGAAGCTGGACGAAGCCGTCACTCTGAAGACTGACGATGTCGCTCGTGCTGAACAGGAGCGGGGTTCCGTCGAGGTCGGTTCCGTTTTTGGCCGCCATGTTGGCCAGCGCTTCCCGGCCGGCAGCGGTGTTGAACGCGGCAGCTGTGTACCTCGGGAAGGTGATCGTCCACAGCCCAAGCGGATTCGTGGGATCGTAGACGTAGTCAAAGACGTTGTCCTGCCGGCGGTTGCTGGGAGCCGGACTCAGGGGATCGCCGCTCGCCTTCGGGAAGATGAAGGCGCGGGACTTCTCGGCGGTGGCAAGCGCCGCCTGGCCGGCAGCGTTGTTGGTAAACGTGTTCGGCTCCACAAAGCCCGTGATCACGTAGTAGAGCAGGTTGCCGTTATTGTCCGTGCCACCGGTGGTATTGATGACCCGGACGTCGCGGAAGTCGGGGCCGGGCACGTGTGGGTCGATCACGGAGTCGCCCATTCCATTAACACGGCTGCAAATGTTGGCCGGGTTGATCCCGTTGGCCAGGTAAAAGGCGTCAGAGAAGTCGAATGGTGGCCCCGAGCCAGTCAACGCCAGGGTCTCCACCGGCCAGAGGCTCGTGCCGAGCGCGCCCAGTGTCGCCCCGGCCACCGCCAGTCTGGTGCCCTGGGCAACGAAGGACCTGCGGCTGATTGGTCGGTCGAGCGGTGAGTCGGCAGTCAATCTGCACACACCTCCTCTACAAGCCTGCCTGGGTGCATCAGGCAGCTACCGTTTGTGGTCGGCCTCCGGCGCGGCTCAGTCTTGCCCGTCGCCTGGTGGGCTCGCCCATCACCTCCTTCGTCCTACAAGCCAATGGCGACCCATTTATCCCTATGCCGAGATCGAGGCCCGCGGATTCTGGCCCCAGGCGTCACGGGTCGCGGCTTCCTAGACCGATCCAGCGAGCCCGCGGACCGCATATAACCTGTAGAGCATGCGGACGCGCCACTGGGGATTAGTCGTCGTGCTCGTATCCCTGCTGATGACCGCCTGCGGAAACCCGAGTTCGCAAGGGCCAGCCAGCTCGCCGACGCCGGGCAAACTCGACTACAGCGGCATTCATCGGATCTACGACCGCCCCCAGGTGCGTGCGGGTCATCCCTCGACGGTTTTCGTGGGCGCCCAATACTGTCCCTACTGTGCCTCGATACGCTGGCCGCTCGTCGAGGCGCTCAACCGGTTCGGCACTTTCACAGGCCTGCGGCAGGTGTCGAGCAAACAGGGGTACGAGGGTTTCCCGTCGATCGCTACCTATGACTTCTCCCGTGCCCGCTATGACAGCGATTACGTCACGTTCACCAGCGCGGAGATCGCGGACGTATCTGGGAATCCGTTGCAGTCGCTCGACGACGATCAAACTGACCTGGTTAACCACCTCGATCCCAGCGGGGCGATTCCCTTCGTGTTCGTAGCCGGTAGCTACACCGCGCTCCTTCCCTTCTCGCCACAGCTGCTTGTCGGCCACAGCTTCAAGGAGATTGCGGACGAGACCACCTCGTCCAGTCCCGGGGAGATCGGGCGCGCCATCAACGCGGAGGCCGATGCCCTGACAGCCGCCATCTGCAAGACTGATGGCGCCCGGCCCGCCAGCGCATGCGGCCAGCCGGCAATGCAGGCGCTGATCCAGCGGATGCCGTGAAGGAATGACTCGTGCCGATCGTGAAGCTGCATTAGGTCGAACAGTATTCGGAGGAGATTCAGAAGCTTGACAAGCGAGTGCGCGAGTGCAGTTCACCGAGGGCTTCAACTGGAGCCTGGGCTTTGGAAACGCGAGTAGCGAGCGGTCATCCTTCGGTATAGAGAGCCGTGCTGGCCGTCCCAGAAGCCGACCACCCCAATGGCGACGCCGACGATGCCGATCAACGCCGCGACGGGGGCCACCCTGATGAGCATGGTTTGCACTGGTTGATATGCGAGGAGAGCCAGTTTGGATGCTCTACCGCACGGTCACGCTCGGGCTATAACGGCCATGAACGTGGGCCTGGCAGGTGGCAGGACAGCCGGATTTCGCCCGTTATGGACTCGTGCGAACCGCCCGCCAGCCAATCGCCGCAGCCGCCGTCCTGCTCCTTCCGGTCGCCCTCTTCACGCTGCTTTCGCTATCACCTCGGCTCAACCCCGGATTTCCCCTCCCACTCCTGAATTTTCTCGCGGTGACCGCGGTTTCGGTCCTGGCGTCGGCGGCTTCGCTGATTCTGGCTCTCGCTTCGGTGCGGATTGGCGCGTACCGGGTGCTCTTCGTTTCCTTGGGGTTCGTCGTCATGGGTTTCCTCTACGCCCTCGACGGACTCACCACGCCGGGCGTTCTGTTTGCCGGCGCCCCGGCCAGCTTCGACCGCTCGGTGGCCGGCACCTCCGCGTTCCTGGGCCTCTGTCTTCCCTCGCTCTTGTTCGCGGCCGGGTATACCCGATTGCTTGAGTTCCTGGAGCGCCGCCTTCCCTTTTCGCCAGCCCGCGCCCTTCTCCTTACCGTTGTCGCTGGGCTCACGATCTACGCGGCGTTCGCGCTTGCCTTCAATGAGCTGATCGCGCGAATCCCTTTTGATCGGCCGCCGTATGTCACCTTTATCGTGCTCAGCAGCCTTGGCCTCGTGGCCTTCGCCAGCTGGAGGCAGATCCGCGCTTATCGCATAACCCGCCTGCCATTGCAAGTTTGTCTCATCGTTGCCTTCCTGCTCATCGGTGAGGCGCAGGTGCAGATGATCCTGGCCCCAACCTGGCGGCTGAGCTGGTGGCTGTACCAGATGGTCCTTCTCGAAGGCGTCGCCCTGGCCCTCGGGGCGCTGGCGCTTGAGCATATGGCCGGACGCTCATTGCGGACGGCACTTGAAATGGCGCTCGAGCTCGAGATCAAGGTCGGCGTCGAGCTGGAGACCGCCGAGACCATCTCCGCCCTGGCCGCCGCCGTCGAGGCGAAGGATGAAAACACCAAGGGCCACAACCTTCGGGTGGCCGAATGGGCAGTCCGTATCGGGCGGGAGATGGGCCTGCCTCGGCCGACCTTGCGCATTCTTGCCCGGGCCGGCTTGCTGCATGACGTCGGCAAGATTGGCATCCCGGACGCTGTTCTTGCCAAGCCTGGACCGCTGGATGACGCGGAATGGAAGGTCATCAAGCAACATCCGGATCTTGGCGTCGAGATCCTGTCGAGGCTCGGCACCCTCCGCCGGGAAGCGGCCATCGTCCATGCCCATCATGAGCGCATGGACGGCAGCGGCTACCCGCGCGCCCTGCATGGCGAGCAGATCCCGCTCGAGGCTCGCATCATCGCGGTCGCCGACACCTTCGATGTTCTAACCTCCGACCGCCCCTACCGCAAGGCGCATCCGCGACCAGCGGCGGTGAAGGTGCTTCTGGAGGAATCAGGGACTCGTCTTTATGAGCCGGCGGTCGCCGCCCTCCTCCGGCTCTTGAAACAACAGCCCGGCGAGGAGCGACGCCCGGGCGAGAACGAAGAAGCGGCGTAGCGACGCCGGCTCAGGTGGGCATCCCGCGCGCACCGCCGATCCGCCACCGCTGGAAGGCGCGTAAACCGATCCAGCACTGGAACGCCCCCGAAAGCAGCCGGGTCGCGGCGGGGCGGGGATAGTCCAGGGTTCGTCCCCGCACGAAATAGGCGGCGGTGATCACGGCTGCCGGGAGGGGCCAGGCGATGATGGCAGCGACCCTGATCCAGGGGTTGGACTCATTTCGGAAGACATACCAGTTCCAAAAGACGAGGTCGGCGAGCGGATCGGCATAGGCGCCGAAGGCGGTCTCTTCATTGCGTGCGCGCGCCAGATGACCGTCAAGCACGTCGGTAAGAAGCGCGACCCCGGCAGTCCACGGTGCCCCCGAAGCCGATAACGAAGGCAGGTTCGCCCGCAGCAGGCTCAGATGGTTGGCCACCAGCGCCCCACGTCGCTCCTCGCCAAGCAGGCCCAGGTGCGTCACCGCCAACAGCCAGGCGACGAGTGGCCATGGCCGCAGCCGGCCGCGCATCAACGCGAGGTGGAGCAGACTCAGTTCCACCAAGGCGCGCGGGTGGGCGGCGGCCTGCTCAGTCGAGCGGACGCAACAGCGCCAGATGAAGTGCAGCCAGGAGGACGGGGACCAATGACCCGCGGCTAAGTCCGCCAGGGCATCATCGACGAATTGCCGGCTTCCCGCCGGCCGGACAATCGCTGATCGGGACCTCACGAGGAACGGATTTCAGGCCCGGAGGGAATCAGGCGACGTCGCCCCGATCAGGGCATAGCCGAGACGCCCGTCCGCCACTGCCGCAGCGGCGCTCCGCAGCATTGGACCAACCTCCGCCCAATCGACATTGGGCAGGGGAATGGCGGTTAATCGGGCAGCGACCTGCACAGTGAGCAGCCGAGCGCGGACCATGTCGACCAGTTCAGCAAGCGCATCATCGTGACGTTCGACCAGATCGATCCTCAGGCCGGCGTCCTCCAACAGCGCGAGGTACTCTTCGAGAGGCCTCGCGTCGCCGATGCAGGCGACCCACGCCGCCAGGCTGCCCAGCTCTGCCGGAAGCGGACCCGACCGCAGAAGATCGACGAAGCCGAGCCGACCTCCCGGGCGAAGGACCCGGGCGAACTCGGTCGCCGCCGCCGGCTTGTCGGGGAAGGTGCAAAACGCGCACTCGGCGATCACTGCATCGAAGACGTGATCCTCAACCGGTAGCCACTCCGCGTCACCGGTAAGAAAATGCACGCGGTCTGAGACCCCACGCTCCGACGCGGTCCGTCTCGCCGAGGCAACGTTTGGCGGACTGTAGTCCACGCCGACCACCGAACACCCCACCGTTTGGGCGAGGTGGACCGCTGAGGTGCCCCGCCCGCTGGCCACATCCAGCACTCGCTGTCCGGGCCGAATGCCGATGACCTTTGCCAGGTGGTCAGTGAGCCCCAATCCACCCGGATGCAGCGATTCGCCGAGCAGCAAACGCACCCAGTCGCTGGCGTACAGCGTGGCGCAGCAGGTCTTCACCACCTCTGACGGCGGAAGGACGGAGGATTGGCTCATGGGCGTCGTCCATTTCCATTGGACACGACGCCATCGGCGAATTGAAAGCTGAGCGGCTCGGGAGTGTACGGCACACCTTGCCGACGGGCGCGTTGACGCGCTCGCTCGCGAGCCGTCAGTTGCGCGCGCGCCTGCTCCCGATACCCGATCGTGTTGTAGGCGCAAAACGGGATCTGGTGGCCTCCCGGGAGGAGGAATTCCTTGCAGCACTTCATCAGGTTCTTCTGGTTGAAGGTCCACGGATCCATGAAGTCCTGCATCATGATCATGAACATGCGGTCAGCCATCGCCCCCAGGTCCAGACCATCGGGGAGGCCGCAGGCCGCGCAGGTGATGGCGAAGTTCCCCGCCGCGGTCTCAGTCCCCGGCACCGCCGACGAGGACCACAGTCCCTCGAGCGCCCGCCGAATGTCGCGACCCACATCGACGAACGCGCGGTTGGTGATGTAGTCGAGATAGTCGTCGACGTTAAGGACACGCGGCAGCGGGATCACCTGCCGGCCATCGACGTAGGCATAGGTGACGGAGTTGCAGGTAGGAAAGCAGCACGGGACCGGGATGAAGTCGTCCGTCCGGAACAGGCCATCGGTTTGCGTTTCGATCGCCCGAATCACGTCCGGAATGGTGATGCGCTGCAGCGGGTCGTGGGCCACGTGGCGACCGGCGTGGAAGGCCGGCTGGAAATTGATCCCCATCACCGCCGGGTGGTCAAGGCCAAAGCGAACAATTTCGCCAAGCTCGTCCTCGTTGACGCCACGCTCCACGGCCGGGACGAGGATGACCCGGCAGCCAATTTCGGCCAGCCGGTCCAGCGCCCGAAACTTCTCGGCCAGGATGTCGGGCTCGCCTCGCAACACCCGGTAGGTCTCGGGCTCGAAGCCGTCGAACTGGAAATAGATCGCCGGCCGGATCTCGGCTAGGTCGGCGAGGAACCGATCGTCATTCGCGATCCGCTTGCCATTGGTGTTGAGCATCACGTAACGGATGTTTCTCGCCTTTGCCGCCCGAAGCATCTCGATAATCTGCGGGTGGATGCTCGGCTCGCCCCCTGAGAACTGGACCACCTCTGGATTGCCCTCAGTCCGCACGAAATCGTCCAGGATCTCCTCCACCTCTTCTAAAGTCAGGTTGAACCCGGCCCCCGCGTTGGCGAAGCACAGGGGGCAGTCCATGTTGCAAGCACTGTTGACCTCGATGATGCCCAGGCAAGCGTGCTGCTGGTGCTCAGGGCACAGCCCGCAATCATATGGACAGCCAGCGCGTACCTCGTGCGTGAAGCTGAGGGGAATCGTCCCCGGCTTGTTGAACTTCGCCAGCCGCGTGTAGGCCTCCGCGTCGCCATACACGAGGGCCTCAAATCGGCCGTGATCCGGACAGCGCTTGCGCATGTAGACTTTACCGTCGCGCAAGATGATGTGCGCATCGATCACCCGCCGGCACTGGGGACAGATGCTACGGGTGAGTTCGAAAAACACGTAGTCAGCGTCCTGCTTCAGGCGGGTCGCGGCGGGAATCACCTCAGGCACAGTACGTTCTCATCTCCGTATAGGTGCCGACGACCTTCTCCAGATTGGGCCAGCCATCTCAAGGGCCACGGCAACCTTGGCGAATTTCGGTAGAACTGCTCCTCCATCACGAACCTACTCCATCACCTTTGTCGACGACGAGAACCGCTCTTGGTCAGTCGCTTGCCAGGAGGTTCCGTTTCACCCGAGTCTGCCGATGCACCCGGGATGGCGATCTGGTGGTCCTGCCCCTCCCACCGTTCGGCCGCGTAGAGCCGCGTGAAGTCGATGGCGTGATGGCCGTTCAACTCGGCCCAGGTGAATCGAACCCCGAACATCCCGAAGCCGAGCCACTCGGACGGGCGATCCTGGACCTCCTGCCAGCCGTCGAACCCGAAGTGCATGGTGAACGACTCCCAGTCCTCGATCACGAGAGACCTGCCCGCCGGGAGTTCGTCGAACGGCACGTCCGATCGCCAGAACCAGGTGGCTGCTCGGGGCTGTTTGCCTCGATAGCGCTCCCAGACCAGCTCGAGCCGCTCCAGCGGTTGCCCCTTCTCCCGCGCCACCAGGAGCTTCAAGAACTCGGCGTGCGCCCAGACGAGCGGCATAGCGCTCCCGGTCGGCTTGCCTGGGATCAGGCCGCGCTCTGGGATCGGGTCAGCGTCCCACACCTGTTCCGGAATGAGACCGCAGGGCCCGGTCATGCAGCCCATCGCTTCCAGAAAGGGGAGCGGGTCTTCGCCCTGGAGCAGGGCCATGTGCCCGCGTTCGCCGCTCAACAGGGGCCACATCCGGCCCACGCCTCTGCCGTCGAACGGGGTGCCGTCGTCATGCTCGCCGTATCCGTCTCCGTTATAGCGGTGGTAGCTGGGTCCGCACGGCGTGTCCACACGGAGCACCGCATCGATCACGTTCAGACTGTCCTGCATCCGCCGATCGTTCGCGTCGCGAAGCCCGAAGCGGGCCAGGTAGATGAACTCCATCCCGACCAGGGCCTCGGCGGGCACCACCTCGCCAGGTGTATTTCTCACTTCCACTCGCCCGCGCAGACCACCCTCCCGGACTGATGGGCCGATACGGACGTAGTAGCCCTCGACCGCCAGCTGCCGGCTCAGCGGAGTGTTGCGAACGTAGGTCCATTCTTCGATCCGCTCGTTCCAGCAGTCGGCGAGCATGAGGACGTAGCCACGCTCGGGCTCCTCCAGGCAGGGAGCGGCAGCCACAAGCGCGGACACCTCTACCCCAATGGTGAAGGGACTCGCACCCGGATTCTCTTCCCAGCGGTCCTGCGGACTCACGGGCCCGTGGCGCACGAGATAGGCGACGGCCTGCCGCACCATCCGAACGATCTGCGGGCTATCCGGGCGGTCCAGCTCCCGCAGCCTGGCGGCGAGGAGTATCGGAAAGCCGACCTCGTCGAGCTGGACACCGGTCCAGTGGGGCCGCCCGCTCGGGAAGAAGTTCTGGCACCAGCCGCCGTCTGCGTTTTGCGTCGCCGCGAGGTAGGCGAGGAGGCGGCAGGCGTCCTCGACCTCGCCGGCCGCAAGCAGACCAAAGCCGGCCTCGACCGCATCCCGAGGCCAGACCAGATGGTAGCCGCCTGGATCGTTGCTGGTGTTACCCCACGGAGTGGAGAGACTCGCCACGATCGCGCCCGGAAAGGTGCGATCCTCATGGACCTTCAGCATGGTGGCGGAGAGGCAGGCCTCGCGCGCCAGAGCCTTCGAAACCTCGGGGAGCCGCAAGTGGTGTCCCCAGGCCCGCCACCCGGAGGTGAAGCGCTCGCGAATGCCGCCGAAGCCTTCGGCGAGGCTCGACGCCGCGAGGGTGCGGGCGGCTGCCGGGCTCGTGCCAAATCCGAGCGCCAGGATGCCCGCCTCCGCCTCGATCTCTCCGATCAGGGCGACGTTGCCCTCGTCCGCCCGGGCAAACGTCCAGGTCATTTGGCCGTTGCGCGCAAAGTCCTGCCAACCGTCGGAGGATCCCACATATCCCGCACTCATCCGGCTGAAGGGCGGGGCACCGAGCAGGCAGAGCGCCAGACCGTCTCGCTGGGCGAACAACCCGTCATCCGTCCAGGCGGTGTTGTTCCACCCGCTCATGCCGAGGTGCGGGGCCAGCAGTGGGTAGAGGCGGAGCCCTTCGCCTTCCAGCCGGAAGCTGATCAGAAGGACGTCCCGCAGAGGATCCGGAAGAAATTCGAGGGTGAGTCGGTATCCGTCTCCCTCATGCACCACGAGCGGGAGCGGAATGTAGGGCTCCGGTGTGCTCAGCTGGTAGGTGGCGGCCCGCTTGAGCTCGACCCAGAAGTTCTGGCCGGCGACGATGAAGCCCAGGTCACGCAGCTGCGGCTGACCGGTTGCGGGCCAATAGACCTCGTTGAGGATTCCGTAGCCGAGGCTGGCCCAGAGCCGGCTCGGCCCCAGCGCCGTGGTGACCAGGTCTTTCCTGCCGGATGTCCAGGTCGGTGCGATGCCCGGACTACCGAAGGCTCGTGTATCCACCGCGTACTCCTTTCACCTCACTGCTGAAAGATGGTGGTGTTCCGTGAGGTACTGACGGATCATGAGCAGCGCAGCGATCCCATCCCCAACTGCGGATCCGAGCTGCTTTGTCGAGCCCGCCCGCACGTCGCCGGCGGCGAAGACGCCGGGCAACGAGCTCTGGAACTGCGCATCGGTGGCCACGAATCCCCACCGATCGAGCTCCACGGTGCCCTTGAGGAATGCGGTGTTCGGGTCCATTCCGATGAAGATGAAGGCCGCGGCCGGATGCCAGCGGTACTCCCTGCCGGTGGAGCGGTCGACCGCGATGACCTCCTCGAGCTTGCCCTTGCCGCGCAGCGCGGTGACCTCGGTGTTGAGGTGGACCTCGAATTGCGGATGGCTGCGGACCTTGTCCTGAAGGAGCCTGGAAGCCTTCAGCTGCGGAGCGTGTTCGACGATGCGGATGCGCCGGGCGAACTGACTCAAGAAGAGGCCTTCCTCGAGCCCGGAGTTCCCACCGCCGATCACGAGCAGCTCCTCGGAGCCCCGGTAGAAGGGACCGTCGCAGGTGGCGCAAAAGTGCACGCCTGCGCCGATCAGCTGCGCCTCTCCGGGCACGCCCAGCCGGCGGTATGTAGACCCGGTCGCGATCAGCGCGGTATGGGCGCAGACTTCCTGACCAGAGCCGAGCCGAAGGAGGACATCCTCCCCCTCGCGGCTGATGCGCGTGACCTCGACGGCAGGGAGCAGCTCCACGCCGTACCGGCGCACCTGGGCCACGAACCGGTCCGCGAGCTCCGCGCCGCCCACACCCTCGGGGAAACCCGGATAGTTGTCGATGCGCTCTGTGATCCCCGCCTGACCGCCAAGGCCGCTCCGGTCGATGACGACGCTGTCGATGCCTTCGCGGGCCGCATAGATTGCGGCGGCCAGCCCCGCCGGACCGCCTCCGACGACCGCGGCGTCGTAAAACGACCGATCGGGTGTCAGCTTGAGGCCGAGTTTTCGGGCGAGCTCGTCGTCCGATGGCTCGAGGAGGTGGCTGCCGTCCTTGAAGATGATGGTCGGGATCGTGCGGCCGCCGTGTTGGAGCTCTTCGACGAAGCGCAGGCCAGCCGGGTCCTGGTCGATGTCGATCCAGTCATATGGGACGCGGTGCTCGGCGAGGAACTTCTTCGATCGCCGGCAGTCGGGACACCAGGGCGCACCGTACACCTTGAGCTCGGCCATGGCTAGGCGAACCGGTGCTTGAACACGGTGAACGCCAGCAGGAAGGCGACGCCGATGGCGGCGAACAGCCCGGCGAAGAACAGTCGGGCGGCTTTCTCGCTGACCCTGCCCTGGAGTCGAGTCCCGATGAAGGCGCCGATGATGGCTCCCGGGACCGCGTAGGCGAGCAGATTCCACGGGATGGCAGCCAGGCCGCCGTGCTGGATCAGTTCCACGAAGTGCGTTACCGCCGCGCCGGCGACCGTGCATGCCACGACGACCGTCGACGTGGCGGCCGCCACGGGCACGGGGAATTTGGAGCGGCGGACCAGCGGGGGAAGTGTCGCCTCCCCGACGCCGGTGGAGATCATGCCCGCGACCAGGGCGCCTCCCCCCGAGATCGCCCGCTGCAGACCGAGGCCGTGGGCACAGAAGTCGTAAACCTTCCCACTCGCTGCCCGGAGCTGCCGATGTGATCCATCGCGGCAGTGCTGGTGCGCCTGGTCTGAATCACAGACGATGAGCGGCGCGGGTTCTGGAGCGCCGGGTCCCACGGCCCGCTCGTCGAAGGGATGCTTTCCCTTCTCCTTGTCTTGCAGCAGGACATACGCCAGGCCTAACATGGCGATCCCGTAGCCAAGCCGCAGCAGGTCGGCGGGCACGCGCGAGGCGGCGATCGAGCCGAGCACGCCCAGTGGGAAACAAAGAAGGATCAGGGACTTCGCGGTCTTCAGGTCGACCAGGCGCGCTCTCAGGTAGCGGAATAGCCCGGTGCCGAATCCGGATGTCTCTAGGAAGAGCGAAGTCCCGATGGCGGCCACCGTCCCCAGCCTTGGCACGCTGAAAAGCGGGAACCCAATCAGGAAGGTCGGGGTCAGCAGGGCGGCGCCACTGATGCCGGAAAACATGGCCGCGGTGGCAATCACGATGCAGACCGGGAACATGAACCAGTAGACAATCCAGTTCATGGTCCGCTTCTCCGACTGGCCGCGGTTCCGCTGAGGTCCTTGAGCGACAGCCCGAGAAGATCCGCGATCATCCGCATCTCAAGGTCGGCTGCCGGATATAGTCGCGATGCTCCTCGGCGTGGGCGTACTTCCCCTGGCACACATGCAGGGTCAGCGGGCCAACACCCATCCGCAACGCATGTGACGTCTTCGCGGCGCTCGGACGGATGGCCGGCAATACTCATAGTTGATCTCCTTGTTCAGTCAAGGGGCTCCGGGTTGTGCCAGCCGCCCTCGCGGCCGATGAGCGCATCCGCCTCGAGAGGACCCCACGAGCCTGGCTCATAGGAATGGACGGCACCCGGGCGTTCGAGCGCGGTCGAAACGATTCGCCACGCTTCCGCGACTCCATCCTGGCGGGCAAATAGCGTGGCTTGGCCGTCGAGCGCGTCAATCAGCAGCCGCTCGTACGCCTCGGACCCCACCGTACCGAAGGCTTGCTCGTAGGTGAAACCAAGCTGGACCGGCCTGCTGATCATCGAGTCCCCTGGCAGTTTCGCCTGCAACGTGATGCCGGCGCCTTCGTCCGTGCCGCCCAGACGGAAGCGCAAGTGATTGGGATGCGGGAGCGGTGTGCCAGGCTCGCCAAAAAGCAGGCGCGGTGGCTGATGAAACTCGATGACCGCTTCCAGGGCGGTCGTGGCCATCCGCTTTCCAGCTCGGATATAGAAGGGAACGCCCGCCCACCGCCATGACTCGACGTCCAACCTCAGGGCAACATAGGTCTCCACCTGAGAGTCGGGCTGCACCCGGTCTTCCTGGCGATAGCCCCGGTACTGACCGCGGACGAGCTGGGACGGATCGATGGGCCGTGTCGCCCGAAACACCTTGACCTTTTCATCGCGGAACGCATCGGCGCCGACCCCAACCGGCGGCTCCATGGCAAGCAGCGCCACCACCTGCAAGAGGTGGTTCTGGACGACGTCGCGGAGCGCACCAACCTCCTCGTAGAAGGCAGCGCGGCCCTCCACTCCAAATGCCTCGGCCATGGTCACCTGGACGCTGGCGATATAGCGCCGGTTCCAGACAGGCTCGAGCAAGGTGTTGGCGAACCGAAAAACGAGGAGGTTCTGAACGGTCTCCTTTCCCAGGAAGTGATCGATGCGAAAGATCGCCGACTCCTTAAAGGCGCTGTGGAGGCAGCGATTCAACTCCTGCGCCGAGGCCAAATCCCGCCCGAACGGCTTCTCGACCACCACCCGTCCTCTATCGCTCAGTCCCACACTGCGGAGGCCCGAGACTACAGTCTCGAACATCGCGGGCGGGATGGCGAAGTAGAAGAGCGGAGTCCGCGCGCCAGAAAGTCGTTGACCAAGCTGATCGAACGTGCTCCGGTCTCGGTAGTCGCCGCGGACCAGCGACAGCGAGCGCGTCAATTCGTCAAGGGCGGCCTGGTTCGCGCTGCCCTCTCTCTGAACGATCGCCATGCGGGCATAATCCCGGAGTTGGTTGTCGCTCCAGTCCGAAAGGGCCACCCCGATCACCGGGAGCCCCAGGCGGTTCCGAGCTGCCAGCTGATACAGCGCCGGATATAGCTTCTTTTTCGCCAGGTCGCCGGTCGCGCCGAAGAGGACCAGGGCGTCCCCTCGTGCGGCCGGCGCTCTCGCCGCGGCCGTCTCCGATTGCACCGTCGCCATCGCTCCTCCTGGTCAGCGTCGCCCAGCGGCGACTGGTTGCTCGGCGACCACCGCGTGGCCGCCAAACTGGTTACGCATCATGGCGAGCATCTTGTCGGTGAAGGTGTCTTCCAGACGGCTGCGCAGCCGCTCATAGAGCGCGAGGGTAATGATCGGGGCTGACACGTCTTCATCGATGGCCGCCTTGATCGTCCACCGGCCTTCGCCCGTGTCTTCAACGTAGCCCCGGATCTCGGCCAGCTCCGGATCTTGCCGGAGCCCTTCGGCAATCAGGTCGAGCAACCAGGAACGGACCACGCTCCCCTCGCGCCAGGCCTCGGCGATAGCATACAGGTCCATCCCGGGGAAGGACTTCGATCGCTTCATGATCTCGAAGCCCTCGGCATAGGCCTGCATCAGGCCGTACTCGATGCCGTTGTGGACCATCTTCACAAAGTGGCCCGAGCCTTCCGGCCCGGTGTGCACCAGTCCGCCCCCGTCGGGCGCCAGGACTTTGAGCAACGGTAGGCAATGGTCGTAGGTCGTCTGCTCACCGCCCACCATGAGCGAGTAGCCGTTCTGAAGCCCCCAGATGCCGCCTGAGGTGCCGGCGTCGAGATAGTGAAGGCCCTTTGCGTTGATTTTCGCGGCATCCTCGAGGGCGACCTTCCAGTTGGTGTTGCCGCCGTCGATGATGATGTCGCCGCGCTCGCCCCGTTCCACGAGCGCCGCGATGGTCTCTGATGTCGGCTGGCCTGCCGGGACCATCACCCACATGACCCGCGGGGCGAGCTCGAATTTCGATACGAACTCGTCGAGGGATCGGGCGCCGATCGCTCCGGAGGCTTCAAGCCCCTGAATCGCCTCGTCCGACCGGTCGTAGACAATCAGGCGGTGGCCCTTCTTGAGCAAGCGGAGCACCATGTTGCCACCCATCCGCCCCAGGCCGACCATCCCCATCTCCATGTCTCCTCCCTCTCCTCCTTTCAGAGCCTCCGACGCTCAATGGACGGCCCTGGCCATCGCCGCGGCGAGCCGATCGAGACGCCGCTTAGCGTGCAGGCCTTCCGGTGATGGAGGTCACGCTACTCCCGAGCCCCGGGATTGTCCGTGACGCAGATCACATCGCCGCTCTTTGCCGCGCGCAGAGAGCGCATTCGATGCTACAGAAGAGGTGTCCGCAGCTCGCGACGGGTCCGCCGGGGAGTTCCCGCGCGCACCAATAGCACCAGAGCGTCGGCGTAAGCGTCACCGCCGATGCATCTCCATTCTTTTTCGCCAGCAGCCGAGGGGAACGAGGGAGCGCAGTTAGAGTCCTTTTGTCCAAGATCCGGTCAGCGATTATGGCAAAGGTTGTTGCGGAGCGCCTGGTCATTTCACCTTGCCGCAGCGTCGTCGCGCGTCGCTCGTTGCCAAATGCAAAAGGGAGAGCCGCCGGTTGGCGGCCTCCCTCATCGTCTTCACTCGCAGGAGTGGAGTATGCGTTGGACGAGTCCTTCACCAGACTGCGTCGCTCGCGAGCGGAATCGGGTAGTCGATGGTGACCCAGGCTCCCGACCTCATGTCGGCCACCATGTAGGTGCCGTTACTGTTGCTCGACACCATGACCATGTCACCCTCGTCCCAGTTAGGATTACCGCCCAGATCGCCGGGAAGGATTCCGAGCCAGTGCTCAATGCCCTCGTTGAGGATGCCTGCCCCACCGACGAAGTTCGGATAGCTGGGCAGGCTCTGGTACAGGGCCCAGCCCGCAGGTATCTGCGCCTGACTGAACACTCTGACCGGGACCGTAAGGTAGTCTTTGGACCCGTCGGCTTTGGTAGGCACCAGCACGTAGTAGCCACCGTGATAGCCGACTACCCACATCCCATTCGAGTTGTTGGTGCTGGTCGACGGGCAGATGAAATAGGTTGCAGTGGTTGGGGTATCGGCCAAGGTCGTGGTCGGCGCGAGCGCACCCACCCCCGCAAGCATCGCTATCGATACAGCACCCGAGACGAGAAAACGGCGGATGTTCATGGTTGCAGACCTCCTCGCTAAATAAGTCGGCTGTTTGGTTTCGCAGCAGCCACAGATGCTTCTGCGAACCCACGCTACGCGCCTCCTGTCTGGCCGTCACGATCGAAAGGGACGGTTGGGAATGGCGTTTCGGATAGTTCGCGCTTAGATGAGCTGGCGTTCCATCGCCACCCGCACGATCTCGATCCGGTGGCCGACATCCAGTTTTTGGAGGATCTTGTGGATGTGGTAGCGGATGGTGTTCTCGCTCAGGAACAGCTGCTCCCCGATCTCCCTATTCGAGCGCCCCTCGGCGAGCAACTTGATGACCTGCAGCTCGCGCTCGTTAATCGGTTCCTCTCCGGCGATTGTGTGCCGCAGACCGTTCGCCATTTGGCGCGCGGCCTCTTCGGGCACCGGCCCGCTCATGGGCGCCAGCCGGTCAAGCAGCTTCCCGACATCGGCTGCCTCCGTAGACTCCAGTCCGATGGTGAAAAAGACCCGAGCCACGGCGTCCTGGAGGGCCTGGCCGATGCGGTTCCGCTCCTTGAGGACTGCTGCCTCGGAGGCTGCCTCGAACAGTTGGGCATTCTCGACGGCGATCGCGGCCAGCGCCCCGAACATGATGGCGACGGCTTCGTCATCCTCACTGAACTCCTGCGCACCTTCCTTCTCGGTGAGGTAGAGGTTGCCGACGGACGAGCCGTGTGAGATCAGTGGGACGCCGAGGAATGACTCCATGGTCGGGTGGTTGGACGGGAACCCGACGGAGCGTGGATCATCACTGAGCCGTCGGAGTCGAATGGCGTCCTTCTGGTCGAGCAGAACCCCGAGCAGGCCCTTGCCTTCCGGGGGATGACCGATTCGCCCCACCGTATCGGCGTCGATTCCAGAGGTGATGAATTGGGTGATGCGGTGCGCCTCGAACACGCCGAGAGCCGCGTACTGTGCGCCGATCACCTCGCGCGCCACATCGACCAAGCGTTGGAGTAAGGACGGCAGGCGGAGGTCCGACATGAGGACCATCCCTGCCTGTACCAGTGCATGCAGCCGGCCAGCCCACTCCGCGCGCAGGTGTGCGCGTTCCTTCAGTTCAGTGACTTCCTCGCGGTTGCGCACTCGAGCCCGGGCGCTGTCCAGAGCGGTCCCGAGAAGGCTGGCGATCACCTCAATCGCCGCGAGGTCATCCGGACGGAACCCGCGTCGACGCCGAGAGCCGAGAAGGATGGCGCCAGCAGTCTGCCCCTGGCCACGAAATGGGAAACTCAGGATCCTTTTGACGCCCTCGCGAATCAGGAGGTCACGAGCCTGTTGATCGTTTGCGACGCCATGCAGCACCCTCCTTAGTTCCTCGGCGAGACCAGCCGCGCGGATGCCTGCCAGCTGCTCGGTTCCAGGGTCAAGCCAGTACACAAGGCCCGCGTCTACCCCAAGCGGCTTGAGAGCTCGATGAAGGGCGCCGTCGAGAATGTCGGCTTCCCCGAACGCCTCGGCAGCCACGGCGGCCATCGCGCCGATGGCTCGCATCCGGATCGATGGCGACGCAGGCGAGGGGGTCGGCCCTGAAGTCGAGTTTCGTGCGCGCGTCCTCGTGATGGAGGTAACGCTATGTCCCGCAAGCCGCGATTGTCCGTGACGCAGGTCACATTCCCCATTCGGCGCGTTCCAGTGACCACGATGCTCTGGCAGCCGGGTTGCCCCGATATTGCGCGCTCGTATGCCACTCGGGGTTTCGATCAGTGTGGGTAGAGCGCTGCGTCGCTACCGAAAGTCGCCGCTTAAGTGTTCCGCAATATAGGCCGCGTACCAGTCAGGCCAGTCGTCATCGCGGTGTCCAAGTGACTTCTCATACTCGCCGTGCGCCCGCTCCGCCTCACGGAGCAGCACCGCCAAGCGCTGCTGCAGATCGCTCCTCGTGTTCATCCTGCCCTCCATGGAGACGAGCCGGCCACGCGCAAGCGAATGCTCTATCGGCCCAGCCACTTCGCTGCACGTCAGCGCTACGCTAAGAACGCCTGGCTAGCATAGACCAGTTTCGAGGGGAGAGTTGAGCAGGGCTTATCCGCCGATCGCCGACTACGGCTTCATCGGAGACTGTCATTCCGTCGCGCTAGTGTCCCGGGACGGAGAGATCGACTGGTGTTGCTTTCACCGCTTCGATTCCCGGCCGGTGTTCGCACGGCTGCTCGACTGGTCACGCGGCGGTTTTTTCGGTATCGCGCCCGTCGAACCCTACCAAACGCGCCGCCGCTATCTGCCGGGAACCAACGTCCTGGAGACCCGCTTCGAAACCGCGGGCGGGACTTTTGTCCTTACGGATTGCTTTCCGATCCGCGAGGCACCACCCTCTGATGCCGATGATCCTGTGCACCCCTACCATCAACTGGTTCGGATCGGTCGATGCGAGGGCGGCGAGGTGACTGTCCACCTGGTGTTCGCGCCCCGATTCGACTACGGCCTCACCGTTCCGGAGCTGAAGCCACTCAGGGACGGCCTGGTGACCGTTATGGGAGGCGCCGACGCGCTGCTCCTTCAGTCGGACATCCCGATCACCCAAACCGAGATCAACGCGTGCGAAGGTAAACGGGCGCTTCGGACTGGCGACGTCACGCGCGCGGTCCTCACCTATGCCCTCCCACACGAGCTGCGGCCACGGGTCATCACGGCCGAGGAACTCGACGGTCGGCTCGCTTCGACCCGTGATTTCTGGACGTCGTGGTCGAACCGGTGTACCTACGAAGGCCCCTATCGCGACCAGGTCGTGCGCAGCGCCCTGGTTCTCAAAGTGCTGACCAACTCCCCCACCGGTGCGATCGTCGCGGCGCCGACGACGTCCTTGCCCGAGGAGATCGGCGGCAGCCGGAACTGGGATTACCGGTATGCCTGGCTGCGCGACTCGGCTTTCACCCTGTACGTGCTCTTCGTCCTCGGCTACACCGACGAGGCCCGGGCCTTCATGCAGTGGATCACGCGGACAACCGCGGGCCGGCCGGAGGACCTCCAGGCGCTCTATGGCGTCGGCGGTGAGCGCCTCCTCCCGGAAGTGGAGCTCAGAGGACTTGACGGCTACCGAAGCTCCCGCCCAGTTCGGATCGGAAACGGCGCGACTACCCAGTTCCAGCTCGACATTTACGGCGAAATGATCGACACCGCCTGGCTCTATCACCGGCATGGCGGCGTCATCGAGACCGACTTCTGGGATTTCCTGGTCCGGCTGGGCGAGCACGTCGCCAAGGTGTGGATCGAACCCGACGAGGGCATCTGGGAAGTGCGCGGGGCCAGGCGCCATTTCGTCTACTCGAAAGTCATGGCCTGGGTGGCGATCGACCGGCTGATCCGGCTCAGCCGTGCCCTGCAGCGGCCGTTAGATGTTGACCGTTGGCTCGGCCTGCGCGACGAGATCCGCCGCCGCGTCGAGAGCGACGGGGTCGATCCCGTGAGCGGCGCATTCGTGCAATCCCTGGGGTCCACTTCGCTCGACGCCTCCGCCCTGCTTCTCCCGTTAGTGCACTTCCTTCCCGCGGATGATCCGCGGACCCGCGCTACCATCGAACGGGTCGCGAAGGAGTTGTCGGTCGACGGGTTCGTGTACCGCTATCTCGATGGGGGCGACGGGCTACCGGGCGGGGAGGCAACGTTCTTGATCTGCAGCTTCTGGCTGGTCGACAACTTGGCCCTGACCGGGCAGCTCGAACGGGCGCGCGAACTGTTCGAGCGCCTGTGCGGGTGCGCGAACGATCTCGGTCTGCTTAGTGAAGAAGTCGATCCTCGCACGGGTGAACTCTTGGGGAATTTCCCCCAAGCATTCAGCCACATCGGGTTGATCAATTCCGCGATCCAGCTGGCCCGCCAATCGAGGTTGTCGTCGCGAGGTTCGATCGTGAAAGGCACGGCTGACCGGGAACGGTAACGGTCAGAGGAATGTGGCGACCTGGCGGCTGGAGGGATGCCGCCAGGTCTGAAGGGGTCGTTTACGCGTGCGCCGGACTGAGGCGTGATGGACTGCGCAGCCAGCCGATGCCCGCGCCGAGCACGAGGCCGAACATCAGGTGACTCGCCAAGAATCCAATGCCGTTGACGAGCTTCATGGCGGGGTCTATGAGAGGCAGTACCACGAACCACATCGCGAAGAAGATGGCCGCGGCATAGATCATGCCCCCGGCCACGAGGCCGGCGCTGGTGCGGAGCGGCCGGCTGATCAGTTGCGCGAAGAGCAGGGCGAAGATCGCGGAGTTCATCATGTGCCCCATCAACCCGACCACCACTGCCACCAGCGAGAAGCTGGGATCGGTGTCTTTGCCCAGGGTGAAGACCGACGCGATATAGCGGAGCGGGGACCAGAAGCCGTGGCCGATCACGCCTTCGATCACCATCTCCATCATGCCGTAGACCAAACCCGCGATTACGCCGACAACCAGGATGCGGCGGTCGAACGCCGGAGTTCCGTTTGAGGCGTTGCGTGCCATTGGAGTTCCTCGTGTCGTCTGTGCCGATGTTCCCATTTGTTCCTCCTCTTGCGACCAGTTTGACGACCGGCCGCAGGATAATTTCGAGCTGCTCTTCACGCTAGTGACAGTCGGCTGCGGTGTCCGTGATCTGCGTCACATAGGGCTTGGACGCGATCTGCGCCGGGCTCAAGACCGTTAAATAGGCACGTCTAGCTGTGATTCAGGTCAGCGCGATGAGGCGACGGTACGCTGAAACCTGCAATGGCCATCGTCCCCGGCCTACCGGCACCTGGGTTCTGCCTCGCCGATCTTCACGATAAGCGACACTGCGTGGAGGACCTACGCGGCCAGCCAGCCATCCTGGTCTTCCTGCGATATCTTGGTTGACTCGCCTGCGAAGAGCACCTGTCGCAGTTGCGACAGCGGCAAGCGGAGCTCCAGCCGGCGAAGATCGTCATCATCACCTTCGCCCCCGCTGCAAAAGCAGCACGTGCGCTTGAGCCCTGGCTCCCATTGTTCGAGGTCTGGGTCGACCCGGAGCGTGAGGCCTATCGCATATGGGGCCTGGGCGGTCGGTGGCTCGGCCTGTTGAACCTCGGCACTGTTCGGCTTTACGCCCGCGTGCTCCTCCGGGGAGGGCGCTGGCGCCCGCTCCAGTGGGACTTCGCTCAACTTGGCGGGGATGCCGTGCTCGACGCCGACGGCCTGGTTCGACTCTGGCACGCAGGGCGGACGCCGGACGACCGCCCGCCAATCGAGGCATTGATCCGGGCCGTCAATCCGGAAAGCAGATCGGGCACATAGCAATGGATGTGCGATCACGAATGCTCGCGACACTGGCGTCGTGCACGCTCCTCCTGACGGCGTGCGGGGCGCTCACATCGCCCATCTCCCCGGCGACGCAGGCGACCAGACCAGGTGACTTCCGCCTCGTTGCCTATCAGGGCGCGGACGTCTTCGGCGGCAAGCAATCCCATTTCGCCAGGGTCTTTGATCAGGGAAAGCCGGTCGTCCTGAACTTCTGGGCGGGACTATGCCCGCCCTGCCGCGCCGAGATGCCCGGCTTTCAGAAGGTCTCAACCGAGCTGTCCGGGAAAGTCCTGTTCGTCGGCATCGATATCGGGCCCTTCGTCGATCTGGGTAACCACGAGGATGCGATCAACCTGTACACCCAGCTTGGTATTCATTACCCGCTGGCGTACGCCGTGGATAGCTCACCGCTGCAGGGCTACCGCGTCCAGGGGATGCCAACAACCGTGTTCCTGTCTTCCTCAGGAAGGGTCGTCGACCAAGAAACCGGGATCGTGACGGAGGACCAGCTGCGAAGCATCATCCAGCAGAAACTGCTGGCCGGTGGCTAACGAAAACGAGGTCGGTGACCGCAGCAAGAGAAGCACCCGCCGGGTTTCTGCGCCGCCATCGCGGCGCTTTGTCGGTCGTGTTCATGGTTGGAGCGCTCGCTGGTGCGGTCGGCGCCGCGCTGCTTACGGGCGCTCGAATCGGTCCCATCACCGGGACCGTGGAAGGCCTCGCATCGTCGTCCTCTACGGTCCTCGCGAAGCTGGACCAGAACCTGCCGGCAGGCTATGCGCTGGGTGCGGGAATGGTGGCGGCCGTCAATCCGTGCGGCTTTCCCATGCTCCCGGCGTACCTCGGCCTCTTTGTCGGAACGGGCGCGCATGAGCTCAACCAGGGGATCGGACGGCGCGTCGTGCGGGCGATCATCGTGAGTCTCACCATGACCGCGGCCTTTGTGCTGCTCTTCGCCACTGTCGGGATCGCGCTCAGTCGCGGTCTCCACGCCGTGACCCAGGCCTTCCCCGCCATCGGGCTGGCGGTCGGGATCCTGATGGTGCTGCTCGGTGGCTGGATGGTGGCCGGAGGGACGTTATATGTCGACCTCGGTGAGCGTGCGGCCGATCGACTCGGTGGCATCGCTCGCGGCACGAACATCCGCGCCTACTTCGCCTACGGGCTTGCCTATGGCCTGGTGTCGCTGAGCTGCACCTTGCCGATCTTCTTCATCGTCGTCGGAGGCGCCGCCACTTCGTCAGGACCTGGTGCCGCCCTGCTCCAGTTCGTCCTCTACGCCATCGGCATGGGGATGGTGATCACACTCCTGACCGTAGGCATCAGCCTGTTGCAAGCTGCGGCGCTGCGGACCGTTCGGAGGGTCCTGCCCTTCGTCCAGCCGGTGAGCGCCGGACTGCTGCTGCTCGCCGGGGCCTACCTCGTCTACTACTGGCTGACGGTGGGAGGAATCTTGATGAGCGCCACCCTATGATGATCTCGACAATTCGTGCAACCTGATTTCAAGCCCGACCCGTCCCTCTTTCCGTTTGTCTCGCGGCGGTTCGACGGCGCGGGCCCGCGCGTGCATTTCGTCGACGAGGGCCACGGGCCGCCCGTCGTCATGTTTCACGGCAACCCCACCTGGAGCTTTCTGTACCGCAAGGTCATCATTGCGCTGCGGGACCGCTTTCGCTGCGTCGCCGTCGATTATCCAGGGTTCGGGCTTTCCGAACGGCCGGCCGGCTATGGCTACACGTCGGCCGAGCATGCGGCCGTAGTCGGCCAGCTGGTGGATCATCTGGGACTCGACGGCTTCATCGTCGTCGGCCAGGACTGGGGCGGCCCCATTGGGATGACCGTGGCGGTCGAGCGAGCCAAACGGAAGTCTGGCACGGTGTTCGCGAACACCTGGTACTGGCCCGCCCAGGGGTCGCTCACCGTCTTCAGCCTCGTGATGTCGACCCCACCGTTGCAATGGCTGATCCTCCAGCGGAACTTCTTCGTCAACGTCATCATGCCGCGGTCCGTCGCCCGAAAACTGGACCCCGCCGTCTTTATGACGTACCAAAAGGCCCAGCCTTCCCCGGAGAGTCGCCGCGGCGTCGCCGAGTTTCCAAGACAGATCCGTCACGCGCGCCCCATGCTGTCCCGGTTGGCAAACGAGGCTCCGAGTGCCCTCCGAGGGAAGCCGATGGAGCTCGTGTGGGCGATGAAGGATCCGGCGTTCGGGCGGGAGAACGTGATCCAGCGATGGCTTCGCGATTTCCCAGATGCGCACGTGACCCGGCTAAGCGACGCCAACCACTATGTGCAGGAGGACGCACCAGAAGCCCTGACGGCGGCGGTCGAGCGAGCATCTGCAGGCAGGGCCCGAACAGTCCGCAAGCAGGATTAACGCCCGAGGCGGGTCGCTCTCAGCGCACGTCATCGTGACGCTTATCACATCTGCGGACCCCCACAAACTGCCAGAGTGGTAGGACCATGAAGGCGGTGCCGGCCGGACAGGCCGTCAAACGCACGCCTAGCGTGCCGGGAGAACCAGCCGTAGCCGAAAGCCTGGTCGTGCTCGACGGCAGCACGTTCTTCGCCTCCGACCCAAATGGGAACGTGGACCCGGGACAGGAAGCCAGCGGGTTCTTCTTCAAGGACACGCGCCACCTTTCGACCTGGCGCCTTCTGGTGAACGGGCGCCCCATGCGACTGCTGACGGTCCGGACACCGGACTACTACTCGGCCCGGATCTTCGGGACGCTAGGGACGGCACGCGTTGGGGTTAACCCGACCATCTCCATCCGGCGTGACCGCTTCGTCTCCGACGGCGTCCACGAGGATCTCGTCCTGGAAAACAACCGCGATTCCGAACAGGAAATTCGGCTTGAACTCGAGTTCGGGAGTGACTTCGCCGACCTCTTTGAAGTCAAGGCTCGGGAACTGAAGCCGATGGCCACTCTCATCAAAGTCGGCTCCGACCGCGTCCACTTGCGCTACGAACACGACACGTTTGTCAGGGCGACCACGATCACCTTTAGCGAGTCGCCAACGATCAAGACGGACGGCGCCCGTTTCGACCTCCGGCTGAAACCACGCGAACGATGGCAGCTATGCATTGACGTCACGTGCGTGGTCGATGGGAAGACCATCGAACCGGCACTTCGCTGTGGCTCGTTCGCGGTCGCCAGGCCCAAGATGCCGATGACGCTCGAACAATGGCTGGCTGATGCCCCGCAGCTCGAAACGGATTCTGACGCCGTCCGCCATACATACGACCAGAGCCTCGTGGACCTGGCCGCGCTAAGATTCCGGCCGGACGAGAACGTCTCGTGGTCCCTTCCGGCAGCCGGCCTGCCCTGGTTCATGGCCCTCTTCGGACGGGACAGCCTGATCACGTCGTATCAGGCGTTGCCGTTCCAGGCCCACCTCGCCCAGACGACCCTCGAGGCGCTCAGCGCCATGCAAGCAATCGACATGGACGACTTTAGGGACGCCGAGCCTGGCAAGATCCTGCATGAGCTCAGGTGCGGCGAACTGGCGCAGCTGGGCCAGGTTCCACACACCCCCTACTACGGCACCCATGATGCGACGCCACTCTTTCTGATCCTCCTCGAGGAGTACGAGCGGTGGACCGGTGATATGGCGTTCGTCCGCCGCCTGGAGCCGGCGGCGCGGGCGGCCTTGATCTGGATCGAGCGCTACGGCGACCCTGACGGCGACGGCTACCTGGAGTATCGAACGCGTTCATCAAAGGGCCTCGTCAACCAGGGCTGGAAGGATTCCTGGAACTCGGTGCTGTTCGCGGACGGTGGAGTCGCCGAGGGCCCGATCGCTGTCTGTGAGGTTCAGGGCTATGCCTATGACGCCCGGCTGCGGGCAGCCCGGCTGGCCCGATCGGTCTGGAACGATCCCGGGCTGGCGGACCGGTTGGAGGTGGACGCCGCTGATCTCCGACAGCGCTTTAATCGCGACTTCTGGAGCGAGTCTCGAGGTCATTATGTCCTGGCGCTGGACGGACAGAAACGCCAGGTCGATGCCCTCACCTCGAACATCGGCCACTTGCTCTGGAGCGGCATCGTCGATTCCGATCGAGCAGCGCGCACGGTCGAGCGCCTGATGGCGGCGGACATGTTCACTGGCTGGGGGGTGCGGACCATGTCGACTCGGGACGCCGGCTACAACCCCATCGAGTACCACAACGGAACGGTGTGGCCGCACGACACCGGCCTCATCGCAGAAGGGATGCGACGCTACGGTTTTATGGATGAAGCGGCCACCTTGGCGGTTTCCATCTTCGAAGGCGCCGAGGCCTTCGCCTATCGCCTCCCGGAGGTCTTTGCGGGGTTCCCGCGCGAGCAAACTGGCGCGCCGGTAGCGTATCCATCCGCCTCACGTCCACAGGCGTGGTCGGCCGCGGCTCCGCTCCTCGCGTTCCGGACCCTGCTCGGCCTGGATGTGGTGGGCGGCGTTCTCCACTCCCAGCCACATGTCCCAAGCCAGCTCGGTCGGCTTCAGCTGCGGGGCATCCTGGTCCGCGGCCGGCGCCAATCGGCGGGATGACCCTGGTGGCGTAACCGCCCGGCTCCTAAGCCGAGCGCCTCGTCAGCCGACGGAGCAGCCGGCCCTGCCACCCCCGAGTGAACTCGGCGATGGTGGCGTGCGAGGCCAGTTGCTGGATTCCGATGCCGTATGTCGGATAGACGTGGATGGTCGAGCTGAGTTGACGCAACGTCGCCTTTGACTGGATCGCCAGCGCCAGCTCGTTGATGATCTCGCCAGCGACCGGAGCGACGACCGTCGCACCGACCAGGATGTCATTGCGGGTGACCAGCTTGATGAAGCCGTCAAGCTCTCCGGTCGTCTGAGCGCGATCGATGCGTTCGAGTGGGAGTCGGAGCACCTCGGTGCGCCAACCGCGGTCACGGGCCTCCTCTTCCGACAGCCCGACCTGTCCCACCTCCGGATCGGTGAAGACGACCCACGGCACGCCTTCGCGTTTCCCTCGCATGGCCCCCGGAAACAGGGCGTTGCGGGCGGCGACGTAGCCCTGCCAACCCGCGTAATGCGTGAACTGGATCGAACCCGCCGCATCGCCGGCCGCATAGATCCGCGGATTGCTGGTACGCAACTTTGAATCGACCGAGATCCCATCCTCGGTGAAAGCAACACCTGCCCGCTCGAGATTCAGCTCGTCCAGGCGTGGCCGGCGCCCCACTGAGACCAGGAGTGCGTCGCCTTTGATCCGTGCTCTTGCCGCGATCAGGGCGATACCGTCGCCCGTTTCCTCGACATGGTCTACCGGCGCCCGAACGAAGACCTCGACGCCTTCCCGGGTAAACCTGTCCCACAGAACCGTGCTGGCGTCCGGATCAGCGATCGGCAGGAGCCGGTCAGCAGCCTCAACCAGAACGACCTCAGACCCGAGCCGGACGAACGCCTGCGCGAGCTCGGCGCCAGTGGGCCCCGAGCCAAGCACCAGCAGGCGGCGCGGCAGCGCCTTCAGGGAAAAGACGTCCTTGTACGTCAGAAACGGCGTCTGCGCCAGCCCGGGGATAGACGGGACGGTCGGTTCCGCGCCCGTACAGACGACGAAGTGTCGACTGGTCACATGCCGGTCAGCGATGGCGATGGTGTCTTTACCGACGAAGCGGGCCGCCCCGAGCGCCACCTCGACGCCCTGCTGAGCCAACGCATCGGCCGTCTCGAATGCATACACGCCATCGATGGCGGTGCGCACGCGCTCCATGATCCGGCCGGCATCGAGGGTAGGGGCTGAGGCACTGCCGACGAGGGCAACGGCGTCTCGCATGCACCGGACGATTCCAGCTGTGTGGATGAGCGCCTTGCTGGGGACGCAGCCAGTCCAGGTGCAATCGCCCCCGATCCGATCTTTCTCGACCAGCAACACCTTCGCGCCGACCGCGCTGGCAAACGGGGCTGCGACCAGCCCCGCCGAACCGGCGCCGATAACCACCAGATCGTAGGCGGCGTCCATTTGGCGATGCTACCCCGAACGGAATCGCAGGGCAGGTAGGCTAGATGCAAAAGTCGAGGAGGATGTGATGAGCTGGGTCACCGAATCACCTGACGCCGCGAAGATGGACCATATCCTCGCCTCCCACAGCCTGAACCCGGACGCGCTGAAGGCGCACCTCCACCTGTACCGCACCGTCATGTTTGGTCCATCCGGATTGAGCCGCGCCGAGCGCGAGGCCGTCGGCGTCACGGTCTCGGCCGTCAACCACTGTCATTATTGAGTCGTCCACCACGGTGCCGCCCTCACCCGCGAGTCAGGGAATGCGGCGCTGGCGGAGGCGGTCGCCTCGCTCAACCTGGAGCAGCTCCCCGAGCGCCTGCGCGCGCTGGCTCGATACGCCATCAAACTGTCCCGGACGCCTCACGAAATGGTCGAATCAGACCTTGCTCCGTTGCGTGCCTCCGGGCTCACAGACCGCGATATCGTCGACCTGAACCAGGTCGTCGCCTACTTCAACTACGTCAATCGGGTGGCGGACGGATTGGGCGTCGAGCTGGAGGCTCGCTGGGCCGACACGCCCGGGTTCACGGCCTCGTAACGGCCAATCCGCCGGATCGCGCCTGTGCATAGTTTCTAACGTGATCGCTGCCGCCAGCCCATCCCGCTGGACGAGGGCTCGCACGCTCGCGCTGTCCCTGGTGGCCGCAAGCCTGCTGGCCGCCTGTGGCGAAGCCGCGGCGCCCGCCGCGGCACCCAACGCCAGCGGCGGGGCGCCGACCGCCAGCGCCCTTCTGGGATTCCACCGGGTCTTCGATCAGCCGCACCTGAGCGGCGGTCACCCACTCACGCTTTTCGTTGGCGGCCAGTTCTGCCCGTTTTGCGCCTCGATGCGCTGGCCGCTCGTCAAGGCCCTGAGCCGGTTCGGCACCTTTAGTGGGCTCGGCCAGATCAATAGCCAGCAAGGCACCGACGGCTTCAACTCGATCGGAACCTATGACTTGACCAGGGCCGCCTTCCACAGCGATTACATCACCCTCCGCATGCTCGAAGTGGCTGACGTCAACGGCAACCCCTTGCAGCAGCCGGACGCGGAGACGACGGCGCTGCTCAACCAGTTCGACCCGCAAGGGTCCATCCCCTTCGTCTTCGTGGGCGGCAGCTACGTCGCACAGCTTCCCTACTCGCCGGCGCTGCTCCAGGGGAAGAGCTTCCAGCAGATCCTGAACGATGTGAACTCCAGCAATCCTGGTGAGATAGGCCATGCCATCGACGCCGAGGCCGACGGCATTACGGCCATCATCTGTAAGACGGATGGGGCTCAGCCGGCCCAGGTGTGCAAGCAGCCGGGCATCCAGGCACTCAGCCAGCAGGCCGGCTAACCGAGAACGATGGTCGCCCGAGACTCATTCATGGAGGTCTACCGTCAGCGGACCTACCAGCTCGCTGCGATCGGCGGCGCGTCCGGGATGGCCATCCTGCTCGTCTGGAGTAGCCAGATCGTGACGGTCTTCCCGCAGGGCGGACTTTTCTTTGACGTCGACGTCTTGACCCTGGTCAGCATGGCTATCGCAGCCGGGCTGATGGGGATCACGCTCCCACTGCACTGGTTTGCGTGGCGCCGTACGAGAGTTGTCGCGCCGGCCTCCGGGCTGGGGCTGGTGGGAACCTTATTCAGCGTCGGATCACTCTCCTGTTGCGCCCCCCTGCTGCTGCCGGGCATGCTCAGTCTGCTGGGATTCAGTGGGTCCGCGCTTCTGGCATTCAACGTTCGCCTCCACCAGCTCCGGTTCCCCCTCACGGCACTTGCCATCGCTTTCCTCCTGGTCAGCCTCTGGATCGGGCTTCGTAACGTGACCCGGAGCTGCCGGATAACGGCATGAGCGTTCGCCGTCCCGTCGTGTGGGCGATCGTAGCCGCGGTGGCGCTTGTGGCTGGGATCGTCGCAATCGCCGGCCGGCACAGCATCGTCCGCCATCCCAGCGGCGAGGTGATCGAGTCCGGTGGAACGGCTTTCGACCCAATCCGGTTGGACGAGATCCAGTCCATCCTTCCGCAGGACGCCATTCCGGCGTTGATCAAGCCGGCGTACCTGACCGCATCACAGGCATCCGACATCTACGACCAGGAGGAAGTGATCGGCGTCGTCGTCAATGGCGACGCGCGCGCCTACCCGCTGTCGACGCTCAGCGCCCACGAGATCGTCGACGACGACATTGGAGGTCAGCCGGTCGCGGTCACCTGGTGACCACTCTGTTTTACGGGCATCGTGTATGCCCGAACGGTGAACGGGAAAGTGTTGACCTTCGGCGTCTCCGGCAAGCTCGTCCGGAACTCGCTTCTCATGTACGACCACGAGACACGCAGCCTGTGGAGCCATCTCACGGGGAGTGCCATCCAGGGTCCGCTCAGCGGCTCGCAGCTCACCGTTCTGCCCGCGACGGAGACGAGGTGGGGAGCGTGGAAGGCGGCATTCCCCGCCACGCGAGTCCTTCCCCATGACTACCCGGGGCAGAGGGATGAGTACGCCAGGTACTACGCCGGCGGCGACGCCGGAATCCTCGGTCGGAAACGGCAAGATTCCCGGCTGCCGCCAAAAGCTCTGGTTATCGGTGTCCGCGTGATGGACCTGCCGAAAGCCTATTGGCTTGACTCGGTGGTCAACGCTAAAGTCCTGAACGACACCTTCGAGAACTTGCCGCTGGTGCTTCTCGCCACCAGCGATGAGTCGGCGTCGGTCTTCGAGCGCAGGCTGAACGGCCAAACGCTCACCTTTGAGGCGGTCAGCAGCGTCGTCCGGGATCGCGAAACTGCGAGCACGTGGGATCCCGTTACGGGCGCGGCCATCGCCGGCCCCTTGAGTGGCCAGCGCTTGACCCCAGTGCCTGCGACCACCAGCTTCTGGTTCGGCTGGTTTGACTTCTTTCCCGGGACCGCCCTTTACAAGTAAGGCCGACACCTTCCTTCGATATCAATGGCGAGCGTGGACCCGGGTCGCCGTCGCGCTTCCAATACGAGTGCGGGCCGGCACCGGCTCCGGCCCGCACCCGTGAGACTTTTCTAGCGCGGCGCCATCTTGAGAAGCCCGAACGCTGCGCCCTGCGGGTCGCTGAGGATCGCAAAACGGCCGCCCGGGAAGTCCATCGGCGCGACCAGCTCGCGCGCGCCGGCCTGCGTGGCAGTCTTGAACGACGTGTCGACGTCGCCGACCGCGAAATAGACCAGCCAGTAGCTCGGCACCTGGGCCGGAACCATTTTGTTCATTTCCTGCCCGCCGGTGATGCTCTCGCCTCCGAGCTGGAACTCTGTGTAATGAGGCACGTCCGGGCCCATCTCACTGGTCTTGGGGTTCCAGCCGAAGACCTCCTCGTAGAAGGGGATCGCCTTGTCGACTCCGCGCGCGTTCAGCTCGGCCCATCCGAAGGTGTTCGGTTCGCCGACGGGCATGGGGGTTCTCATGGCCCGAGGCTGCCAGGCAGAAATGACCGCGCCGCTCGGATCCTGGAAGGCCGCCATGCGGCCCTGATCACCGACATCGAAGGGCGGCGCGACGACTTTGCCGCCTGCGGCCTGCACTTTCTTGGCCAGGCCGTCGGCATCATCCGTGCCGATGTAGACCGACCACGCGGTCGGCGCTTCCGGTGACATCTTGGGACTAATTCCCGCCACCTGTTTGCCGCTGACATTGGCCATTCCGTACCCGCCATACTGGGGATCGGGATTGACCTCGATCTTCCAGCCAAACAGCTTCGAGTAGAACTCCCGGGCTGCCGCCGCGTCGGTGGTCGAGAGATCGACCCATATCGGCTTGTTCGCGACTGCAGTTTTGGCTTCCGCCATCGCTTGCCTCCTTCATGGTCGGAATCGGACTGACGAACCATCATCCCGGCGCAGCAAGCCGCCGCGCGTAGCCCCTATTGTGCACCCCTCAACCACAGGCTATCAGCCGTGAGATGGAGATGGCCCGGCGAACGGCCGGGCATCGAAGTAGGCTCGGATGTGGGCGATTTTCCCGACGCGGACCGTATGCCACTCGGCCACCGGTGCCTTCGCGAGCGGCGTGTCAAGAATGTAGAAGACAGCGACCTCATCGCCGTCGGCAATCTTTGCCTGGTGGTCGACGCCCTTGACCATCCCGTAAAGCCCACTGATCTCTTTCATGAGGTCGTCTGCCCGGTCGAAGCGGTCGATTGGTCCTTCGAACTGAAGGTCGTCTGCGAGGAATGCGCGCGCCGCGGGAAAATCGCGAGCCCCTAGCGCCCGGAAATAGCGATCGACGATGTCAGTAGCGGTAAGTGTCTTGTCCATGAATCGAAAGTAGCCCAACCAGCGGGCTCATGAACATGTCCAGGACGCCATCAGCCTGATCCGGAAGGACGTTGCGGCGTGCCGATGAATTCTGGCGGTGAACTGGCACAGTGCAGGTCATCCCAGACACGTCTAACATCGAAGGGCATGGAGGGGCACAGGCAACCCACGGCGCCCAAAGATCTATCTGGTTATCTTGATGCGCTGGCGCGTGTCATGTTCCAGGCCGGCATCAGCTGGCGGGTCGTAGACGCGAAATGGCCCGGCATCCGCGAGGCCTTTCACGGGTTTGATGTCACACGCGTCGCGAAGTTGCGCGACACCGACATCGACCGGCTCATGGGCGACACCCGAGTCATTCGAAATCGGAAGAAGCTCGAAGCGATCCGCGAAAACGCGCGAGAGATGCTCGCGCTCGACACCCAATACAAGGGTTTTAAGCGCTACCTCGATTCTTTGGGCAACTTCGAAGCCACCAAGAAAGATCTGCATAAGCGCTTCGCATTCATTGGCGATGCCGGCAGCTGGTACTTCCTGTGGATGGTCGGGCGTAAGGTTCCGGCGCACGAGGAGGAGTGATGCGGAGTCTTGGTGCTTTTTCCGATTCGGACGGGCTGAGCCAGCTTCTCCTTCGGTTGACAGTCAACAGCACCGTCTACTGTCTGTCGGAGATGACGGCTCCGTGGGGCTTCCGGGTGGCGGCGCGTTCCGGTCCAGCATTTCACCTTCTGACGGCGGGCTCCGCGTGGCTCGAAGTTGAAGGGCAGCGAGACCCAGTCCGGCTGAGTGCCGGCGACCTCGTGATCCTGCCGCGGGGCGAAGGTCACCTGGTCCGAGACTCGCCGAGTAGTGCGGTGACCTGGTTGGACAGTATCCTCACGGAAACGCCGCCGGTCGACGGACACCTAAGCCACGGCGGCGGCGGCGAGCGCACGGAGCTGCTCTGCGGAGGATTTGCCGTCGAGAGGCTCACCGCGCGGCCGTTGCTGGAAGCGCTGCCTACCGTGGTGCACCTTCGGGGAAGTGGCGGGCGCGCGCCGGAGTGGCTTGTCAGCCTGATCAGGATGATCGCCGTCGAGATGGCATCGACGGGGCCCGGCTCGGAGGCGGTGGTAACCCGGCTGACCGATGCGCTTCTTGCCCAGGCGCTCCGTCAGTGCCTGGCCGAGGCCGATCGAGCTTTCGGCAGCTCCACGGCTGTCAGCGATCCCCAGATTGCGCGGGCGCTCCGCCTGATCCGCGAGCAGCCAGACCGCCGCTGGACGGTGCCCAAGATGGCGGCGGCCGTATCGCTGTCTCGATCGGCATTTGCCGAACGATTTCGGGCTGCCACCGGGGAAACCCCCATGCAGAACCTGACGCGCTACCGCATGGCGCAAGCCGCCGAATATCTGCGCGCCACCAGGGCGGGCATCCGTGAGATCGCGCGACTGACGGGATATGACTCCGAGGTTTCCGTGACGAAGGCGTTCCGTCGGCAGTATGGAACTTCACCCGGGGCGTATCGAAGGAGCAGTGCGATGGCGCCGCGCGCCGTCACTACAGAAACGACAGCGACTGTCGTCAATTAAGCGAGGGAGGTCGTTCACGGCTGCCGCCTAAAGCTCGGGTCATCGGTGTGCGAGTGATGGACCTGCCGAAGGCCTATTCACTTGACCCGGGGTCGAAGCTGCGGCATTCAGGTCAGGGTGATTGGGATGATGTCGCTTCTGGCGAAGATCGGGCCCACCGTGAGCCCTAAGCGACGGTAGACCTTCTCCGGCACTGAGATGTCGGCCAGGTAGAGCTGACCCACCCAGGGCCGGGCGGCGGGAGCAAGCAGGCCGCGCTTGGGCAGCGCGAGGGTCAGGGTTTCCGTGGAGCGAATCGTGGGGTCTGACGCCTCGCCGCTATCTCCGTCAAGTCCGGAGGGAAGATCGAGGGCAAGCATCGGACGGCCGGAGGCATTCGCCGCCCGAATCAGCGCCGCGACCGGCCCGGCCGGCGCGCCTCGCAGGCTATACCCGATGAGCGCATCGATGACCAGGTCCGCGCCGGCGAACAGGTCGGCCATCCCATCGGCTGCCAGACGAACAGGAATCCCGATCCATTCAAGGATCGTCAGCTGTTGCCGTGGGACGCCGCGCATGTCGTTAGGGGACTGAGCCAGCACGACCGTGACCGCCGCTCCCCACACTGAGAGACGCCGGGCGGCGGCCAGGCCGCCTCCGCCATTGCCACCTCGCCCTGCCAGGACGACAATCTGCCGACCGCGGGCATCGCCGCCCAGCATGCCGCGGGCATGCGTTGCCAGGGATCGGCCCGCGTTCTCCATCATTTGCAGGAGGCTGATCCCAACTTCCTCGGTCATCAGCCGGTCCACCTCCCGCATCTGGTCGACCGAGACAGATGTGACGCCGGTCACAGTTTCGGCCGCGGCCTCGTGTCAAGCTTTAGGTGAAAAGTGAGGTGGAGTGCGATGTTAGGAACCGCGGAGCTCGAGACCATCATCTACGACAATAAGCTGCCCGCCGTCATTGAGGAGAAAGGCCAGACCTGGGTGCGGGTTCGGCTAACCGACCCGCAGACGGACCTGTCGGAAACGCTCTCCATGGGACTGTCGGATTTCGCCGACTTGATTCTCCACTGGCGGGCACATGGCTGCCACGTCCATCCGTGTACTGCCATGCTGGCCAGCCCGGCAGACGACGAGCATCCGTAGCGATGACGGCCCGCGCCCCGGTGCTCTCGGCGGTGCTCCGGATCCTGCGGCGTAGCCGGCGAGCCGTCGTGTTTGTCTGGCGGCTACGATGCGCCAGGCGTTGTCAACTGGACTGACAGCGCCATTGGGTCGATCAGCGGACTCGAACATTTTCGGACCGTTTCGTCCACCGGCGGGCCCACGGTTAGTGCACGACCAAGGTGCCCTGCATGCCCAGGCCTCGGTGGCCATCAATTGGGCAGAAGAACTGGTAGGTCCCGGGCTTGAGGGTGACGGTGAAGCCCTCTGAATGGCCGGGCGCGAAGGCGAGGTCGGGAGTGTGCCCGTCGATTCCGTTGCCCGTCAACTCCAACGCATGGCTGATCGTGCCGTCGTTGATGGCGCTGAAGGTATAGATGCCGGCATCAAGCGACAGCGACGGGGGCGTGATCCGGTACTCCGCGAGATGAAGCGTCTTGACCAGCGGCGGCGGGCTTGCGGCTGGGGAGGTACACCCGGCCAGAAGCAAAACGAGGAGCGCTGTGGAGCGGAAAAGGGCGGCCGGCGACCTGAGGGGGGTTCCAGGCCGCCGGCCGGTGGTGGCGGGGATGGTCACTGAACGATCAGATCGACCTTGTCCGCGACATCAGGCATGAGGGGGGCATGCTGGTTGTCAACCAGCAACGCGAAGAAGGTGTGATGGCCGGGGGTAAGGCCCAGGGTCGATGCCTGGAAGCTCGTCGCGCAACTCATCCCGAGCATGGTCGCCATGCCCATCATGGGGCCGGTCATGCTATCGACGTTTACATGCCAATGGCCGTACCCCGTGAGGTTGGCCTTCCCGAGCAGGTCGCAAGACGGATTGAAGTTGTTGATCGCCACCTGGATCGTGAAGGTGCCGGACACGGTGTCGCCGTTGTGTGGCGACAGGATCTTGATCGACGCGGTCCCAAGACTGGCAACGGTGATGGCCGGGAGCGGCGACGCTGGTTGGTACGTGAAGGTGATGTCCTCCTTGCCCTTTGTCACTTCCTCGTGATTGTTCAGCGCCGGGAGCACCGTCAGGGCGTGCTGGCCTGGTGACACGTTCTGCATGCTGATCGTCGCGGAGTCGGTGCAATACATGTTCACGAGCGCATGATCGAGCTCGATGTGGTAATGTCCGAAGCCCTCTTTGGGAGCCTTTCCAGCCAGAGCACAGCTAAGCTGGTAGCCGGTCACCGCCACGGTGACGTCCAACGAATTGGTCGTCACCACGGCCCCATTTTGCGGCGATACGAATTTTGCCGTCATGTTGCCGGAGGCTTCCGGCATCATGGACATCGAGGGCGAGGCGGCTGGTGCCTTCGCCTGACTTCCGCAGGCCGCCAGCAGCAGCGGAATCCCGATCGCCAGAGCGCCAAAGGAACGCGTGCGCGTCATCATGCCCACCTCCGTTTGTCTTTCACCGTTCCCTATGCGCCCTGGAGTGGGCCCGGATTGCGACAGACGCCAGGGTGCCAATCCATTTACGATCGAGATGCCATAGATGAAGGATGAGAGGCTCGTTCGTGGCCCGACTGCTACCCATCACGACAAGTTCACGGAAGGCCCGGCGGCCGAGGCCGCAGACAGCGAGCTGCTGGTGCGCATCGCCATGGGTAGTGAGGAGGCGTTTCGGATGCTGTGGGATCGCTTCGGCGCCGCGGTTTACACGCTGTGCCGGCGCCGGCTGGGCGATGTCGGCGCGGCCGAGGACGCAACCCAGGAGGCGTTTACCAGTGTGTGGCGGCGGGCAGCGACATTCGACCCAGCACGCGGCTCGGCCGCCGCATGGCTGTACGCGGTCGCCCGCAACGCCGCAGCACAACTGGTTCGGCGAGGCCAGGCCGGTGTGAGCTTGACCGTGCTGGACGAGCAGACCGCTGACGCCGAAAACGACCCCGTGCTGGGCCTGACGCTGCACGCGGCGCTGACGCGGTTGCCAGCAGCAGAACGCGAGGTGCTGCAGCTCGCCTACTTTGAGGACATGACCCAGACCCAGATCGCGGCGCGCCTCCGGCTGCCACTCGGGACCGTGAAGACCCGGACCCGCTCGGGCCTACACCGCTTAGCTCGCTATCTCGAGGACAGCCTGGAATGAATCCCGACGACGTCGAGGAACTCTTACGCCGAACCGGCCGGCCGTTGCCACCACCGACCCGCTTGCGACGCGCCGTCCTGCGGGTTCCGAAGGGCCCAGTTCTCAGCCGCCACCCTCGGGTCTGGCGAATTCGGATCGCGGCCGCTGCGGCAGCCGTTCTGCTCATGACCGCGAGCGCCGTGGTGGTGCAGCAGGTCACCTCGTTTCATGCTGTGGCTGCCGTGACGCTGCGGGGCGCTCCCGGAACGCAGGCCGTCGCGGAGCTCGGACAACCCAACGGACCCAATCGCCCCGTGCGGTTGGTAGTGCAACATCTGCACGCGGGGCGCCAATCCTATTACGAACTCTGGTCGCTTGCTGAGCAACCGCCGATGATGCTGACCACCTTCATGACCGACCCCTCTGGGTCCTGCACCTTGACGTTCTCGATGCCGGCGTCCGCATCCTGGCGCGATCTCGCCGTCACGTCAGAGGGCGAAAGCAGCAGTTACCTGCTGCGCTCAGATCGGTAAGGCCGATCGTGAAACCGGTCGGCGTCAGGGAGTGACCCTGACGCCGTGCCAGAAGGCAACGTGGTCCTTGATCTCGGCGGCTGCCGGCGACGGCGTCGGGTAGTACCATGCGCCATCCCGGTTCGCCTTGCCCTCGACCACGATGTCGTAATAGCTGGCCAACCCCTTCCACGGGCAGCGGGTGTGCGTCTTGCTCTCGGCAAAGTATTCCCGCCGGACGCTCTCCGGCGGGAAATAATCGTTGCCCTCGACCTTAATGGTGTGATCGCTCTCGGCGATTACGGCGCCATTCCAGACGGCCTTCGGCATCGTCTACCTGGTCTCGCTCCGGCTGAGCGGGCCGTAGGCGAAGACCAGCCCCAGCACCCCGCCGAACATGAGGTGGGCGACGATCCAGGACCATTCGGGATTGGCGCTGAGAAACGAAGCGCTCGTCCCACTGAGCAGGTTTCGCAACACGACCCAATACATGACGGCGTAGACCACGATCCCATACATCATGCCTACCACCACGGCGGCAACCCCACGCAGCTTCAGAGCGACCGCGATCGCCAGGAAGATCAGGCCGAAGATGATCGAGTTCAGCATGTGGCCCATCAGGCCGACGACGAAGGGCACGTTCTGGAAGTCGTGGCCCTGGTGACCGATGCCCAACGCCTGACCGATGCCCTGGGGCGGCACCCAGAGGGTGCTCGTGAAGATGCCGACGATCATCGCCCACATGGCGAAGACCAGGCCGGCGATTAGGCCAGCGACCCCCGCCCTCACCGCGGACGACGCCGACCCACCCGTGGCTCGAGAAATCGCTATCGCCCTCATAGCAAGTTCCTCCATTCGCTTGAGATCTGTTTGCCTTCCAGCCTATGGACCGGCGCCTTAAGGGTCTGTGATCCATGTCACGTAATTCCGCCTGGACACGCAGTAGGCTGGATTGACATGAGTGGATCTTCGGTCGTCCCCGGGCCCGAGGCATCCCGCGACAGGCGGCCAAAGCGACACTACTTTCGGGTGAGCAAAGCGGCCAGCTCTGGATGGAACAGGTCATCGCGATGATGGCACGGAGCACGCCAGACAAGCTGTGGTATCTCCGCCGCCTGAACCTCTTCGAGGGCATGAGTGCGGAGGAGGTCGAGCGAGTTTCCCACGACCTGCGGATGCGCTCCTGCTCAGCGAAGTCATCCGTCCTGGACGGCTCAAGCGAGCGCGTCTACATGGTCAAGCAGGGACGGGTTCGGCTGTACCACATCACCGAAAACGGTCAGGAGGTGACCACCGCGGTCCTCGTTCCCGGGCAGCTTTTCGGGCTGGGGGCGCTGTTCGGCAAGGGCGGCGACGCCACGTTTGCGGAGGCGCTCGAGGATACCGTGATCTGCGACGCCGCCGCCCAGGACTTCATCAATATGATGGCCCACCATCCGATCTTGATGGCGAAGGTCATGATGGCCATGGCGCGCCAGATGATCCGACTCGAGTCCACCATCGAGAGCATCGTTTCCCGCCCTGTCGCCGGCCGGCTGGCGGATCTGGTGATCACGCTCGCCGAGCAGGCCGAGCGGAGCACCAACGGCGCCATCCTCCTACCTGCCTACTCGCACGAGGAACTCGGAAAGATGATTGGAGCAACCCGCGAATCCGTGTCGCGCACGCTCGGGGACTGGCGGCGTGCGGGCATTATCAGCACGCAGGGTCGGCGGATCCTCATTCGAAAGCCGGCAGCGCTTCGCGCCCAGGCCGGCGGCCACGATGCGCCGACGGGAGGAGGAGCCGCATGACCGAACGTGCCGATGCGGTGGTCATCGGCATGGGTCCCGGAGGCGAGGAGGTCGCCGGAAAACTCGCCTAGGCCGGGCTTCGCGTGGTGGACGTCGTCATAAGTGGCCGGGCCACCGACTGGTATAGCTGAAGGTCGGCCTCACCTAGTTCGTACCCTTCTGCGTCTCGAACTAGGGGATCGTGTGGCTTCACATCGGCGTCGTATGGTCAACGCCGCTCCATAGACGCCCTAAAGCGAGGGGGGCCGATCTTCAAAGGGGGAGCGCCATGTCGGACTACCGCAGGTTGCTCACGACGCGCGGTGGGCATAGGTGGGTCGGTAGGCCGGGTCTTCCCGGGTCGATTTAGGTTCAGACCCGGGAAGACAGGCAGCGCCTCGCGAAGTGAAACCTGGCCCTCGTTCGCTTAGGCTGCGACGCGCCGGGGACCGACTCCATTGCGCGCACTAACCTTCATCGACTCCATGGCTACCATGGCGATGGCGGCAGAAGCCAGGACGAAGTCTTTAAGCAGGAACTGCCCGACCAGCGACAGGTAAGGAAAGCCCTGAGGCCCGTAGGTGACAGTGGGAGCGATGAGGAAGATCGTCAGCGTTCCCGCAAAGATGATCAACACCAGCAAGCCAACAAAACGGGCGGCGATGCCGGCGAAGAGCAAGATGCTGGCCGCGATTTCGAGCGCGCCAAGCGTGTACACGAACCCTTTCAACGCCAGGAAGGGGAGCGACGCGTGCAACAACCCGACCACCGGGCTGGGATCGGCGAACTTCAACGCTCCGATCCAGAGCAGGATGAGGCCGAGGCTGATCCGCAGGAGGGGCCCCGCGATCCGCTCGACCAGTCTGAACAACCCGTTCACGTTACCTCCTTTGACGCAAGTGATTGCCGGCGCTATGGCTGGACCGGGCAGCGGAAATCCGCGGCCGGGACCCGAGTCACGGTCACGTCGCCGGCGGTCGCGGCCGTCTGGACCGCTTGGGCGCTGGTGAGCAGGTAGGGTGTGACCCCGGCATTGAACGTGACGAGGTTCACCGCCCAGGCGCCGCCGTGATAGTCGGCGCTCGCCGGCGCGACACCCGCGATCCCAAGCTGGCCGGCGGCACCGTTGGTCACCTTGAAGAACGGGTCCGTGCCACTGTTCGGGAAGGCCGACGGAACGACTACGGTCTGAATCGTGCCCCCGTTATAGAAAAGCGTGCCGAACCCCACGGCCGCGTTCGGGCTGTCGGCGAAGGCGGAGAGGGCGGTGCCGAGAAGGAGCGCGCCCCCGAGTATCGAGCTGGCGATCAGTCGTTTCATGATTGACCTCCTACACGTTGGAATAGCGGCCATGCTGGCAGAGGCCTATGACGAGAGAATGACGGGCCGTCATGCGCGCTACATAAACCGGAGTCCCCTTCATCGCGCTGTCATGGAGTGCGGCTAAGCTCGAGGCCATTGGGTGCACCAATACTGGTCGTGGACGACGACGCCAAGATCGTCAGCCTGGTGCGGACGTACCTCGAACGAGACGGCTTCACAGTGGTGACCGCAAGCGATGGCCGGGCGGCATTACACGCCTTTCGAGAGCACCGGCCCGGCCTCGTGGTCCTGGACCTGATGCTGCCGGAGATGGATGGCCTGGCCCTGCTGCGCATCCTTCGGGAGGACTCGGACATCCCGGTTCTGATGCTCTCGGCGCGCGGGTCCGTCGCCGACCGTGTCTACGGGATTAATGAGGGCGCCGACGATTACCTGCCCAAGCCCTTTTCCCCGGCCGAGTTGGTGGTGCGGGTTAAGTCCATCCTGCGTCGCGCCCGCACGGCCACCCGCCAGGCGCCAAGAGACCAGGGACAGCTGGCGTTCCTCGATCTCGCCATCGACCTCGACCGGCACGAGGTCGTTCGCGCCGGACGACCGCTGCCGCTGACCGCCGCCGAGCTCCGTCTCCTGATCGCGCTTGTGAGGGCGCAGGGCCGCGTGCTCTCGCGCGACGTTCTACTCGATGCGCTCTACGGAGCGACACCTGGAGACGCTCTTGACCGAACGATCGATGTCCACATCGGTCGCTTGCGAGAGAAACTCAACGATAACGCCGAGCGACCGCGCTACATCGCCACGGTCCGGGGAGTCGGATACCGCGTGGTCAGGCCGGTGAGTGCATGATCCGGCGCATGTTGACCGGCGCTATCGCGGCCCGAATCGCGGTCGCGTCCCTCCTTGTTACTTCGGCAGCGGTCCTGGTCATCGCGATCGGTGTGCTGGTCGTCAGTCAATCACTCTTCCAGCACCTGATGGAGGCGCACGGCGCGACCGCCGCCGCCGCCAAGAGCATGTTCGAACAGACGGTGGGTGCTGTGTTTGGCGTGGTGCTCGTGCTGGCGGCGGGCCTCAGCCTCGCCCTTGCGGTCTTGCTTGCGCGCCACCTCTCGCGGCCGCTGGAGCGAATAGGGCGGGCGTCCCGGGAGATTGCCCAGGGCGACTATCAGGCCCGCGTTCCCCGCCAGGGCCCAGAGGAGGTAATCTCGCTGGCCGACTCCTTCAACCAGATGGCCGAAAGCCTCGAGGAACAGGAACGCCTCCGCCGTGAATTCATCATCAACGCGGCCCACGAGTTGCGCACGCCCCTCACCAACCTCCAGGGGTACCTGGAGGCCCTGCGCGATGGAGTGATCAGGCCAGACCCGGAGATCTTCACCTCGCTACACGAGGAGGTTGATCGCCTGGTGCGCCTGTCGCACTCGCTCGATTCGCTGGCCGAGGGTGACTCAAGGGCTGGGCCGCTCCCACTTTCCGCCGTCGACCTGGTCACGACCGTCCGCTCTGCAATTGACCTCGCGCGGCCGGCGTTCGACCGGCGCAGCATCACGGTCGAAATTCGCGTGCCCGCGCGTCTGCAGGCGCACACCCATCCGGACCAGCTTGCCCAGGTGCTCTCGAACCTGCTGCAGAACGCGTCCCGCTACACTCCGGAAGGCGGCCGGGTGACGGTGGCAGTCGAAGCCCGACCGGGTGACGCGCTGGTGAGCGTCACCAACAGCGGCGACGGAATCCCCGGTGCGGACCTGCCGCACGTCTTCGAGCGCTTCTACCGGGTCGAGAAATCGCGAGACCGGGCTCGCGGCGGAGCGGGGATCGGACTGGCAATCGTCAAAGACCTGGTGGAGTCGGCAGGGGGTCGGGTCGGCGTGGAGTCGGAGTTCGGCCTTACGCGGTTCTGGTTTACCCTGCCCGGCTGACTCCGCCCACCTCGATTCAGCCCTTCATCGAGACGGGCGCTAGCACCAGAACCCGCTATCGGAGTTCGGCGACGGGCGATACGGCGCGGTCGTCCACGTTCGCCGGTCGATTTCGATCGGCTAAGATGGGTCCCAAACTGGATTCTTGATTAATTGGATCGGAAATGTCAACATTAACCCGAGTCGGACGGCAATGGAACGGTTCAGGAGGGTCTCATGAGCGCGACAGACGAAGCTCTGCGAAACAACGAGGCATACGCCAGAGGATTTGACAAAGGCCAGCTGCCACTACCACCGGCGAAAAAGCTGGCGGTCGTGGCCTGCATGGATGCCCGCCTCCACATCTCGAAGATCCTTGGGCTCAAGGAGGGAGACGCTCACGTCATTCGCAACGCCGGGGGCGCCGTAACCGACGATGCCATCCGGTCGCTCGCTATCTCTCAACGGCTGCTCGGGACGGAAGAGGTGATCTTGATCCACCATACGGACTGCGGGATGCTGACCTTCACCGATGACGCCGTGAAGGCACAGATCCAGAAGGAAACCGGCATCCGCCCCCCATTTGCCCTCGAGGCGTTTTCCAACCTCGAAGACGATGTTCGGCAGTCAATCGCCCGAATCAAGGCCAGCCCTTTCCTTCCCAAGAGGGATCGGGTGCGCGGATTCATCTACGACGTGAAGACCGGGCGATTGAGCGAAGTAGCGGAGCGCGTCGCAGCGGGCGCCGTCTCGTAGTACCTAAACACCTGAGACGCCGGGGACGCGACGCCCCCGGCGTCTCATCACGCAGCGCTAGTCCTCCAGGACGTGGAAGAGCGTCGCGCCTTTCGTCTGTTTGAAGTCCAGGCCGAATTGAGCGACGATAACCCTGATACCTTCAGTCTCAGGGAGGCCACCGGGCAGGCTGCAATGGATCTCCAATACGGCGGTGACCGGCGCTTCAGCCACGCGAATATTGACCGATAGCACACCGCCGGTGGTCTGGTCGAGCTGGCCGACGGCGTCCGTCAAACCAGTTCCGGCAAGGCTGCCCCCGCCGTTGTTGAAGCTGTTGAACCCGGTCACGACGTACAGGCCGTGAGCAACCTCAGAGCCGTTGGCATGCCTGTGCACGAACGTCCCGCCACCGCTGGCCGTGCCTTCATCGGGCCGCGCGAAACCTGAACCCGTCAGACTGATTGTGTCGCCCGTGGGCGCGTCTGTCGCGACGTCGGTCCCTGTCGGCACGATCACGCCGGCGTCGACCGCCACCAGGTCCCAGCGGAGCTTGCCGACCTCGTCTTGCGCCAGCACAGCTTGGGGAGCCATCAAAACCCCGAGGGCTCCGGCTGCTCCGGCTCCTAACATCCGCCGGCGGCTTAGCCGTAGTTCACCCATAACAGATCCCTCCTTGTCGGATCCACCTGTTGCCGATGGCGCCGTCCCCGCGCGTCTGGGCGTCCAGCGCTCTCGGTTAACACCATAGCCACACAGAGTCACCATTGCAAGGGGTGCCGACAACGCCACGCGGGCGTCCCGCAGACAGTGAGCTCACGGCCAGGACGCTCGGGGCCGCCGCAATCGCGGCTAAGCGGACGCGCCGTCCCGCAACTTACTCCAGGCGCGACGCCCGAGCTCGAACGCATCGGATGCCGGAAGCAGGATGATGTCGTCCCGCTCGGAGGCCCAGCGCTCGGCCGACTCGTGTGACCCGAAGTTGAGGACGTACCGACAGAAGGTCTCGATCACGTCGAAGTCGAATGGCTTGTCTGGTGCGATGAAGGACACGACGGCAGAGGCTGGCGAGAGATCGGTGATGCCCTCGGGAGTGACAGTCATCGTGATCGGCTCACCGGTGACGGGGTCCTTGGACTCGACTCGGGCTGGGCGACGGATCACCGGGACAATCAGGAACGGATCCAGCGCGCACCAGGTGTAGATCGGCTTGCCACCATCTGCCTGGAAACGGATATCCATCTCGGGTATCGCGAGACCCCAGAAACCGACCACGCGCCCCTGATCGTCCAAGAAAACGCCCGGCCAGGCCGTGAGCTTGCCCAGGACGGCCGCCTCGGGCACGCCTGCGTTCGCAGCGAGCTCGGCCACGGTGACTGGTTCACCCTGAGCAAGTAGGTCGTACAGCGCGACCGCGATGGGGCGACTCTGTTTGTCGGTGTAAACGTTCGCCGCGGCGATAGCCTCGGCAAGCTCCTGGACCGTAGTGTCATGAACTTTGGCTGTACTCATTTCCTGTCTCCTTGATCTGTGTTTGAGCTGATCAAGGCCAACGCTAGACCCTCACCCCAGGGGGAGAGTCAAGAGGCCGCTTCGAGCTGTTGGCGGCGCGGATCCCGAGCGTAGAGCTCCAGATCAGCCTGCCCGGCCAGGGCGGTGGCGTGAGCGGCGCGGAAACTGCCAATGCCGCGACGAATCTCCTGGAGCTCCCCCATCCGGGCTTCGATGCGGTCGAGCGCCCGATCCAGTTTCTCCCGCAGGTGTGGGCCGATGGGCTCGCCTCGCTGCTCGCAATAGACGGCGGAGATTTCCTGGATCTCCTTCAACGTCAGCCCGAGGGCGCGCAGGCTCCGAATGACCTGCAGGCACCATAAGGCCGATTCGTCGAAGAGCCGGTAATTGCTGTTACTTCGGCCAAGGCCGTAGATCAACCCCATGGCTTCGTACTCGCGCAAGGCTCTGATCGACACCCCACTCCGGCGAGCGAGCTGGCCGATCGTCATCGCTTTGGAGATCGAGATTTCCTTCACATCTGTCGTTGACTCACGCCGCACAGCAGCTCAGCTTGGCGATGTCCCTGGTGTAGGTCTGGGCCACCAGCTTCAAGCCTTCGCCCATCGTCAGGTACGGTCCCCAGCTGTCTGCCAGTTGCTGGACCGTCGCCCCGAATTGAATGGCGTATACGGCGCTCAAGATCACATCGCCGGCATTTTCGGCCAGGATGCTAACCCCCAGGACCTTGCCGGTCTCGCGTTCGGCGACCATCTTGAAGAGGCCGCGCGTGTCGCGGTTGACCAGCGCCCGCGGGATGGCGTCGAGGGACATGGTCCGGCAATCACAGACATAGCCCTGGGCGTTGGCTTGCTCATCGGTGAGACCGGCACTAGCGATCTGGGGTCGAGTGAAGGTGATCCGGGGGAGCGCCGACAGGTCCAGCATGATGTTGGCGTTGTGAAGCGCATTATCGGCCGCCAGGGCACCGCTTTTTGCGGCGACATAGACGAACTGTGGCAGGCCGGCCGCGTCCCCGGCCGCGAAGACGTTGGGCACCGCGGTGCGTAGCGTATCGTCGACCTCGATCGCGCCCTTATCGGTCACGCCGACTCCGACCTCGTCTAGCTGAAGGCCCTCGGTGTTTGGGCGCCGTCCGGTAGCGACCAGGATGTGGGTCCCGCGTACCGATCGCTGCCGGGCGCCGACTCGGAACTGGACCTCACGGGCTTCACCCGTTCGGGTCACGCGAAGCACCTGCACGCCGGTGTTGATTTCGGCGCCCTCCTCTCGAAGGACCTCCTCGAGTGTCTCCGAAATCTCAGGCTCCTCTCCGGGCGCGATCCGCGACGCCATGTCGAGGAAGGTCACCCGCACGCCGAGATGGAGGAACAGCTGTCCCATCTCCAGTCCCACGGCATTCGCCCCGATCACGATCAGGTGCTCGGGCAGCTCGGTGAGTTCGAGCGCCGTTGTGCTCGTCAGGTAGCCCGCCTCCGCCAGACCGGGAATCGGAGGAATCGTCGGCCACGCCCCGCTGGCGATCAGGATGGCGTCCGCCCGAATCGAACGGCCATCGACTGCGAGGGTGTGAGGGTCGTGGAAGCTTGCCTGGCCTCGAATGAGTTCGAACCCATAACTGTCCGCGAGGTCGATGTATTTGCTCTTGCGGAGGAAATCCACGAGCTCGTCCTTGCCCGCGACCAGCGCCTCGAGGTCCAGCGCGAGGGCCCCCGTTGTGACCCCTGGGAAGGGGTTGCTGCGGGAGCGGTCATAGGCTTCCGCGGCGGCCAGCATCGCCTTGGAAGGAACACAGCCGACATTCACACAGGTCCCGCCGATGGTGTTGGCTTCGATGAGGGCGACTCGAGCGTCGAGGTCGCGGGCGCGAATGGCAGCGGCAAAGGCCGCACTTCCTGACCCAATGATGGCCAGGTCGTACTGGTGAGCGTCCCCACTGCCGACAGGCACTGGCGGCCTATCGGACTCCTCGGGAAGCGGCCGCAAGCGCCCCGGGCGGTAGCCGGCTTCGCGAACGGCGGATGTCAGCTGATCCTCGTTCGCTCCTCCAGTCTCCAGAACGGCCTCGCCCTTACGATGGTTGACCTGCACATTGGTCGCACCGGCTCCGGTCAACGCCGCGGCCACCGTCCTTTCGCAGTGCTCGCACGTCATACCCTCAATGGGTAGCCGCTGTCGTGAACTCATCAGCCTTCCTCCCTCTTTGGACTGGCATCTGGATCAGGCCTTTAGTAGGGCCAGCTGGGCGGCCAGGTGCGCCGTGTCGGATGGGCCCGGGTTGTCAAATCGCACTGCGCCGGTCCTGTCGATGCCCACCGTGGCACCAAGGGCGGCGAGGCCGTAGCGGGAAACGATCGACCCATCACGGTCGATCACCCAGAGCAGCGGCGCATCCGCGACGCCCTGATCTTCGAGGAATGAGCGCAGCTGCTGCGGGCTGTCGGCCGACACGATATCGACGCCCACGGCGTGGATTCCAGGATGAGAAGCCATCGCCTGGCGGAGCCTGCTGACATCGGCAACGCACGATACGCAGCCCGTGGCCATGAACAGCAAGACCGTCGGTTGATGCGCCGTGATCTGAGCGAGCTGAGCCGGCGATGACAAGATCTGCGCGTTGACGCCCGTCGTCGCGGCCCCTGAGCCAGAGGTGATCGGTGGAGCCGTGGCGACTCCGCAGCCCGCAGTCACAAGGGCCGCAAGGAGGAGCATCGTCCCGAGTTGGCCGCGAGTCGCGATCGCTTTGGTCATCGTATCCGCCTCCTCTGCTGAATCCAGAAACCCACGGCAATCACCGAAACGGCGAGGGCTGCCGCCGAGCCCAAAAAGAGACGGTTGGCCGTCAGCCAGGCGCCGACACCGGTGGCCAGGACGGCAGCCACGAGTAAGGGCGTGCCGCAGCAGACCAGTGGAACGACCAGCACCAGAAAACCGACGCGCGCCTGCCGCATCACACCCACTCCGGACCGATCCGCGTGCAGGTGGCAAGGTGCTTGGCATTCGGGGTGGCAAGCTCGGCCGCCAGCTCAACGAGTTGCATCAGGCGGTTGTCGGCCAGCTGATACCAAACGCGACGACCGTCTCTTCGCGCGTGGACATATCCGCACCAGCGCAGACAGGCTAAATGGGTCGAGACCCGTGCCTGCGGAAGCTCAAGGAGGTCGACCAGCTCACTCACGGTCCGTTCGCGATCAAAGAGCAGCTCCAGGATCCGCAAGCGCGTCGTGTCTCCCAGACCCTTCAGGAAGCGAGCGCTCGCTCGTACCCCGGTCTTGGGCGCCTCCAACATAACTGGCATGCCAGATATATTAGCAGAGAGGCGACGCCTGATCCACCCGGCGAGTAACAGAGTGGCCGCGAAGCGTAGGCGGAGGCCGCTCGACTCGATCCGCTGGCGTTATGCCGGCCGGCTATTCAGCCCTTTGCTTGAGGCTGCGGTCGAGGCCGGAAAGGATCAGGTAAACAGGTTAGGAGGGGGCTTCGTCGAGGATGACGATGCGTGGGTCTTTGAGAATGACGCGGGCGATGGCGATCCGCTGCTTCTCTCCCCCACTCAACCGGTGGCCACGCTCGCCGACAATCGTGTTGTAGCCCTGCGGCAGGGATTCGATGAAGTCATGAATGACCGCCGCTCTCGTGGCAGCTTCGATCTGCTCCTGGCTCGCGGCGGGTGGCAGATCGAGGTATTGGAAGATTCGGTAGAAGAGCGCCAGCGAACCAACGACGTTCACCTGCAGGTTGCCAAGCGAACCCGCCGAGCCAGCCAGCCGGCCTGCGAGGACGACCACAATGCTGACGACCGTTCCCACCGTTGTCCGCCCGGTGAGCACGAGATATCCCCCGAAGAACAGCAGCAAGGCCGGGCCCAGGACGGTGATGACGTTGAGCAGCATGCCGAACCACTGGCCGATCATGGCCTGCCGAATCTTCAGCCGGCGGAGGTCCTCATTGATGCCGCCAAAGCGTAGCCGCTCCGACCGCTCTTTCGTAAAGGCCTTGACCAGGAGGATGCCGGATAGGCCAAGCACCTCCTGCATGTAGGCGTTCATCTCGGACAGCTTGTCCTGGGTGCGCTTGCGCTGCTCGGCTCCGCCTTTCAGTTACGGATCTGACAGCGCGAGGGACAACGGCATGGCATTGGGTGGCACGCTTTCCACTTCGGCTCTGCCCTTCTACGGTTCGCCGGCCGCCGGCTAGCTTACGAATCACGTTACGGGTCGCACCCGTCTTTGTTATGGGTACTCCATCGTGGGCGTTGCGATTGCATACCAAACTGCTCTTGGGGAGGGCAGAATCGCCTTCCTGAGGAGGGCAAGAGTGACGCGCATCGTGTTGATCGTAATCGCGATAGGCATTCTTCTTGCAGCATGGTCGACGACGGCGCCCGGAGAGTTACTGGCGGCGCATCAGCGCAGCGCATCCTGCAGCATCAGCCCCAACCCGGCTTCCGTTGGACAGTGGTACACGCTGAGCACCGTCAATCTGCCAACGATTGATCCGGTCTGGCTGCTCATTCACGAGCCCAACCGGGTCGGCACCAGTACGGAAGTCTATCCTGCCGCAGACGGCAGCCTCATGTTGCCAGAGTCGGCGCCCTTTGCCGGTATCTGGACGTACGAGTTCTCCGGCCTGCAGACGAATAAGAAATACGGATCGGTCGCGTCCTGCTCGGTCCAGGTGAACTAAGCCGCGAATCGAAGACAGCGGGTGAGGCCCCGACTGACTGTGGGCCTCACCCCAGCATTGAAAGGAGACAATAATGCGCCATCTTCCTCTCACACTTCCGGTGGCCTTCCTGATCTGGTGCACTTTCGGCGTCGCCGGGGTGGCAACCGCGGCCGCCTCGTCCTGCACCGTGAATGCGCCCGGGGTTTTCGTCGAGAACAACTGGGCATGGGGCGCACCGGGGTCGTGGGGCCTGCCCGGGCAGCAACTCACGTATGACATCGAGGTGACCAACTACGACGTTGGTTGCTCATCGTCGAGCTTTGTCATCAGCCTGTCCGTACCGAGCGGGTTCTCGGCCTCGATTCCAACGAACACCATCACTCTCAAGTCCTCGTCTTCGGGCTATCTGTGGGCCTACGTCACATCGCCACCTTTGATCGCCGATGGCGACTACGCGCTGACGGCCACGGTGCAGCGGGCGGGAACGTCGGCGACGAGCGCGCCGTACACCAGCTACGACAAGGTCTACTCGTCCGATACTGCGGCACCGACCCTGTTCTGGCCGAACCCGTGGGGCGGCGAGGCGATCACCGGCCGCTCCTACACCATCGCTGTCTCGTCAAGCGATGACCACGCGGTCAGGAAGGTCGATCTCTACATCGATAACCTCTACGTCTCGACGACGGCCTGCGACGACATCTCGTACATCTGCCAGCTCACCTACAAGTGGCACACTGTCCGGGGGCAGCACACGGCGACCTTCGACTCCTACGACTGGATGGGGAACGCTGGCGCCATTACCGTGACCTTCACCGTCAGCTGAACGGGAGCTCGCTGAAATTGAGAGAGGCCCCGCGCTGGGGCCTCTCTCGCTGTCTATGCCTTGACGGCTGCTCGTCATCGAGCTCTTAGATGTTACGGGTCGATCACCACCGTGCAGGTGTAGGTTCCGGGTTTCAGGCCGTTGGCCGTGACCGTGACCGGATCGGCGGGACCTTGTGGCGAGTTGCCAATGTTAGCGCTGGTCGAATCGACGCAAGTGATCGTGGAATTCGTCACACCCAGCACTTCGGAGTTGGCGCTGACGCTGAGATCGGTGAGCGGCGAGTCGGTGAAGGTCACGCCGGTCGGTGTGCCGCTGCTGCAGGTCGCCGCGCCCGTGGGCGTCACGGACTGAGACGCCGTGTCGATGGCATAGCCGCTAGGCGCCATGGTCTCGGTGACGGTGATCGGCGTCCCGATCGTCAGCCCGTCGAAGCAGGCCTGGCCGTTGGCATCCGTCGTTTTCGACACACCGTTGACGGTGAACGTGGCCCCGGCAAGCGGGAACTGGCCGCTGCCAAGGTTGTGGTTCTTGGCGGTCTTCGTAACGAGGATCGCTCCCGACCCCCTGTTGACGTAGGTGCAGGTCACCACGCCTCCGCCGATGACCGAGATGTCGGCCTGCGCAGGTATCGTCGCATCCTGAGATCCGCTTGAACCGGATGTCGCCGTGCACGTCAGGCTTTCTAGGGTGAAGCCGGCTGGCTCAGTGCCCTCAGTGACGGTGTAGCTCCCGGCCGGAACGTTCGTGCAGTCCTGGGTATTTGCCGAGTTGTCTGTGGTCGTATTGCCGTTGTCGTTCAGCGTGAAGCTGGTTGCCGTCGGTTGCGTGCAGCTCAGCTGGCTCCCCGCAAGGTTAGACGTGTAGCTGAAGTTCTGGTTCAACCCGCGCGGATCGGTGTGCTTGATGATCTTCACCTCACCGCAGTTCGTCAGGTGGAAGGCGCCGGGTCCGACCAGGTCCTCCATCGCCGCTGTGTTGGCGTCACCGGAGCTCCGGCTGATCCCCTGTGCGATCCCGAATGACTCGCAGGTAGTGGGGCTAAACACGCCGGCGTTGGTCAGGTCGATGCCCGCCTCGCCGAACTCGCTGGTGCCGAGGGTCGAAGTGGTCGAAAGGGTCGCCGGCGGCGGCGGTGGCGTGATCGTGTCCAGCGTGCTGGAGGGCAAGCCGCCCAGGCCCGAGTCTACGTTCGCCTCGGCCGTCCCCGGAGGCAGGACGATGAACGTCCCCCAGCAGGGCGGGCTGTCGGAGCCGACCTGGCAGCTTCCGGAGGTGACCCAGCGGGAAAGGCTGATCGTGGGGGGCACGCTGCTACCGCCAGTGAAGTCGTAGACGAGGAGCAGATCGCCCGCGACCCGCTGAACGAGGCCATCCGACCCCGCCGGGCAGGGCCCCGCCGACCCCTGGTTGAACTCGAAACCGACGTGCGCCGAGGACGAGGTCGTGTTCTGGGGAATGCGCATCCAGTTCAGCATCAAGAAGGTGTGGCCGCTGACGGTCTTCGATGCGAGCATGATCCCCTTTAGGTCGGCCTTGTTGGGCGACGACGACCCGATCACCGAGGGACAGTTGTCGTCTTGCTTGACGCCGCCCGCGAAGCCGGTATCGGTGGTGGACTTCGCGGCGTCCTCCAGGCCCAGGAACTGCCAGCCATTAAAGACCACGGCTGTGGCCGGAGTCCCAAAGTTGGTATTCCGGTAGGGGGCGGTGCCGTTCCAATTCAGCCCCGTCGGCTGGCTATCCGTGGCGTTGTTGGCACTGGCGAAGCTGTTCCAGTCGAAGTTGATTCCCGACGGGTCCGGCACCATGTTGCCGTCGTTGTCCTCGAACCCGGCTGCCGTGCCTACCGGCCCAATAGCAGCAAAGGCCGGAAGGGTAAACAAGACCGTGAGAGCGCCGATCGCCAGTAGCGCGATACTAGCGCCACCCAACCGGCGTCTTGCCCCCTTCATTCCGGACAGGTTTGTCTTCAACAGCCCAAATGGGATTCCAGTCAAGTTCCGCCTCCTTTGCTTGACAAAGGCTTCTCCCTTGCCGAGGGCGCGACCGAGGAGAGCCGATTTACGCTGCCTTCCAAAAAGCTACCCCGGCCTCAAACGCCGGCTCGCATGAATCCTCGCTCCTCACCTCCTGTGCAAGTTCCGCGCTAGCGCCCCGAAGTCAAAAGAGGCTGGCGAGGCCTGTTCCCGACGCCTTGGGTCCTCCTTCGTCGCGTAGCGACACCCCTTTGCTTACGCCTTCGCTGGGACCCCGGCAATAGGACCGAAGTCCTACGACTAAGACATGTGCCCTCTGCTCTGCATATGTCGGTCGTCTGGCGGGTCAGGAGCCGAAGTCAGCCCGGATATTGGCCGTCGTTGCTCGATTTCCGCGATGAAGGACGTCGTGCCCCAGTGGTTGTCGAGCCCGTCGCGCCATTCGACGGTGCCGGCGGCAAAGACCCGGGCGCCCATGGCCGCCGTGTCGCCAGTCAGGTTCCCGGGCAACTGTCCACCTGCATGCCTTGTGGGACTGCTGAGTCTGCTGACGCCTGAATCCTCGGCCTCCCTAGGGTCGTCCCGGTTTCGGTGTAAAGCATCCTGAGAAGTGGTAAGTAGCGGTTGACAACTCGGACCCTGGACGCATCGGCTGAGGACTCCATCCGGAAAGGGCGTCCGTCAGGTGGTCGATTCGTTTGTCAAGTTTGAATACGCGGAACGGCACGACTCTGGCTGCACAGAGGGTGTTATGTATAAGAAGTCGTTAATACATCTTGTTTACAGCGCGGCGTCATCCAGAGCCAAAATTATCCGGATTTTCAGCTCCGACCCTTGACCAGAATTTCACCCGTGGTACTCTGACGGTCGCCCGAAGGCAGGGCATCCTCGACCCGCAATGATTTCAAAAGGGAAGTGCGCCCCTGGAAAAAGTGATCCCGTCCACCGCCGACGGGCAACTCAGCGTGCTCGAACTTCCTGGCGCAGAGCCAGGTCGCGCTTCACCCAGCGTCGCGTCGTTCCCCGCCGCTCTCTGGACTCCGCGTGCCCGGCTCGCTCGCGAGCTTCATGATGGGGTCGGGCAGTCGATCACCAGCCTCCTGATCCAGATTCGGGCCGCGCTGGCCGCCGGCGAGAGCGGTCCCGAGGTGCTTCGCATCCTCGAACAGGAGGCCGAAAACTCGCTGCACTCCCTCCGCCGGCTGGCATACGGCCTTCGTCAGCAACCGGCCCCGGATCCCCTGGACGAGGCCCGGCAGCATGCCGAACGGCTACTCGAGGCCGCGGGCAGCACGCTGCGATGGATCGATGAGCGGTCGAACGTCAGGCTGGCTCATAAAGTCGCGAAGCAGCTGGCTTCGTCGATCCGGGAGTCGATCACCAATGCGATTCTCCACGGCGGCGCACGCGTCGTCGAGGTGCGGCTGCTCGAATCCGGCGGGCGGATCCGAGTGGCCGTCCGGGATGACGGTGCCGGCTTCTCCCCCGAGGCGCTCCACGTGACATCGGACGGCCGCGGTCTGGGCCTGGTCGGCAATGCCGAGCGGATGGCCGAGATCGGTGGGCTCTTCAATATCCGCAGCCGACCTGGCGAGGGCGCCGTGGTCCTCCTCGAGGCCCCTCGTTACCTGCGCCGGCAAGCCGGGCAACCGAGCGATCCGTTCTCCATTGTCCCGACCCCGGCAGGACACCCAGGCGACGACGCCCGTCCGGCGATCCTGGAAGGCATGCTGAAGGAATCGCGATGAGTACCCAGGTCGCGGCTGCCCGGGTCTTGATCGCTGATGATCAGACTCTCTTTCGCTCCGGTCTGGCCAGGCTCCTTGAAGGAGACCCGCGGGTATGCGTCGTGGCCCAGGCCGTCGACGGACTCGACGCCGTCAAGAAGACCGGTTCCATCCGGCCCGACGTGGTGCTGATGGATCTCAAGATGCCGAACCTCGACGGCATCGAGGCGACGCGCCGGATTGTCGCTGAACATCCCGAGATCAAAATTCTCATCCTCACGACGTTCGAGACGGACAGCTACGTCATTCAGGCGCTCCGGGCAGGGGCCAGCGGCTACGTGCTCAAGGACGCCCAGGTGGATTCCATTGTTTCCAGCATCCTGGCGGTCATGTCGGGGGAGCGGGTGCTGGCCAGCGCCGTGGCCAACCGCGTGATCGACATGCTGAGCGGAACCTCGACCCCCAAGGAGTTCTATGACGGGCTCACGGCCCGCGAGGTCGAGATTCTGAAGCTGATCGGGATCGGCCAGGCGAACAAGCAGATCGCCCGCCATCTTGACATCAGCGAGAAGACTGTCCGCAACCACGTCAGCAACATGTACGAAAAGCTCCACATCGGCGACCGGTCGCAGGCGGTCCTGTACGCGGTCCGAAAAGGCTTGGTCGAGCTCTAAATCTAAAGTCGCTTACTGATCGTCAGTCGCTACCGGTGCGCTGCCTGGCCTGATAGGCCTGCCGGTAGCGAACGAGCGCTTCCGTGGCGTTCCCCTGCTCTTCCAGGACCTGGGCATAGTCGAAGGCTACCTGACTTTCCTCCATCGGACTGCCCACTGCCCGCGCCAGTTCGAGCGCCGCCTCGAAATGTGCGCGAGCATCGCCGGGCGGCCCGTCGCATTGTGCGATTCGTCCGGCGATCCGCTGAGCCGAAAGCCTGGAGAGTGGATCGTTGGATGCCTTCGCCCTGGCAATGGACAGCGCGATCCGCGTTTTCGCCAGATCCAGATTCCCCTGCTCCAGTGCGGCCTCCGCGGCGCCGGCCATCAGATGTGGATACAGGTCATTCTCGCCCAGCCGCTGGAGCTGCTCGGCACCGGTAAGGAAGAGGGCTTCCGCCTCGATCGGGCGCCCCTGGTGGAGGAGGATCTCGGCCATGTTGTTGCGCAGCTGCGCGCTCATGCGCAGATCCTGCAACGTATCGAAGAGGCGCAGGCTCTTCTGGGCGTACTCCAGCGCCCGGCTCAGGTCCCCGGCTCGCTCAAACGCCAGCGCCAGACCCTCATAGATGCCGCCCAGCTGTTTCATGTCGAGAATCGCCTCAGCCGCCTCGATCGCGGCCTGATAGCCGGCGATCGCCTCGCGCGGCTGACCTGCTACGTAGTGGATGTTGGCACGATGGCCGAGAATCCGCGCCTTCACCACGGGATCGTTCAGCTCCGCGTCTTCGTACAGCGACAGCGCCTTATCCCACCAGCGCCCGGCCTCATGCGGCTGGCGGCGAAGGTAGTGGGCGGACCCCATCTTGTCGTAAAGCTCGACCGTGAGCGCACGCCATCCATTTGCCTGGGTATCCGGAATCGTCGTCCGCAGGAGTTCGACGGCTTCGGGGATAGCCCGCAACTTGAGCAGGACCTCGGCCAGGACCAGCCGCGCCCGGCACCTGACTTCGAGCGGCAGTTGTGGCCGGGCCAGGAGGTCGTTGATCATCATCTGGGCGCGGACGCCATCGCCTTGCTGGAGCCTCGTCCGTGCTTCGGTGAGGGTGAGCTCCACGGCCATGGTGGATCTTTGCGGGTCCTGCAAAAAATACTCGACGGGCCGGTGCAGCCGCTCGGCGATGATTTGCAGGATTCGCATTGATGGGCGGGCACGCCCCAACTCGATCTGATCAAGGTAAGCGCGACTGAAGTCGGTCTGCGCCACCGCCGCCAGGCTCAGCCCCGCGGTCAAGCGGGCTTTTCGGATTCTCGCCCCAAGCAGCTCGGGTGTGCGCGGGCTAAGGACCCTTACCCTCCCCTTCGACGCCAACGGCTCCTCCCGCTCGAATTTCTACGCTTTGAGAAACGCTTCGACTAACTGTTACGCATTGGAATCGATCACGATATCACGATTCGGCCAGATGTCCGAGGTAAGGTCGTCTCCATTTGGCCAGATATCGGAGACGGTGTCATCACCGTTCGGCCAGATGTCGGACACTTGCGTTGCCGGCGCGACAGGGGATGCCCCGGATCGAGACCAGGCACTGATGCCGGCCGCTAGCGCAACCATCAGGCCGAACACAGCCAGAATGCGGCGAAACTCCATGACCTTCCGTCCGGGTTCCGGGAGCACGGCTAAGGCATCATATCACCGGCGACGCCCAGAGGACTACTAGTGTCCTGTATCTGAAGTTCGTTGGCAAAATCGTGCGATGCTTGCGAGGATGTCGTCGGCGGTCTTGGTCCAGATGAACGGCCTGGCGGCGGCGTTGCTGGTCGCGAGATAGAGGCG
>Ga0070697_100000036_pt1 | contig 97783 bp, 101 predicted proteins | sample KBSK1501metaG_FD_65475 | JGI IMG/M metagenome (GOLD analysis project Ga0070697, IMG submission 65475) | Corn, switchgrass and miscanthus rhizosphere microbial communities from Kellogg Biological Station, Michigan, USA - KBS K1-50-1 metaG | ecosystem: Host-associated > Plants > Roots >...
GCCGAGAACCATGACCATTCGAGTCAGCCCGCGTGGCACTCGTGGCGCGGGATTCCCGCGGGCATTGATGAAGATCTTCAAGCTCTTTGGCGCCCAACAGATCCGGATGTTCCGGCGTGACGGTGGGCAGAGTATGGGCTCGAGGATGCGGTTCCCCGTCGTCCTTCTCACGACGCGCGGAGCCAAGACCAGGCAGATGCGGACGACAGTGGTCGGCGGGTTCCCTGATGGAGAGAACTCTTGGCTGGTCGTTGCCGCGCTCGCCGGGGCCGCCGTCCATCCGGCGTGGTTTCTCAACATGGCGAAGCATCCCGACGACATCTTGTTGGAGGTCGGGAAAGAGCGTTTCAAGGTTCACGCCGAGTCGTTGGAAGGCAGCGCGCGCAGTGAGGCGCTGGCGCGCATCACGGCGATCGCCCCGCGCATCGGCGGCTACCAGGAAAAAACTGATCGCGAGATTCCCATCGTGCGGCTGACCCGGGAGATGTCGTGATCCGACTGGCACGCGGAGCGCTTCCGATGGCCGGCACTCGGACGGGCTTCGGAACGCACGTCGTTTCCGCTCGGCGAGTCACACCCACCACGCAGGCGATCGAGCTAGAGAAACCGACGTCCTTCAGGTTCCGCGCCACCCAGTTCACATTCCTGCAGTTGATGACCGAGGCGGGTGTTGACGTGCGCCCGATGTCGCTTGCGACCAGCCCTACGCGTCCGCACCTGGAATACGCTGTCCGCCTCTCAAACTCCTGGTACAAGCGCGCCTTCGCGGCTTTGCGGCCAGGGGATGAGGTGGCCGTCTTCGGCCCGATCGGTGACTTTGTGCTACACGAAACCCGACCCGCGATTCTCGTCGGAGGAGGGATCGGCGTCACGCCCGTCAAAGGCATGGCCGAATATGCAACCGACTGCGAACTGCCCATTCCGATACGGCTCGTCTACAGCAGTCGAAGCGAAGACGAAATTGCGTACCGAGCCGAGTTGGCGGCGCTGGAAAGGCAGAACCCTCACTTCCGCGTGTTGCACACGCTCACCGGCACGGTCGGCCCTGGGTGGGAGGGCGTAACGGGCCGGATCGATCGAAACCTCCTCCGAGAGGCGGCTCGCGATCTCACGGATCCGATCTACTACGTTAGCGGCACCCCGAGCATGGTCGTGGAGGCGTGGCACCTGCTTCGCGAGGAGGGCATCCCGGCGCATTCCATTGAGGTCGAGGCGTTCCGCGGCTATCGATAGCGTCGAGCCAGCAAGTGCGTTGCAGAAGTGGCAAGACACGTGGGCTGGCGCGGCTGATTTCGGGCTCGGTTTTCTGTAGCCACCGCTGTAGCCACCAGAATGGTAGCCACCAGAATGGAATTCCTTGGACTCAATGGACGTCCTTGGAATACATGGAAAGCGAAAATCGGCTGCTGAATTCAATCGCCGGCTGATTTGAAAACAGCGGGTCATCGGCAGCTCGGCTGCGAGAAAGAAGCGACCAGTGCGTTGATTCCCTCAACCGTGGTCCGCAACCAAATGTGTACATGTATGCCCGATTAGTCAACTAGCCACCACCGGCCAAATCGGATACAAAACCGAAGGCTAAGCGACCCCGAGCGGACTCTGGGGCGCAAATACCACCGGTCCTGCTCAAATTCGTTTGAGACAGTGGCAGGCTAAAGAAAGCTGTAAACCCGCTCGTCCAAGCGGTTTTCAGAGCCTCCGACGAACGTTCACTGACGTTCAACCCCCGCGGCGTAGTGTGACTTCGTACAGCCAGATCACCACCACAGTCTCTATGGGAGCCTCTAGCGGCCCCATCGCCGTGACCACGTCCGGCGGCACAGGCACCAGCTCGGCATCGTTCAATGTCCGCGACCACCACTGAGCGAGGCCGGCGGATCGGGATCACAGGCGAGATCAGACTGGCGTTAACTCAGCCGCGGCCGAATCGAATCAGTGGTACAGGGACCTAAATTTTCAGACTCACCGGTCCGTGCGCCATGTAATCGGGTCGCTTGAACCAGGTCATTAAAGGGCCTTAACTTCGGGCTCATCGGATTGGGTCAGTGTGATTAGATCGCGCGATCGAAGGCCCGGTCGCGTCCGGGCGACGCTGGAAATTGACGGCAAACCTCGCAGCCGGTCACTTCGTATGCGGTCAGTGAGCCAGGCGTTTGAGCGGTCGTGGCATCCGGAAAGCGCACGCCGGGGCTACTTGCGGACGCGGAACCGGAGGATGGTGACGGCGCCCGACCGCGTGCTGCTGACCGGTTCCAGGTCTATCCTGGCGAGGCCTGGGGACGAGAAGCGGATGCCGTCGCCGAGCAGCACCGGCAATACATACACCAGGATCTCGTCGACGAGCCCCCGCCGCAGGCACTGGCCGGCCACGTCGGCGCCGAGGATCTCCAGATTCTTGCCGCCCGCGGCGCTGCGCGCCGTGGCGACCGCTTCCCCGATGTCACCGGTGAGGAACATGTCCGCCGGGCCCGGCGGCTCCGGCGGCCTATGCGTGAGGACGAACACGGGTCCGGACCATCCCCCACCGTATTCTTTGCCGCCAAGTTCGTCAGCGTCCCTCAGACTCTTGGCCACCTCATAAGTCCGCCGCCCGATGAGCATGGCGCCGGTGGCCGCCGCGACCTCAGGGAACGCGTCCGGGGCCATGAAGTCGAAGATCCAGTTCATCGCGTGGCCGGGACCGGCGATGAAGCCGTCAAGCGACATCGACCTGTTCACGACCACCTTGCCGTTTCCGGTGCTCGTATCGCTCATTCTGTTCCTCCGAAGAACCTTCGAGAGTAAATTCGAGCCTAGCTACTGGTATTGATCGAGCTGACACTGTTCGCCACGGTTCGCTCTGTATGGACCTCGCGCATCTTTCGTCCGCCGACGTTCGCCAACGTTCGCCGCAGTTCGCCACCGTTGCCGTCACGGTGGGACTGTTGCCCAAGACCGACTTTTTCATGGAATCGAGCTCAGGCCTTGCCGGTAAGACCGCGTTGCCAGGTAATCAGCAATTTGGTGGACTTTCGACCACGTTGAAGCCAGCAAGTGAGCCAGCGCCGACGCCATTCCGGTATGCGCTTCCGGCCGCCTGCCAGCCAGTTTCTTGAGATTGAGCGTGGCGGCCGTGAGCAGCGCCTGAATCTGCATTTTGGCGCGCCCTCGAAACTGCGCCTTGGCGAACCCGTGCTTCTCTTTCGCGTCCGCATTGATGCGCTCACTGACGATTTGTCGCTGCCGCCGTAAGGCGCGGCCCCGGTGGCTAGCGAATCGCGCCTGCATCTCTTCGACGAGGTCGGCGTCCCAACGTCGTGTGATGACCCGATCGGCAGTCGCGCTGGGGACGCACTGCGCACGAATCGGACAATGACGACAGCTTCCTCGCACCGGCTTGTACACCGTTTGGCGACGCGCGACGTTCTCACCTGCGCGCCGCAGCTCTTTCCCTTGCGGACAGATATAGAGGTCTCGCCCGGCCACATAAGTGAACGCCTCGCGATTCAGACCGCCATGTGGATTCGTGCTCGCCCGGACGCCCAGCAGCGGTTGCACGTGTCGCTCCACGCACATCTGCAGAGCCAGCTCGCTTCCGTAGCCTCGGTCGCCGACCAGTTCGCGCGCCGCCCTGCCCACCACCACTCGATGCTTGTCGAGGAGCGTGCCCACCGCATTCCCATCGGGTTCACAGGCCCCGCGGGCTTCCACGGCCGTGATGATGGTGGCCTTTCCGCCATCCACTAAGAAGTGCGTCTTGTGCCCGAGAATGGTGTCATCCCTGGCTTTCGGAAGGTCTGCGCATCGGGATCAACTGGACTCAGACTGAATTCGTTGATGGCCGACCGACGCGAGTCGCGCCCGCGGGGGCGACGCGAGCGGTGCTTCAGCTCCTCCGTCATGTGCTTCTCGGCAACCGGATCCGGGTCCGGCCTGTCGTTCATCACCCAGAGATCGTTCACGAACTCCTGCGGCCGCCGCAATTGCTGAACCAAGCTACGCGAGCGCAGTCCCTGCGACGCGGCATTGGCCTTCGTCAGCGTCGAGTCGACAAACAAGACGTCGCCTTCAACCAGCCCGGCGCGTTCGCAAAGTTGAACGATCCGGCTGAAGAATTTCTCGTAGGTCCGGACTCCGAATCGTCGGCGCGCTTTGCTCAAGACACTGTGGTCCGGAATCGGCTCGTCCAGTTCATAGCCCAAGAACCAGCGCCAGGCGAGGTTCAATCCCGCCTCTTCGCAGAGCCGTCGCTCGCTGGTGATGTTGAACAGGTAGCCGAGAAGCCATAACTTGAAAAGCACGACGGGATCGACCGACGGCTGTCCGGTGTGGCTGTAGCGCCGCTGCACCAAGCCGCGGACGAAATCGAAATCCACCGCCGCCGCAATCCGCCGTACCAGGTGGTTGCCCGGCACGGCGCTGTCCAAGGAGAAGCTCAGATACAGCTTCGGCTCGACCGCTTTGAGGCCCATCATGGGCGACACCTCCGACTAAGACGTTTGCTAGGACTTTGGAGTTAGCTGAATTCTCGCTGATGTGGGAGAGTTCGGCAACAGTCCCCGGTTGCCGTCACCAGGTCGGCCCAAGAGCATACGCTCATGCCTTGATGACGCGTGGGGAGTTCGAACGGCTGGTCCAACGGCATCTCGACCCCGTGCTTCTGCCGCGAGGCTTCAGACTGACCCCGCAACCACCGGCGGACGTGATGGACGAGCAGCCCTCGGCGGTTTACGAGGCGGACCCCGGAGACTTTGCTCGGCGCTTCCCGAGGCTGGCCGGCGGTCTCAGCGACGCGCCCTGCATTGATTTCTGGGTCCACCTCAACCTAAACTCAGGCAAGATCAGCAGCGAGCTGGAGGGGCCATCGCTGGAGGTCGTCATGGGACGCCTGGGCATGAGCGATTGGGGCAACATGGAGAAGATCGATCTGGAAGCGCAACTGGATCAGCTTGCGAAGTCCATTGCCGCCGTGCTCGATGCGGCGATTTCCAGCTCCTGAGAGATGGGCGCGTGGACTCGGGGGCGCAAATACCGCCTGTCCTCCTCAAATACGTTTGATACAGAGCCGTAGTCAAGAAATCGGTCGGGCGCGTGGCTCAATCGGCTCGAACCGCCGCGTCGACGGGATACCTCTCTATATGTGTGTTGTCGTGGGCGATTCTCGCCTGAATCAGGGCACCGGCCGATTCATTCCGGAACTGGCCCTTGCCAATTACGGTAGTGCGGGCGACGATAGGCGCATGAAGGGAGCTGGAATCCGTGACATTGGAGGTCAAGTGCAACTATTGGAGTTGCCTGACCCGCCAAACCCCAAGCCGGATGAGATTGTCATTGAAGTCCGAGCCGCAGGTGCAGCCAACTGGGATGAAATCGTTCGCACCGGAGGTTGGGATGTCGGAATCAAGCCGCCAATGGCACTGGGCGTGTCGGCCAGTGGTGTGGTTCGCGCGGTCGGCGAGGGGGTCCGCCGCTTCCAGGTGGGCGACGCTGTACTGACCCACCCCCTGCCCCTGAGACGTCAAGGCGCCTGGGCGCAACAGCTTGTTGCCGCAGAAAATACCGTCGCCCGGAAACCGACGCGCATGTCATGGGAGGAGGCCGGAGTTTTTCCCGTGCCAGCACTGACCGCGAGCCAGGTGCTGACAAAGACGGTCGACGTGCGTCCGGGCGAATTCATCCTCATCCATGGAGCCGGTGGCGTCACGGGCGGAATGCTCGTCGCCGTTGCCTCGGAGCTCGGGGCACAGGTGATCGCAACCGCCAGCCCGGGTAACGCAGGGCGGGTCCAATCCTATGGAGCAACTGCGGTGGTCGACTACCATGCCGACAATTGGCGGCAGGACGTCCGTCGGATCGCGGGCGAGGGTGGTGTTCGGATAGCGGTCAACGCCGTGGGTGGAGCTGCCCCAGGCCTGATGGCATTGGTGGCAAATGGCGGAAAACTCACGACCATCACGAGCGATGGCCCGGCAACGGAGCGCGGTGTCGGCGTCGTGAACTTCTACGTAAGCCCGGATGGGGAAGCGCTGGACCGGCTCGCCGTTGACTTCGTCGACAGGCGCCTGACCCTCCCAATTGCCGCTGTCCGTAGGCTTTCTGAAGCCGGAGTGGCTCTCCAAATGGCCGTTGCCGGAAAAGCCCGTGGTGGTGTCGTGATCGATCCAACGCAGTGACCTGGCTGGCGCGACCAGGTCGTTGACATAGACGGGAACCCGGTCTACCCCGAGGCTCTCAGGCGGTAATTGGCGACCCCGAGCGGATTCGAACCGCCGATCTCCTCCGTGACAGGGAGGCATGTTAGACCGCTACACCACGGGGCCGCGGAAGCCCAAGTATATATAAGGTTGCGCTGGCTTAGGCCCGGACCAACGGCTCCTCTTTCCCGATCACGAAGCGCTCGATGACCTGGGCGACCCCGGCCTCGTCAATGCTGCCGGTGACGTACTTGGCGAGCTTCTTCAGCGCCGCCGGCGCGTTGCCCATTGCCACACCGAAACCAGCCCATCGCACCATGTCCTCATCGTTCAGGTTGTCGCCGATCGCACAGACCTCGGCCTGGTCGATACCGAGCCGGTCTGCCACCATCGCCAATGCCCGTGCCTTGGACACCTCGGGGTTGACGACTTCGACGAACCAATCCAGCGATCGCGTCACCCGCGCCACATCTCCCATCCAGGCGCTCAGCTCGGCAATACGCGCGGGCACCTCTGCCGGGTCCAGGTCGACCAGGACCATCTTGGTCGCGTCCTGGCGCACCCATTTGGAAAGCGGCCCCACCACCTCGTAAGGCACCATTGCGATCCGGGCATAGAGATCCGCTTCCGGCCGAGCGCGCGCCGTAAACACGCGCTCGTCCAAATAGGCATTGACGTGCCAGTCCCTGGGCTCGGCGAGCGCGAGCACCCGCTGCTGCATCGGCACCGTCAGCTCGCATCGATACCAGACGTCACCGCTGGCAATCTCGCGCACGACCGCGCCCTGGTAGTTGATGATCGGGCCCCTGAGGCCGAGTGGCTCAGCGTAGCGGAGCGACGACTTGAACATGCGACCGGTGGCCAGCACGACGGTCACTCCGGCGGCCGCCGCGGCCTTGACCGCGGCCATATCGCGCGGATTCATGACGAGCTCGTGGTTGACCAGGGTGCCATCGAGATCGATGGCCAGGAGCCGGATCGTCACCTAGCGGCGAACGGCGAGCGCTTCCGGGTTGACCAGGTTAGGCGGGGTTTGCCCGTCGACCGCAGCGATCAGGTTCTTCGCGGCGGTCTCGGCCATGGCCGCGCGGGCGGTCACCGTGGCGCTTCCGAGGTGAGGGAGTAGGATAGCGTTCCAGCAATCGGTGAGGCCCGGCTCGGTGTTTGGCTCTTTCTCGTACACGTCGAGCCCGGCTCCCTTGATCCAGCCTTCCTTGAGTGCGCGCACCAGGGCCTTCTCGTCGACGATTGGTCCGCGCGCGGCGTTGATGAGGTAATGCTCGGGCCCCATCAACTTCAGCTCCCGCTCGCCGATGAGGTGACGGGTTTGATCGTTCAGGTCGGCGTGGATCGTCACGTAATCGGCCTTGCGCAGCAGCTCATCGAGGGGCACGTATTGCGCGCGCAGCTCGGATTCGACCTCAGGGCTCGCGCGCCGGGCATCTGAGTAGAGGATTGACATGTTGAACCCAAATCCGCGCCGGGCGACCGCCTGGCCGATCCGGCCAAAGCCGATGATGCCTAAGACCCGGCCGTAGACATCGGTCCCCAGCAGGAGGTCCGCTTTCCAGCCCTTGAATTTGCCCTCGCGAAGGAAGCGATCAGATTCGACCACTCGACGGGCGACCGACAGCAGCAGGGCGAATGCCAGGTCCGCCGTAGCGTCCGTCAGCACGCCAGGGGTGTTGGTGACCAGCACGCCGCGCCGGGTGGCCGCCGCCACATCGACGTTGTTGTAGCCGACGGCATAGTTCGCCACCACACGAAGGTGCGGCGCCGCCGCCATGATCTCGTCGGTGATCGGCACGTTGACCATGCCGACGATGCCAACGGGATCGGTTTGCGCGAGATGCCCTTTCAGGGTTTCGGGCGGCATGCCCTCGGCCTCCATCATGGTGACCTCGAACCGCTCCCTCAACATATCGATGCCTGGAGACGGCAGCGGCAGGGTGACGAAGACCCGGCTCATTGGGGACGCCGGACGCGCAGGTCGAGCAGCATGACTTCCATGGCGAGCCGAGGATTCACATTCTGATCGATCAGCAGCTGGGTTCGCTGCGCAGCGGCCAGTGCCCTCCGGACGTGGTCCGCGGGTACCTGCCTGACCCAAGCCTCCAGCGAGGACTGCCGCGCCGCCGGCATCGGGCTCAGGAGGCCGGCCCGGAGCAGCATGGCGTCGCGGAGAAACGCGGTGAAGCCTCGGAGCGCGTCCGACGCGACGACCCGCATCTCGGCCTGCGGGCCCTGCCCGAAGCGCGCGGCATAACTCAGCACCCCATCCGCATCCTCGTACGCCAGCACCGCCAGCTCGTCGGCCCAGCGGTCCAGCCTCGACGCCCAGTCCCGATCGGTGAGCGCTCGCACGGCCCAGCCCGGACGGCCGTGCGCCAGGCCGGCCAGGGCTTCAGCTTCGGCCTCGCTATCGTGACGCGCCTTGATGAACTCCGCCAGTGCCGGCCGGCCGACCGGCGACAGGGCGATCAGCTGACAGCGCGATAGGCAAGTGGGAAGGAGATGATCGGGATAGGCCGTGGTCAGCATCAGGACGGTGTTGGGTGGAGGTTCCTCGAGCGTTTTCAGGAGGCAATTCTGAGCCGCCTCCGTCATCCGCTCGGCGTTCGCCAGCAGCGCCACGCGAAGCGGCGCCACGAACGGCTTTAGACTCAAGAACTGCTGCAGCGACTGGTCGTGCGCGGGCGCACCACGCTCGGGATGAAAGCGGATTTCATCGATGCTGATCGCCTCTGAGCGGTCATCCGACCAGAAGTCGGGGTGCACCTCGAGCCGGGGTGGCTGTCCCTCACCCAGGAGCAGCTCTTCCGCCAGCGCCCGCGCCACCGTCGTCTTGCCCACCCCTTCCTCACCGGTCAGACAATAGGCGTGCGCCAGCCGGCCGGCAGTCTGATGGGCCCGCAGGATACTGATAGCCCGCTGATGGCCAGCGATCGCGGCAAAACCGCGCACAACCGCGCCCGCCCCTCGACGTGTCCGCGACGCTGGCATTGCCTAGCCACCTTAACAAGTCTTTCCTTGACGGTGTCTGAGGCCACTCCTATTCTGTAGGCGTTTTCGACAGCGACGCTGTCAAACTTGCAGGCTCGTCGCATTCCGTCGTCAGTAAACATCGCCGCCCACGTCACAGCAGCACTCTGATGGATGCGGAAGACACCGAGAAGCAGAACAAGATCCGGGAACTGCAGGCGGTCGTCGCGAAAGGCCTGAAGGGCATCAACGAATGCCGCTACCAGACCGAATGCGAGTTCGCACACGCCTGCCCTGGCACCTGCTGAGCCAGTCGCGTTCGGATCGCGTGTGGCCGACGGGCCCGCGCCCCTGAAGACGCGCCAGGTGCCATGGGCAACGATTTATTCGGCCTGCTATAATCCATAAAGGATTCTTTATATGGCGTCTCCTGTTCTCCTCAGCAATCCCTCGCTCCGCGAGTATCGCGCCCACTACCAGGCGCTGGCGAGCGTCACCCGCCTTCGGATCCTTCAGTTCCTCGCCGGGATCCCGGAAATCACGGTGCTCGAGCTCGCCGATGCGATCGGCATCAGCCAGCCGCGTCTGAGCTGGCACCTGCGAATGCTTCGGCGAGGACAGGTCGTTCGCGCCCGCCGCGTCGGCCGTGCCGTCCATTACTCGATCAACCGCGAAGGCCTGCACGCCTTCCATCGAGAACTGTCGACCCTGATCGCGCCCCGACCGCGGGTTCGGGCGCTGCAGCATGAATGGAGCGAGGTGTAGCAAGCGATGGCAACAAGCAAGAACGGTAGCTCGCACGACGGTAGAGTGTCGAAAACGACCGCTCGCAAAAACGATTCCCGGTCCCGGCGCAAGGTACGGGTTGCGATCCTGGGCGTAGGCAACTGCGCGTCGTCGCTGGTCCAGGGCGTTGAGTATTACCGGGATGCCAAGCCCGGCGCCTCGATTCCCGGGTTGATGCACGTCGATCTCGGCGGCTACCTCATCCGCGACATCGAGTTCTCAGCAGCCTTTGACATCGACAAGGAGAAGGTTGGCAAAGACCTGTCGGATGCCATCTTTGCCGGGCACAACAATACCGTGAAGTTCGCCGAGGTGCCCCATCTGGGCGTCAAGGTGGACCGCGGGATGACCCACGATGGGCTTGGCAAATATCTGTCCGAAATCATCACCAAGGCCCCCGGCCCAACCGCCGACATCGTCAGTATCCTGAAGGCGACCAGCACCGACGTCGTCGTGAATTACCTGCCGGTGGGCAGCGAGGAAGCGGTGAAGTGGTACGCGGAGCTGGTGCTCGACGCCGGCTGCGCCTTCGTCAACTGCATGCCGGTGTTCCTCGCCCGTGAACCTTACTGGCGGGGCCGTTTCGAGAAGCGCGGCATCCCGATCATCGGCGACGACATCAAGTCGCAAGTCGGGGCCACTATCGTGCATCGGGTCCTCACCCGCCTCTTCGAAGACCGGGGCGTCAAGCTGGAGCGCACCTATCAGTTGAATTTCGGCGGCAATACCGACTTCCTGAACATGCTCGAGCGCGAGCGCCTCACCTCGAAGAAGATTTCGAAGACCAACAGTGTGAAATCCCAGATGGCGGCCGATATCGGCGCCGACAACATCCATATCGGACCGTCCGACTACGTGCCCTGGCTGGGCGATCGCAAATGGGCCTACATCCGGCTGGAGGGTCGCTCCTTCGGCGATGTCCCACTCAATGTCGAGCTTAAGCTCGAGGTCTGGGACTCCCCGAACTCGGCCGGGGTGGTGATCGACGCCATCCGCTGCTGCAAGCTCGGACTCGACCGGAAGCTGGGCGGGGCGCTCGAAGGGCCATCATCCTACTTCATGAAGTCGCCGCCAACCCAGTACACCGACGGGGTCGCCCACCAGCTGACCGAGGCCTTCATCGCCGGGACGGCGGTCAACGGCAAAGCGCAGGACCGCGTTCAGGCCGTGCCCGCCGCGGAAAGGACCGCCCGGCGCTGATGCTCCTACCTCGGCTCTTCAGGCTGGGGAACTGGGTCATGCGGGCACTACCGCCACGGGTGCGCTATCCGCTGGCGGCGGTGACGGGACGCTGCGTGTTCGTCGTCATGCGCCGGCGCCGGCGGGTCGCCTTCGAGAACTTCGGCCAGGTGCTCGGCTTGCCCTGGAACGACCCCCTCGTGAAGCGCACCGCCCATCACGCTTTTGGCAACTACTTCAAGATGTTCGCCGACTTCATGCTGATGGACACCCTCAAACCGCAGGAGATTCGACGCATGGTCCGTCCCGAAGGCATCGAGCACATCGATCGGGCCCTGGCTGACGGCAAGGGCGCCATCGTCGTAACGGCGCACGTCTCCAACTGGGACATCCTGGCGGCCGCCTCGGCGGTTTACGGATATCCCATCAGCGCGGTCACGAATGAGCTACCCAGCGGGGGCCTCAACGAGCTGGTGATCGCGTCGCGCGAGCGGATCGGCATGAAGATGATCCCAATCGGCCCCGGCAGCCCGCGCCAGATCCTCAAGGCGCTCGGTCGCAATGAGTTGGTGGCCCTGGCCAGCGACCTGTACAGTGGTGACCGTGGCGTCCGGGTGGAGTTCTTCAACCGGCCCGCGATGTTCCCGGCCGGGCCGGCCGCCCTTGCCTTGAGGACGGGCGCGCCGATTCTGCCAGTCTGGATTCGGCGCCAGCCCGATAACCTCTACGTCGCCGAGGTGGAAGCCCCGATCGAAGTCAGCCGTACCGGCGACTCACCGCGTGACATCCAGCTGACCACCGAGCGCATTGTCCAGTTCTTTGAACGGATCATCCGCCGCGAGCCGGACCAGTGGCTGGTTTTCTTGCCGGTGTGGCGGGTGGAGCCTGCGTCCCAGACTCCGGGCTCCCCGATGCAGCCGGTGCTCGACCCGTCGTGATCACCTATCTCGGCTTTCGGCTGATCGAGGGCGTCATTGCCCGTACGCCGCGACGCCTGGCCTACGCGGTCGGCGTGATCGTCAGCACGCTTGCCTTTCCGCTGCTGGGCCGCCAGCGGCGGGCGCTGGAGTCCAACCTGCATCATGTCTTGCCCGAGATGCCGGGCCCGCAGCTTCGCAAGCTCGCCTGGCGCAACTGGCTCAACTACACCAAGGCCTGGATCGATTTCTTCAAGATTCCGCGGATGGATCGCCGGCGGCTCGGCGGCCTGCTGACACCGTACGGCCTGGAAAACCTCGACACCGCGATGGCGCGAGGCCAGGGTGTCATCGTGGTCGCGCCTCACATGGGGTCGTGGGAGCTGGCCGCCGCCAGTTGGGCAGCCTCTTTTGGCGAGATCGGCGTCATGGTCGAGCAGATCGAGCCGCGGCGGCTCTTCGATCACGTCTCCAGGGTTCGCTCGCGCATGAACATCCGGGTTATCCCCCTCAGTCGAACCGGGGCCCGCGACATCATGCGGATGCTGAAGGATCGCCGAATGGTGGTGCTGGCCATGGATCGGGACATCTTGAATACCGGGCAGCGGTTCGAGTTCTTCGGCCGGCTGACGTCGTTTCCGACCGGGCCGGTTGAGATCGCGCTGAAGACCGGCGCACCCATCCTGCCGGCCTTCTGTTTCCGAGACGAGAATGACGCCTACGTCGCCATTGGCGACCCACCGTTGTTTCTCACGCCAAGTGAAGATCACGCGGGAGATGTCCGAGGTGCCATGGAACAGATCCTGGCGACGTTTGAACGGTATATAAAGAGGTATCCGGACCAGTGGCACGTACTCGAGCCGATCTGGCCGGAGAAGCCTGTCGTCCCGGTCGTCACGATTCCGTCACCGCCGGCGCAAGCGGCTGTGGGCGATTAAGGAGGATTTCGTGGGAAAAGCCGATTTCCACATGCACACGTCCCTCAACGACGGGACGGCCACCGTCCGGGAAGTGCTGAACTACGTCCGCGATCGCACCGATCTGGATGTGATCGCCATCACCGATCATGACCGCCTGACCGGCAGCTACGCGGCGCTCGAGCTGGCCAACGAGTATCCGTTCGACATTTTTCCGGGCTGCGAGATCACCACGCTGCACGGTCACCTGCTGGGCCTCTTTATCGAGAAGCCGATTCCGATGTGGCGGCCACTCGATTGGACCATCGGCAAGATCCACGAGCAGGGCGGGCTGGCGGTCGCGGTGCACCCCTTCTCCATGCTCACCCGCAGCATCGGCTTTCGGTCCTTCGACGGCATCATGAAGAACCCCTCATCCGATATCTACTTCGACGCCGTCGAGACCTTCAACCCATCGGTGGCGGGACGGATCTGTGCCGCCAAGATCCACCGGCTGAACAAGACCCGCTTCCATCTTCCGGAGGTTGGCTCCTCCGACAGCCACCACCTGGAGGGGATCGGCACCGGGTTCACGACCTTTCCCGGGACGACCGCGCAGGACATGAGGAAGGCGCTTCTGGCCAGCCAGACGAAAGCCTTTGGCGAGTACTGGAATTTCCTGACGCATCGTCGGATCGCGGAGCTCAAGTTCCGGCGGATCGGCCGCAACTGGGCTCGCATGGGGCGGTCCGCCGTCCGAGCATTCGCCAGGGGTTGACGCGATGAAGGGAAGCATTGCAGTCGCTGACGAACCTTTGAGGCGGTCATGAAGATCGCGCTCGTTTCCGCCTACGATTACGCGTTCCCGGGCGGTGTCACCGAGCACGTCCGTCACCTGGCCGCCGGGCTCAGGCGGCGGGGCCACGACGTCACGGTGTTCGCGCCCTGCTCGGACCGTGAGCTGGCCGAGCGCGACAGCGACTTCGTCCGGGTCGGCCGTCCCTTCCCCATCCCGATGCACGGCTCGGTCGCCCGGATCACCGTGAGCCTGCATCTGACCAACCGCATCAAGCACTACGTCCGCGACTTAAGCTTCGACGTCATCCATTACCACGAGCCGCTGATGCCGGTCCTCCCGGTCACGGCCTTGCGCTTCTCCAAGACCTGTAATGTCGGCACCTTTCACGCTTTCGCCCGCTCCAACATCGGCTACTACTACGGGAAGCCGCTGCTGAAGCGGTACGTACGCAAGCTGCACGCTCGGATCGCGGTATCAAACCCGGCCCGCGAGTTCGTGCGTCACTATTTTCCGGGCGATTATCGGGTCATCCCCAACGGGATCGACGTCAGACGCTTCCAGAATCAGCCGCCCTATGAGGAACTGCGCGACGGCATGTGCAATCTGCTGTTCGTCGGCCGGCTCGAATACCGCAAGGGCCTCGGCTACCTGTTGCGAGCCTTCGCCCAGCTCAAGCCGGAGTACCCGAAACTGCGGCTGATCATCGTCGGTGACGGCCCGCTGCGGCGCTGGTACGGCAACTTCCTCGCCCGCAAGCAGCTCGATGATGTGGTGATGGCCGGCTACGTGTCGCCGGAGGAGCTGCCTCGCTATTACGCCAGCTGCGACATCTTCTGCTCCCCGGCGACCGGCGATGAGAGCTTCGGCATCGTCCTGCTGGAGGCGATGGCGTCCGGGAGGCCGATCGTGGCCACCAGCATCGACGGCTTCCGGGAAGTCGTCACCCACGGCCGCGAAGGCCTGCTGGTCGAGCGCAAAAGCCGCCGCCAGCTGTCCTACGCGCTGCACACCTTGATCAACAATCCGGCGCTGCGGCAGGAAATGGGCCAGGCCGGGCTCATCACCGCACGCCGGTACGATTGGGAACGCGTGATCGACCAGGTCAGCGAGGTCTACCAGCAAACGATTGACCAGGTGCAGCCGGCCCCCTCGGTACGGTTCGAGCCGAGCCTGAGCCCGCGCTGATGTTTACCCAGAAATTCCAGGCCTGGGTGCGGCGCTGGGCAGAGCGGATCGTCGGCGTTTTCCGGGAGTCCCCGATCACGCCAAACATGCTGACGCTTTTCGGCCTGGTGATCACTGGAGTCGGCGCCTTGCTGGTCGCTGTCAACCAGCTCCTGCTCGGCGGCCTGGTGCTTGCCTTTGCCGGTCTCTTCGATATCTTCGACGGCGCGCTCGCCCGCGCCTCAGGCAAGGTTTACCGCTACGGCGCATTCCTCGACTCCACCGTGGACCGCTACTCCGAAGGGGTCGTCTATCTCGGCATCCTGATCTACTTCCTCCGGCAGCATGACGGCCTGCAGCCGGTCATCGTGCTGATCGCGCTGGCCGGCTCGTTCCTGGTGAGCTACGTGCGGGCCCGCGCACAAAGCCTTGGCTTCAACTGCGACGTCGGCATCCTGGCGCGACCCGAGCGGGTCGTGATCATCGTCGCCGGGCTGCTGCTGGAATCCACGCACCTCGGCGTCGGCCGGTGGTCGCCATTGACGCTGGCCCTGCTGATCCTTGCGGTCGGCACCAATTTCACCGCGGTCCAGCGGATCTGGGTGGTCTGGCAGCAAAACCGGGCGGAGCTGCGCGCCCTCCGCAGGCAGAACGCGGCCCCCACCAGCCCCGACCATCCGGCCGAGCCACAACCGGTTCGGGCGGCGATGCGGCGCTTTTTCGAAAACCTCGGGAAGACCTAAGCGGGCAGATGCGATGGGGCCGCAGAAGCGGCCTAGCCCGTCGCGGTAAGTTATGCTTTCCGCGTGCAGGTCGCGATCTACGCCGACCATGATCCTGGCGGCAAGAAGCTGATTGCCACGCTGCAGCGGCGGCTGAAGAACGAAGAGATCCGTGCCTGGCAGCTGCAGAAGAAGGCGCCCTTCACCCTGGTCCATTCAGGCGACCGGTACACCAAGATCCGGGTGACCTTCGTTCCGGCCGGGACGCCGAGTTTTACGCGGGCCGCCCGGGCCGGCTCCCTGGGCGCATTTCGGAATCCCGAGCCGTCACTGCTGGCCACCATCTCCGATGGGCCATCCGCGGATCGCGTGCTGGGATTCCTGGTTGGCATGCTAACCCGCCACGCCGGACCGCTGGGCGTCTCCGGCGTTGGCATCCCGCTGAGCGCGTCCGCCGGCCGCCGCTAGCTGGTCGCGGTCTCCGTCGCGACGCCGCCGCGCAGACCAAACAGGTGCTTCTGCCAGGCGAGGTAGATCACGATCGCGACGTTGATCAGCAGGATGCTGACCCGCACGGGGGTCTGTCGGCGGAGCACTTCGCCAACCTCCAGCGGGATGCCGATGCAGCCCGCGATCACGGTGAGGTACTCGGCCCAGCGGCGCCGCCGCGCCAGCCCAATCGCCTCCGTCAGCTCCAGCGCCCCGAAGAGCAGCGCGCCGATCCCGATGAGCAGCACAGTACGCGAGGAAAAGCCGCCGACCGGCCGGAGCACGGTTTCCACGAGCCGCGGGAGCAACCGCCGTTCGGGATTGACGTTCAGCTCGGCCACCCATTGGCGGACCAGCGAAACCACGTGGCGGCTGTTGGTGAGCAGGGCCAGACCCAGCACGACCACCAGGCTGCCGCGGATGGCGCGTTCCAGGATGATCAGGCGCACTACGGTGTCGACCGGCTGCGTTTCGCGGCCAAGCTCGCGCTTGATCTTCTGCCAGAAGGTCACCGGGGAAGCGCCTCGAGCAAGCGATCGATATCCTCGTCGCTGTTGTAGTAGTGGGGCGAGGCCCGCAGGAAGTCGCCACGCAGCGAGATGATGACCCCCGCCTCGCGCAAGCGCGTATGCAGTTCGGCGGGCACCATCCGTGGATGGCGAAACGACGCAATGCCGGAACGTTCGGATGGCAGCATGGGCCTGAACACCAGCTCGTAGCCGCGACGCGGCAGCTCGTCACGCAACCGGTCGGCAAGCCGAAGCACGACCTCTTCGACCGCAGGCGGACCGCACCGCAGCAGGAGATTGACGGCGGCTCCCATGCCGAGAATGCCAGGATAATTCGGGGCGGCCTCTTCGAAACGGCGTGCGTCCGGCTTGAGCGTGAGGTCGTACTCGAAGTACTCGTCGTCGCGGACCACGCTGTCGGGTCCGATGGTCACCGGGTTCAATCGTTCCAGCATGCGCGGTCCGACGTACGCGAAGCCGATCCCCATGGGACCGAGCAACCATTTCTGGGCACCCGCGCAGAGGAAGTCGACGGGTGCACGCGCCAGGTCCAGTTGGACGGCGCCCACCGCCTGGATCGCGTCGACGACAAGAAGGACGTCGCGACCCGTGAGCGCCTTGCTCAGGGCGCCAAGGTCGGTCCGAAACCCGCTCCAGAACTGGACCGCGCTGATCGCCAGCACGCGAGTGCGGCGATCGCAGAGCTGCGCAAGGGCCTTGACGTCGATCCGGCCCTGCTCGGGGCGGTAGAGGCGTAGCTCGACGCCTTTTCGCTGCAGTCCCATCCACGGGTAGATGTTGGAGGGGAACTCGCGATCCACGCCGACGATGTTGTCACCCGCCTCCCAGTCGAGACCGGCCGCGACCAGGCCAAGGCCGGCCGTCGTGTTCTTGACAAACGTGATGGACTCGGCGCCGGCCGAAATCAGTTCGGCGACCCGGCTGCGCACCTGGCCGCGGAGCCGCTCCCAGTGCGCCTGGTCGAACGGCTCCTCCTCCTGGCGGGTGAGGAACACGTCCATCGTGGAGCGCACCGGCGTCGCCAGCGGCGCAATTGCCGCATGGTCGAGGTACGCATAGCGACCGGCAATCGGAAACAGCGCGCGCATCTCGGCCGAGGTCAGCGGCATACGCTGGGCACACTACACTAGGCATGTTGGTCGAGGTTGCCTTTATTGACGTCTCGGATTTCGAGCGCGTCGAGATGCGAGTCGGTCGTGTCCTCGAGGCCGCGCCCTTTCCACAAGCCCGCAAGCCAGCCTACAAGCTTCGCATCGATTTCGGGCCATTCGGGGTCCGCCGCTCCAGCGCTCAGCTGACGGCGCACTATCGTCCAGAAGAGTTGCGCGGCAGGCTGGTCATCGCCGTCCTCAACTTCCCGCCACGACAGATCGGTCCGGTGCGCTCGGAGGTGCTCGTTCTCGGCGTGCCCGATCCCGACGGTGCCGTGGTGCTGCTCGAGCCGAGCGTTGACGTCCCACTCGGGGGTCGCGTCTTCTGAGCGTGCCGCCGCTGACCCCCTACCTCGTGAGCGAATGGCACGATCAGGCAACCGGCGCCCGCGGATGGTTCGTCATCGATCGGCTGGTTGGCGGGATGTGCTCCGGCGGCATTCGCATGCGTCCGGGAGTCAACGTCGATGAGGTCACCGACCTGGCCCGCACCATGTCGCACAAGATGGCCGTGCTGGACATCCCGTATGGAGGCGCCAAGTCGGGGATCGACTGCGATCCCGCCTCGCCCCAGGCGCCGGCGGTGCTCCGTGGCTTCATCGACGCGATCCGTCCCTTCATCGCCGAGCGGTACGCGACCGGTGCGGACCTTGGCACCCGCGAGGACGAGATCATCGCGGCCTGCCAGCTGGTCGGCTTGACCCATCCGCTGCAGGCCGGCTGCAAGAGTGAAGGCGACGCCGGCCTGAGCCGGGTGCGGCAGGCGCTGGCGCTGACCAGCGAGGGCATCCCCATCACCGAGCTGATGGCCGGTTACGGCGTGGCCGAATGCACGATCGAGGCCGCCGGCGTGCTCGGCCTGCCGCTGCGCGGGGCCACCCTCGCGTTGCAGGGATTCGGGAATGTCGGCGGGGCGGCGGCGCGCTACCTCGATCGGGCCGGCGTTCGCTTGATCGCGGTGGCAGACATCGACGGCGCGATCCTCGACGACAAGGGACTCGACGTCCGACATCTGCTCTCGATCCGCGACCGCTTCGGCCGTATCGATCGCGCGCGCTTACCTGCGAGTGCCCGGCGCGCGCCCGAGCCGGCCTGGTTGGAGCAACCGGTGGACATCATGATTCCCGCCGCCATCGGCCATGCGATCCGTTCGGACAACCAGGCGCGCATCCGCTGCCGGTTGCTGGCTGAGGCGGCGAACAACCCGGTATCGCTCGACGCGGAGGCGCAACTGGAGCGTCGCGGCACCACCATCCTGCCCGACTTCGTCGCCAACGCGGCCGCGGCGTTCCTTTTTTGCGGCCTGTTGGAGAAGCGCCTCGAGCCGAACCTCGAGTCCATCTTCGGCGTAACCAGCCGGCAGCTGCGCACCACGACCCGCGAGCTGCTTGCGCGGGCGAGGCAGGAACGCGTGTCGAACCGTCGCGCGGCGGAAGAGATCGCGGAAGCCCGACTGCGGGCACGGCGGGCCTAGAACCCCCCACCCTGACCCTCTTCCGCACGGGGGGAGGGAAACAAACGGGCGTGGCGGCGCATCATGCAGTCATCCATGACGACATCGAGCCCGGCCGCCCGCGCCCGCTCGGCTGCCGCGTCGTCAACGACGCCGTCCTGCAACCAGACCGCCCGGGCCCTGATGACAATCGCGTCGTCCACGATCGGCCCGACGAATTCCGATCGGCGGAAGACGTCGACCACATCAATCGGCCCCGGCACCTCGCGCAGCGTGGGATAGGCCCGCACCCCGAGCACCCCGTCGACGTTGGGATTGACCGGGATGATGCGGTAGCCGGCCCGTTGCAGGTAGCGGGCCACGCCATGACTCGGCCGCGCGGGGTTCGGACTGAGGCCGACAATGGCAATCGTCCTCGCCGACTTCAGGATCTTCTCGACCACGTCCGGAAGCTGCCCGCGCACGATTCAAATCTACAATGGCCCGGTGATGCCTTCGGCGCGCTTGTCGCCAATCCCCGCCGAAATCGTCGACGCCTTTCGCGCGGTGGCGCCAGCTGTCGAAGCGTTTGCTCGAGAGCACGGTCTGCTGATCGAGCGCTACCGCCGCGGCAAGCCGGCCTGGGAACTCCGATTCGCCCGCCGGGTCGGGGGCCAGGCGGTGATTGCCATCACCTACCGCGAGCGCACCGGCCACGTCCTCGACGTCAGCGCGGTGTGGTGGGTGGACGACCGGGCGGCGCACACGCGACGCTTCCGCTCGGAAAAGGTCGCGGTCTACGACCGCCGAGCGGCGCCGGCGGCGCTCGCCCAGCAGCTCAGCGAGGCTCTCGCCATCGTCGATCGCTGGACGCGCAACGATCTGGGCCCGCCACACGGCCCGTTCAAGGCTGTGCCCGAGGAGCCGGCCGAGAGCACGCTGACGCAGCGATGAGCGAGGCGCCCGAGGACCGCTCGGCGGAGGATGAGCTGCGGCTGGCGTTCGGCCGGGCGATCGGCTTCACCGTCGCGGCGCTGCTCCTGCTGCTTGGCGGCGGCGTGCTCGTGATCGTGCTGGCGGCCGTCTTCTTCCGCTTCATGTTCGGCGGCTGATCTAACGCAGGCGTTGCGCCGCGGTCGCCGGCGGAGAGTCCACCACCGCCGGATGCAGGATGCCGGCCAGGATCTCGACGCTGTCCACCAGCCGCGGACCCGGCCGGCTGAAGAAGGCGTTGCCGTCGACCACCCAGATTTCGGCGGCAAGAGCGGCGAGCCGGCCGCGCGCGGCCGCGGCCTCGGCCAGGCTGCGCTCGAGCGAGAAACCGCAGGCGGAGATGACCAGCACCTCAGGCCGTGCACCGACCACGGCCTCCCAATCGATGGGGTGGGCCGGCCGGCCGGCAATGCCCAGCAGGTCGCGCCCCCCCGCCATCCCGACGAGCTCGGGCGTCCAGTGGCCGGCGTTGAAGGGTGGGTCGATCCATTCCAGGATCACGACCGGGCGCACCGGACGGTCGCCGACGCGCTGCTGCACCCGGAGGAGCCGTCGCTCGAGATCGACCACCACCCGCTCCGCCACAGCCACTCGGTCCGCGAGGCGGCCCACCAGGCGGATGTGCTCGAAGACATCGGCCAGATGCTCCGGCTCGAGCGAAACCAGCTGCGTCGGGGTCGAACTGCGCCGAGCCGCTTTTTCCACCACCGGATAGGACACGGCGCACACCTCGCAGAGCTCCTGGGTGAGGATGAGGTCAGGGTGCAAGGTGGCAAGGCGGTCGGCATCCAGCGCGTAGATGCTGCTCCCCTGGTGGATCAGCTCGCGGATGTGGCGGTCGATTTCCGCGCTGCCGCCCGTGCCGTCGAGCAGGCTGCGAGTGACGACCGGCTTTGCTTTGACGGACTTCGGGTAATCGCACTCGTGGGTGACGGCCACCAGGCTCTCCTCCAGCCCGAGCGCGCAAACGATCTCGGTGGCGCTGGGCAAGAGGGAGGCGATCCGCACCGTTAGCCGCCCGGAACGAACGGGTTGAGCAGCTTCTCCTCCTCGATGGTGGTGGCCGGCCCGTGACCCGGATAGACGACGGTCTTCGGCGGCAGGGCATAGAGCACGTTGCGGATCGAGAATACGATCTTGCGCATGTTTCCGCCGGGCAGGTCGGTCCGGCCGATCCCCCTCTGGAAGAGCGTGTCCCCGCCGAAGCAGTCGAGGCCGAAGAGAAAGCAGACGGAGCCCTGCGTGTGCCCGGGAGTGTGGAGGACCCGCAGGCTGAGGTCCTGGAAGGACAGCGTCAGTCCATGGGCGAGCGCCGTGTCGATCGAGAACGACGTAAAACCGCGCGGCACAAAGGGGTAATGGGCGAACTGCTCCCAGTCGATGATGGCGAGGTCGTCGGGATGCATCGCGATCGGGGCACCAGTCTGCGCATGCACGGTGGGCACCCCGCCGATGTGATCGATGTGTCCATGCGTCACGAGGATCCGCTCGAGGCTGAGCCCGGCCGCACGGATCTGCTCGAGCACTCGGTCCGGCTGCAGCCCAGGGTCGACGGCAAGCGCGGCCTTCGTATCCCGCCGACGGATCAGGTAGCAGTTTTCGCCGAAGAGGTCGTCCACAAAGACGGAGACGTCGAGCTTCTCGCGAAGCGCCTCGGCCGGCGTCACCCGACGGCCACCTCGACCGAAGCCGGCGTCAGCACCTCCGGCCCGTCTTCCGTCACCAGCACCATCTCCTCGAGTCGAACGCCACCCCACCCCGGTATGTAGATCCCAGGTTCGTTGGTGATCACCATGCCGGCTCGCAGCCTGGTCTGATCGCTGGCCGACAGATAGGGCCGCTCGTGCACCATCAGTCCGATGCCGTGTCCGAGACCATGGCCGAAGGCATGCGCTTCGGCGGCGAGCGCCTCGCGGGCCCGCCGGTCGACAGCGTCGGCACTCGTGCCCGGCGTCATCAGTGCCATCGAGGCGCGCTGCGCCTGGCGCACCGCTTCGATGACCCGGCTTTGCTCGGGGGTGGGATCGCCCAGCACGATCGTCCGCGTGGTGTCGCTGTTGTAACCGCCGGCGCGCGCGCCGAAGTCCACGACAACCATGTCGCCGCGCTCCAGTACTCGGTCGGAGGCGCGGCCGTGCGGTAGAGCGCCGCGATCACCGGCCGCCACGATCGTCTCGAAGGAGGGCGAGTCGGCGCCCAGCTCGTGGAAGGTCTGCTCCAACAGGAAGGCAACGTCTCGCTCGCGCAGGCCGGGGCGGATCGCCGGGCGCACGCGGTCGAAGGCGCGACCGGCAATGGCGGCCACCCGCCGCAGCAGCTCGATCTCTTCCCTGGTCTTGAGCATGCGGAGCTCTTCGACCAGGCCGGCGGTCGCCATCAACGTCACCTCCCCGGCGAGCGCCGCCAACAGGCGCTGGTGCTGATCGACGGTCAGTTGCTGGGACTCGAAGCCGACCTGGTGGAGTGAGAGGGCCTTGAGCCGTTGCGCGACGAGCCCCCAGAGGCCCGACGATTCCCCCGACCGTACCAGCCTGAAGCCGGGCGCCTCAGCTTCCATCTGCAGCCAGTAGCGGCTGTCACCCAGGATTTCGGCGGCCTCCATGCTGATCAGCAGGTAGCCCAGGCTCCCGCTGAATCCAGACAGATAGCGGATGTTCTCCGGTGCGGTGACGACCAGCCCATCGAGCTCGAGGTCGAGGAGACGCCGGCGCACGGCAGCCACCCGGCGCGCCGATTCATCAGTTCGCATCGGCGATCATGATACGAACCTTCGGGACGCGGGCCGGGCTAGCCGATGCCTTCCGGACGGCCGGACCCGAGCGAGCTGATGGGCTCGGTGGCCAGCTCGGCGAGCCGGCTCAGCAGGTCCATCGACGCGACCACCGGATCCCCGCGATAGACGGCAACGGCGCCCCAGATCGCGCCCCGCTGCGCCATCGGGGAGGCGACGATGGCACCGCGGGGCGGGTCCTGGCCGCGGAGCAGGTGCCGGGACCAGCGGCTGCGCCGCAGGTCGTCGATCGCGACCGGTTTCTCCGTGTACAGGGTCCACTCGAGCAAGGCCTCCAGCACCGGCGTCAGCTCCGCGAGGTGGTCGGGACGCCCGGGCAGCGCGAAGCTGTCTTTCTGCCACCGGCCCTGCGCGTCCCAGAAGACGACCAGGCCGCCGGCCCCGTCGAGCGCGTACAGGGCCCGCCCCAGCAGCAGATTAGCCACCATTTCGCGGACGTGGCTGGTCTGGACCGCCGTGTCCGGCTCCTGCGCCTGCGCCCGCCGCCCATCCATTGTCAAATCGCTCCCTAGCGCAACATTAAACCGTGCGTCCAAAGTCTGGCAAGCGCCTTAACTCTCCGTGCTATCAGGCAATCAGCGATCGTGAGGGCGCTGGAGAGCCCAGCGGGTAACTAACCCGCACGATGGGAGGCGCCGCCGGCTCGCTGACGGCGGCGCGTCTCGAGCAACAGGGCCACCACGAAGAGCCCGACGCCCAGGCGGATGGCGGTATCGGCCAGATTGAAGTCGGTCGGCCAGACGTGGACCTCGATGAAGTCGGTTACGCTCCCCAACCGGACTCGATCGACCAGGTTGCCGGTGGCGCCGCCGGCCACCGCACCGAGGGCGGTGATGCCGAGGCTGCCGCCCGCGTGTCCACGCAGGACGAGAACCACTACCGCGGCCACCACCAGCAGGGAGAGGGCCGCGAACAGCCTGTTGTTGCCGGGAAGGAGCCCAAGCATGGCGCCGGTATTGCGGGCCAGCCGGAACCAGAGCCAGCCGTTGATGATGGCGACCTCGTGCCCCGGCGTCAACCAGCCACGGGCCCAGGCCTTGCTGGCCTGGTCCAGGACCAGCACGATGAGCGCGATCGCGGGGAAGATCAGGACCCTTCCGCGTCGCGGCATGCCGGACATGCTATCGGGCCGACGGCGCGGGCCTCGAGCTATATCAGCGGTTCGCGGCCGGGCGGGGCGAACTGGTCCCCTGGCCTTTGCCGTCGCCGCTTGGCGAGTCACTGGATTTGGCGTGGCCGGTCGACGAGGCGGGGTTGTCAGCGACCTGCAGTGCATGGGCGGCGCGGTCGCGGGCCTCCGTGATCGCGCGCACGGCGGCCGGGTTCGTCACCTGGCCCTGCAGCCCAGCGAGCTGCTGGTCGTGCACGGCAATCGCCTGGCTCAGGCGGTTCTCCAGGCTGGTCCCCAGAACCGGGTCACTCTGCTTTTCAGCCCGAACGACGAGCGCGGCATCGTCGAGCTGCTCGTCGAGGCCAGTCAGCGCGCGGCTGGCGAGGTCCAGCCGGTGACGCGCGATCATGGCTTGCGCCTCGGTCAGGCGCGTCTGGGCGAGGTCGAGATGGTAGGCAAACTGATCCGAGGGACTGAAGGCCAGCGCTCCGCGCACGTTCTCCAGCACGCCTTTCAGCGGGTAAAGGGCGGAATCCGGGAGGCTGTCCGCGGAGGCCGCGACGGCCCCGGCCACCAGCAGCACGGCGGCGGCCACCGCCGCCAGCACCAGCCGCCGCACTGAATGTGTGCGCGACCGGACGCTCGCGGACTGCTCGACGGCCGCGAGCACCAGGTTCCAGCCGCGGATCTTTGCGCCGGGTGACGCCTCCACCGAGTCGACGGCGCGCAGCCGCTCCGCCAGCCGCTGGAGCCGCTCGACTTCAGACATCACGGGTTCGTCCTTCCCTGCAGCGCGCGCTCCAGCGAGTCCAGCGCCCGGTGTTGCAATGCCTGGACGGCGCCCACCGACTTGCCCATGATGTCGGCTGCCTGGGCGGCGGTCAGGTCCTGGAAGAAGCGCAGGATCAGCACCTGCTGCTGCTCGTCGGTCAGGTCACGCAGCGCAGCGCGCAGGTCTTCGTTCGACAGCTGCTCCACCGCGAGCTCGGACGGATCCGGCGATGGCGGGAGCGTCGCGTACTCCAGCGGAACGAGCCTCACCTTGCCATGACGGCGGTAATGATCGATGGTGGCGTTGTGCGCGATCCGGTAGACCCAGGAGGAGAAGGCCACGCCCTGGTCATGGAAGAGATCGAGACGCGTCAGGCTCCGGGTCATGGTGTCGATGGCAAGGTCCTCCGCGTCTTCGACCCGGCCGAGGCGGGCATAGACGTAGTTGTAGATACGGTCGAAATAGCGCTCGTAGAGGGTGCGGGCCGCGTCCTGGTCGCCTCGCCGCACCCGCTCGATGAGTGGGCGATCGTCGTCGGACGCCGCCTTTCCGAGTGGGCGCACTGGGTGACATTATGGCCGGTGCCCAAACGGACAGGCGTCAGGCGCTCACAAACAGGCTCGCGCATGGTCACCTTCTAATACGCGCGATTGGGGGCCCGCCATATGTTGCCGTTGAACCTGACGTTGCAGGGCCGTGACAACCTCGAGACGGGTTTGTTTCACCGGCGGTCAACTTCAGACCACCAGGATCGCGCCGGCTTCGCCCTCCGTCAGCTCGCCGACCACGGCACCGGCCACCCTTTTGCCCTCCAGAGCCTCGAGCAACGCTTCCACATCCTGCGCGCGGACCGCCATCAGAAGCCCGCCGGAAGTCTGGGCATCGCAGAGCAGCGTCTGCCAAGCGGCTGGCAAGCTGCCCGGCCAGCGGACTTTGTTCTCAAGGAACCGTTCGTTGGCACGAGTGCCACCTGGGACCTCGCCGGCGTCGGCCAGCATTTCGGCTCCGGGAAGGAAAGGGACCGACCTCGCCTCGACGAGCGCGGCCACGCCCGACGCCCGGGCCATGTAGTGGAGGTGGCCCAGCAGGCCGAAGCCGGTCACATCGGTCACCGCGTGCACGTCGATCGTCGCCATGGCATCGGCAGCGTCGCGGTTCAGCCGCAGCATGCCCTCGACCGCCGCCGCGGCCGAGGCCGCCGGCGCCACCTGATGCTTGATCGCCGTGCTGATGACGCCGGTGCCCAGCGGCTTGGTCAGCACGAGCCGGTCCCCCGGCCGGCCGCCCCGATTACGCCATACCCGGTCGGGGTGGACGGTGCCGGTCACGGCGAGCCCGTACTTCGGCTCATGGTCGTCAATGCTGTGGCCACCCACGATGTCGATGCCCCCCTCGCGGACTTTGTCCAGGCCACCTCGCAGAATGTCAGCCAGCACTGACGGGCCCAGCTCCTTGATGGGAAAGGCGACCAGGTTGACCGCCATCAAGGGCTGCGCGCCCATCGCGTAGATGTCGCTCAAGGCGTTGGCCGCGGCGATTGCCCCGAAGGTGTAGGCGTCATCGACGACGGGCGTGAAGAAGTCGGCGGTGACCACCAGGGCGAGGTCCGGCCGGAGCCGGTAGACCGCGGCGTCATCGCCGGTCTCCAGCCCAACCAGGACGTCGGGGTTGTCGAGCGGTGGCGGCAAGTGGCTCAAGACCTGAGCCAGGTCCTCAGGACCGATCTTGCAGGCTCAACCCGCTCCGTGCGACCACTGCGTGAGCCGCACTTTCTCTACCGTGCTCATCCCTGCACAATACACGCGGGAAATCCTGCGACCCTGACACGAGCGGGGATTGTCGCACGACACCTGCTACCGTCACCTCATTGGAGGTCACCTTCCTCGGGACCGGCGCGGCCTTTTCTCCCCACGCCTACAACGCCGCCATCCTGGTCGACCGAACCATCCTGATGGACGCTGGCGCGCCGCTTACCGTCCATCTCCCCAAGGCCGGCGTCTCGCTCGACGAGCCGCGGGCGGTGATGCTGAGCCACTTTCACGCCGACCACACCTTCGGGATCGCCTGGCTGATGCTGGGCCGGGTCCTGCTGCACGAACCATCGCCCCCGCTCACCGTGTTCGGTCCCACCGGGACCACCGTCTATCTCGAGCGCCTCCTGGACTTTGCCTGGGGCGAGGAGATGCGCCGCCTCAGCTGGGAGCGGCTGCAGCTGACGGTGCACGAGCTGGCGGGCGGTGATGCCTTCGAGGTCGAGGGCAGTCGGGCGCACGCGTTTCGCATGCAGCACGCCCGCCGGATGGATTGTCTGGGTTTTACGATCGAGCGCGACGGCGTGCGTCTCGGCTACAGCGGCGACGCCGAAATGTCAGCCGAGCTCGAGGCGCTGGTTTCGGCCTCCGACCATGTCATCACCGAGATGACCTACGACGATCAGCGAGCCCCGGTGTGGAAAGGCGAGCGTGACATCGTGCTGAACGAGGGTGGTCGGATGCACCTGGCGCGCAAGGACGTGGAGGGTCTGATGCAGCGGCACCCATCGACCCGCTTCATCATCACCCATCGCGGCAGCGATGGGTCGGTCAACGGCGCCGTGATGGCTCGCGACTTTCTGACGCTGCGCCTTCCTCTGCGCTGACCACGCGGCCGTGACGGAGCGCCTCACGCCAGGCCCTGGCCACCAGTGCCGGATAGCTGGCGCGGATCCGGTGCCACGCGTGGCGTGCGTCAGCGAGCTCATCCGCATTGAGGCCGCCTCGACGGAAGCTGGCGCGCGTGTAGAGGGTCGCCAGGCGCGCGACCTCCGCGTCGAGTGGCGGCACGCAGGCGCCCAGCCGTCCACCGAATTCTTGCGGGGTATCGCCCGGGTGGCGTGGAACCTTCAGCCGGTCGCCCAGGAAGAGCAGGCGGCGCCAGATCCGGGGGACGTCTTTGACCGCCAGCAGCCAGCGCAGGGCCAGCAGGGTGGCGATGAGCAGCAGCAGCAGCAGCCCGCCGGCGCCAATCAGCAGCGGGCGCCAGAGATCGGCGAGGGGCGTGCTCAGCGCTGCCCCACCCGGTTCCGTCGCCGGCTCCTTGAGGCCCGCCGGGATGCGCGGCGTCGCCCCGGCGCTCGCCGGAATCGGGGCGTTGAGCTCCGCGCGGGTCGCCGGCCGGTTGATCGGCGCGTTGATCCCGTCCGGGGTGGCCTCGAACGGGATCCAGCCGTAGCCGGGGAAGAACACCTCCACCCAGCTGTGGGCGTCGAGCGCGTTCACGCTGTACTGGCGGGTCTTCTGATCGAACACACCCTGCCCAAAGCCGCTCATCTGCCGGCTGGGGATGCCCAGCGTGCGCAGCATGACGTTCATCGCCGTCGAGAAGTCCTGGCAGAACCCCTTGTGCGAGCTAAAAAGAAAGTAATCGAGCGGCCGCACGCCTACCGGCGCCGGCGGAGGCGTCAGGGTGTAGGTGAAGCGTCCCTTGACGAGGAACCAGGACTCGATCGCCTTGGCCTGGTCGTAGGGTGTGGTCGCGTTCGCTTCGCGGACGATCGTCTGGGCCAGGGCGGCGATGTCGGCGTCGCGGGCGGTCGAATAGCCCTGGGTGATCAGCCCGTCCTCGTAGAGAGTGCTATAAGGCGCGAGCCAGGCCGGATAGTCGGTGCCCGCGCTTCGCAGGTCGGCCACGTCCACGTTGGGAATCGCCTCGGTGACGGCGTAGGTATAGGGCGGCTGCGGTCGCTTCGCCAGGCGGATCCGATCGACCGTGTCGAAGGTGGCGGGTCCGGTGGCGTCCCCCGACACGTTGACGAGCGCCGGACTCGGACCCGGCAGCGGGGACGGAACCGAGGTCATGATGCCCCGCACGGTCGTCGGCTGGTTGACGGAAACGATTTCACCGGCGCTGAAGACGGCGCTGAGCGTCTGCTCGGGTGGCACGACCACGCGGAAGCTATCGTGCAGCACCTGGATCCGCTGGCTTACGACCGGCAGGTCATCGCGTGGGAGCGTCGCGCCTGGGGCGAGCAACGGCTGCTGGCGGACCGGAAGGTCCTTGGTGCTGGGAAGCTCGTACCAGAAAATCCCATTCCAGCCGGCCAGTGCGATGCCGCGCCAGTACGGGTAGTAGACCGGGCTGTCGCCGCTGACCACCATCACCGTTTGCGACTTCGCCTTCAGCTGCGAGCCGGGTCGAACGAGCTCGCTGTAGCCGATCGAGCCGATCGTCCCTCCGGGACCTCCGCCATTTCCGATTCCGAATGGGTGGAAGGGGTCGGCATGCACGGCCCCCGGGATCAGCAGGGCGCTGATGTCGGTGCTGCTGAGCGGGGGCAGAATGAGGAACGCGAGCGCCAGAATGGCCACGGTCGCCTCGATGCCGACCTCGGCGAAGCTCCAGCCGGTATCGGCCGCGTGTGGCAGGCGTCGCGTCCGCCACCCCTCCTTGAGGGCGACGTAGTTGAGTCGCAAGAGGACCGATGCGGCGGCGGCCAGCCAGACGACGACAAAGAAGCCCAGGCCGGGACTGGTGTCGTTGATGACCTCGACCGCCAGGATGGTGCCGCTGGGCAGGAGGGCGACGAGCCCGTTGCGGCGGCGGAGGATCCACCAGCTGGTCCACACCCCGGCGAGGGCGAACATAAGCAGCACGCCGATCAACAACAGGAGGTTGGTTTGCCCGGGCAGGTCAATCAACCATCTGGCCAGCGCCGGGAAGGACAGGCCGGCGCTTGTGAGCGGCGAAGGTGTCAGCAGTGCCACCGCTACCAGCGCGCCGGTAACCGAGGCGATGCCATAGGCCAGGCGGCGCAGGCCGGCGCAGACGAAGATCCATCCAAGCACGCTCGCGAGCGCCAGCGCCGGGACCAACCGGCCCTCGGTATCCGGGACCCACGCCGACCGCTCAACGGCGGCCGCCACCGCCCATCCCATCAGCAGCGCCAGCGCCAGCAAGAGCCAGGTGTCGCGCAAGTCGAGGCTGGCCACGACTCGGCCGGCGCGCGAGACGCGCAGCGTCAAGCGGCCCTCCTCGTAGTGCGGCCGGACGAGGCCCACCGCCCAGGCGCCGCCCAGGGCGGCGACCAGCAGCAAGGCAATGGTTGCCGGATTAACCTGTGGCAAGCCGTCGCTCTCCCGTGGCGTCGAGGTCATCGGCCCCGCGGACGATCCACCAGTTCAACGCTTGCCGCCATCGGCCGGCCGTCGCCAGCGTCGGCTGGCTGCCGCCGAATCCCCGCGGATCCAGGTAGACGACCAGGCTTCGGTGGCCGCGCTCGCCCAAATCCAGCAGCGCCTGCGGCCAATGCTCATCCGCGGAGGGCGTGATCACGATCAATCCCCCACGATGTCGCCATTGGTGCCGCTGTGACGTCAACAACGTGGCCAGCGACACGGTGCCGTCGGCCTGGGCCAGGGTGAAGTGCTCGAAGAGCTTCTTACGCTGCTGGTCCCCGCGCGCAGCTTCGATCACGCTCAGGCGGCTGTCATTGCTCACCAACCCGATGGCACTGCCACGGCGAAGCGACGCGTCGGTGATCGAGGCAGCCAGGCTCATCGCGTACTCCAGGGTGGACTCGGGCGCCTCTCCCGCGTGGACGCTTGCCTGCAGGTCGAGGACGATCCAGGCATCGCCGCCCTCGCGCGTCTCGAAGCTGCGGCTCATCAGCCGACCCAACCGCGCGGACGACGCCCAGTGAATGCGCTTGACGCTGTCGGTCGGGACGTACTCGCGAATGGTGGTCGCGTTCGGCGGGATATCGAGGACCCGGCCGCGGAGCTGCTCGTCGCCGGCGGTGCTGGGGGCCAGCGCATCGAGCGATCCGACCGGTCGCACCACCGGGTAGACGACCACCGAGCGACTGCTGGTGACGCGCAGCGTCCGGGCGAAGAGTCCGAAGGGATCGCCGTAACGGAGCTCGATCGGCCCAAAGGTAAAGAGACCACGCTGCTTGAACGCACCGCGGGAAGTCCACCGACGGCTGCGCCGGCTCTTCAGGCTGAAGACACGTCCCGGGTTGTAACCTGGCAGATTCGAGAAATCGGTCAGCTCGATCAGCGGCACCGGGATCCAGGAGCGGTTCTCAATCGTGAAGTGCTCCTCGAAGCGGTCGCCCACCTCGTACTGCCCCTCCGGGCTCTGGCGTTCGACCACCAGGTTGTCGGCGGCCAGCCGGCTCCAGAGGTAACTGACGACGAAGAGGAGGACCAGGGCGTAGAAGAGGCTGTAGGCGAGCCGGATCCCGGTGATATAGGCGAAGAAAAACAGCAGCGTCAGCGCCGTGACCAGGGGAAGACGCGGAAGCCGCATGACTCGCCCGGCTAGCTCGCCACCCGGCGTCCGAAACGCGACACCACGTTCGGCGGCGGCACCGGCTCCGTCTCCAGGATTTGGGCCAGGACCTTCGCCGACGTTAGCCCGCGTAGCTCGGCATTGGCTTTGAGGATGAGGCGGTGGGCCAGCACGGGCTGCGCCAGCGCCTTCACGTCATCCGGAGTGACGAAGTCCCGTCCCTCCAGCGCCGCCCGCGCCTGCGCCCCGCGGAAGAGGCCTAACGACCCGCGAGAACTGGCTCCCAGGCCGATATCCGCGTGCGACCGAGTGCGGTGCGTGACGCGTGCGATGTACTCCTTCAAGTGCTCGTCGACGTAAATCTCCTGGACCGCCCTCTGTCCGGCGAGCACCTCGTCGGCGGACGCCACCGGCTCGAGCTGCTCGATGGGCGACCCCCGCTGGAAACGCTCGAGCACCTGCACCTCGTGGGCAACGTCGAGGTAGCCGAGGTTGACTCGCATCAAGAAACGGTCGACCTGCGCCTCGGGCAGCGGGAAGGTGCCGGCGAATTCGACCGGGTTCTGCGTCGCCAGCACCACGAAAGGCAGCGTGAGCGGGTAGGTCGTGCCGTCCACGGTCACCTGTTTCTCCTCCATCGCCTCGAGCAGCGCCGACTGCGTCTTGGGTGTCGCCCGGTTGATCTCGTCGGCAAGGAGGACCTGGGTAAAGATCGGGCCCTGGCGGAACTCGAACTGCTGGGTCGAGGGGCTATAGATGTTGACCCCGGTGACGTCGGAGGGAAGCAGGTCCGGCGTGAACTGCAAGCGCTCGAAGGAGCAGCCAAGTGAGCGCGCCAGCGACTTGGCCAGCATGGTCTTGCCAACGCCGGGCACGTCTTCGATCAGGATGTGGCCACGGCTGAGCAGCGCGATGACACACAGCTCGACCTCCGAGCTTTTGCCGACGAGCACGCGACCAACGTTCTCGACGATCCGCGAACCGAGCGCTTCGACCGATCCGTTCTCCACCTGCATCCTTCTTTACTTCCTTTACTTCCTTTTCGATGATTCGGTTCCGATGTCCGATCGACGTCACGTGCTCAGCGAACGGGATCAGCCGACGGTTCGTTACCCTGGGTTACGGCGTCGGGCTACGCCGGCCACCACGCCGCCAATGGTGCCCCCGCCCAAGACGAGCACGTCGTCGATCACCAGGCCAACCGTATCGAGGCCGGCCGATCCGAGTGGACCCACCGGCCCCACTGCCCCGGCCAGCTCCTCGACGATGATGAAGCCGACGGCCACCACCACGCCGTTCCAGACCGCCCCGCCGGCCGGACCGATGAAGCCGGCGAGAACTCCCCCCGCCAGTAGGGCGCCGAACGTCAGCAGCCCCTGGGAAAGCAGCTGGCCCCGATGACTGCCGAAAAGCAAGGTGCCACCAACCAGCTGGATGACGACGGCGAGCACCAGCCCCAATCCCGCGGCGAACCAGTCAACCCTCCGCCCATCGCCCGCCTGAGACCTCGCCATGGAGCCGCCTAAGTCTATCCATCAGAGCATGCGCAAGGTGTGCAGGATGCCGGCGAGCAGGGGCGCGACGACCAGCGCCGGCAGGAAGTTGGCGACTTTAATCGCCTTCAGCTCGAGCAGGCTGAGCGCAATGCCGAGCACGGCGATTCCGCCCGCCGCGGTCAGTTCGGCCGTCTCCAGGTCGGTGAGGCTCGCGTGGATCAGGAAGGCGATCAGCGTCAGGCTTCCCTGCACCAGTAGCACGCTGCCGGCGGAGAGGATCACGCCCCAGCCGAGGGTGGCAGCGAAGACGATCGAGGTGACGCCGTCGAGCGTCGACTTGATGGCCAGCAGGGTGATGTCGCCTTTGGTGCCGTCGAGGAAGGAACCGAGCACGGTCAGCGGCCCCACGCAGAAGATGAGGCTGGTGGTCATGAACGCCAGGCTGACCCGACCCGGCTCGTCGCCGCGGCTGATGCGGCGTTCCGCCCAGGAGCCGATCGCCTGGACACCCGCATCCAGTCGAAGCAGCTCGCCGATCACCACACCGATCAGCACGCTGACGAGCAAGACCAGGGGGTTGCGCGTCTTCAGCGCCATCTGGATGCCGATCACCGCCACGAACAAGCCAATAGCCGCGCGGATGGTGCGGTGCAGGCTATCCGGGATCACGCGGCCGAGCGTCAGTCCGACCGTGGCACCGACCAGCACGGTCCCGGTGTTGAGCGCGGTCCCGAGACCGGGGATCATGTCATGGCGCGTGCCGGCGTTAGAGCTTTTCGAACCGGTCGACGTTGACGATGAAGACGGTGGCGCCGCCCACCTGGACCTCGACCGGGTAGGGCACAAAGAAGTCACCCGGCTCGACGAGTGGCGGCATCGGGTTCATGAATTCGCTTCGGGTCCGGCAGTTCTCCTTGATCAGGCCGAGGACCTCCTCGATTCGATCGTCGTCGATGCCCGACATCAGCGTCACGTTCTTGTGCTGCAAGAAGCCGCCGGAGGTGGCGAACCGGGTCACCGAGATCCCCCGATCGTTGAGCGCGTCCATCGTCGCCGAGGCATCTTCACTGTGCACGATCGCGATCAGCAACTTCATGCCGATCGCCGCTCCACCGGGCGGATGCCGGCTGCCCGCAGCGCCTCGAGTGCCAGCTCCAGGATGCGGGACGCCACCTGGTCGGGATCGCGCGAGGCGTCGACCTCCCGCCAGCGGTGGGGGTCCTGCGCCGCCATCTCACGGTAACCGGCGTGGACCCGCTGATGGAAGGCGATCGTCTCCCGGTCCAGCCGGTCCTGGGCGGTTCGCGGAATGCGGGCCAGGCCGGCCTCGACCGATAGCTCCAGCAGCAGCGTCAGGTCTGGGGACAGCCCACCGGTTGCCTCCGCCTGGAGCCGCCGCAGCGCCTCCAGCTCGATGCCGCGGCCATAGCCCTGGTAGGCCAGGGTTGAATCGCTGTACCGGTCGCAGAGCACGACCTCCGCACGCTGCAAGCGCGGCCGGATCACTTCGTCGACCAGCTGGGCCCGGGCGGCGGTAAAGAGCAGTGCCTCGGCGAAGGCCGACAGCCGGGGCTGCTTCGAACCGAGGAGCATCGGCCGGATCATCTCGCCGATGCGGGTCCCACCGGGCTCGCGGGTGGTCCACAGGACGTGCCCTCGCTCGGCCAGCGCCGCGGCCAGGCGATGGATCTGGGTCGACTTCCCGCCGCCTTCGGGCCCCTCGAAGCTGATGAAAAACCCGCCTGGCTTCCCCGCGGTCTCCATTTTGCGCTGAACTATAGCGAGTTCAGTCCGCGGAAGTGTAGATGCGCAGCCGGCGGTTCGGCTCTTTGCCGGCGCTGCGCGCCGTCAGCTCGTGTCGCTCGACGAGCTGGTGCTGCAACCGGCGCACGTAGGCGTTCTGCGGCGAGAGTTCCACCATCGAGTTCGTCGCCTTCGCCCGGCTGATGCCCTCGAGTGTTTCCTGAAGCGCCGACTCGGTTGGGTCGGGCGTGTCCAGCTGGTACACCCGGCTGAGCGCGTTCTTGATCTGGGTGATGGTATTACTCTTCAGCACCTGGATGGGAATGCCGTCGGCCTCCGCCTCCTTGAGTGGCGAATCCTTGCGGCGGTAGTAGTTCTTGAGGGTGACGATCAGGTCCGCTTCTTCGATGTGGTTCTGGACCCGGATCGGGACCTTGAGCTCGGTGATGGCCTGCTCCAGGTAGTTGCGGCTGACGCCGTAAGGAAAGACGGATACCGCCTCGTGGAGGTTGCGTGATCGAGGCGCTTCCAGCGGCTCCCGGACGGCGGCGGTCCGCATCGGCGCCGTCTCGGCGATCCTGGCCACGATTTCACCGTCGGCGCCGCGAATCCGCATCTGCGGCGGCTTGAGCGTGCCGCGCAGGGCCGCGTCGACCACCTCGCCGAGCGGCTGGTGGATCGCCAGCCGATCCCGGTCGTGTATCTCGACGAGCACGTCGAAGGTCGGCGGCGACTTGCGCTCGAGCACCGACTTCTGCGTGCCGCGGCGGCGCGCCTCTTCGTCAGAAAGCGTCACGGTCTGGATGCCGCCCAGCAGGTCGTTGAGCGTGGGATTGACGAGCAGGTTCTCCAGCGAATTGCCGTGAGCGGTGGCCACGAGTTGCACGCCGCGTTCCGCGATCGTGCGCGCCGCCGCCGCCTCCAATTCGGTGCCGATCTCGTCGATGACGATGACCTGCGGCATATGGTTTTCGACCGCCTCGATCATCACCGCATGCTGCAGCGAGGGCGTGCGCACCTGCATTCGCCGGGACCGACCGATCCCTGGGTGCGGAATGTCACCGTCACCGCCGATCTCATTGGAGGTGTCGACGATCACCACGCGCTTTTTCATCTCGTCGGCCAGCACGCGAGCGCATTCGCGAAGCATGGTCGTCTTTCCGATCCCGGGGCGACCAAGGAGAAGAATGCTCTTTCCGCCGATCACCATGTCCTTGATGATGTCGATCGTTCCCGTGATGGCACGGCCGACGCGACAGGTAAGACCGACGATCTGCCCGGAGCGGTTGCGGATTGCGGAGATGCGATGCAGGGTGCGCTCGATACCGGCCCGATTGTCGTCACCAAACGAGCCGACCCTGGTGGAGACGAATTCGAGGTCTTCCGCCGTGACCGGCGTCTCGACGAGGATCACCTCGTGGTCGGGGAAGCGAGCTTCGGGCTCGCGGCCCAGGTCGAGCACGACCTCGAGGAGCAATCGCTGGTGATCCAGGCGCTTGACCGCCCGGTTGAGATGCGGGGGCAGCGCCTGGAAGAGCAGGTCCAGCTCAGCCGGATCGGCATCGGCCAGGCCGTTGAGCGATCGCCTCGGTTCGTGCATTGCCTCAGCCATATTGCGGCACCAGCCGCTTGTCTTTGATTCTTACCCGCAATCGAGCCGGAACTTTCAGCGGCAGCTCCCTGACCATCAAGGTCTGGGAGGCAATGACTTCGAAGCCCTCGCGCTGCAGCAGCCGGATGCCTGCCTCATCGTAGTGCCGGAGACTGCACCAGACGGGCCCCGGCTGGCGCTGGGCGACATAGGCCAGCGATCGCTGAACCACCGACGGCCACAGGTCAAACGGTTGGGCGGCCGCCATCAGACCGAGTGAATGCGGCCGGCCTCCGCCACCCGGGACCAGGCTCATCCAGCCCACCACCTGCACTCGCTCGATGACGAAGCGGGGCTGTCCCGCCCGGCGAGGGATCCGAGCGCTCCAGGAGCCGGGCTGGAAGGTCCGCCGCCATTCGGCGAAGTTCGATGCTTCTACCATCGCCACGCTCTTGGGGGTGGTGGCAACATAAAGTAGGTAGAGGCCCAGCTCGTCGTCGCGCCGCATCGGCCGCCAACCCGAGACTGCCGGCGCCGGTCGCACGGCTACCGTCTCATTCAGCAAGGCATGCTCGGTTGCGTATGCCGTGAAGCCGCGGGCTCGAAAGAGGTTCGCCACCGGATCGTCGACCGGCACCCGAACGATGAATTTCGTGACGCCGCGATTCAAGCCCTCATTGAAGAGGTGGTCGAGCAGCGCCGTGCCGTCCTGGACCCGATCGAGATCGGAGCTCAGGCAGAGATTCAGAATCTGCCAAACGTTTGGTCCGAGCGCCGCCGTTTCGGCCTGCACGAAGCCCTGGATCACGCGCCGCTTCGCGTCTTCCATGACGTAGACATAGTCCGCGGCCGAGGTGATCGGGATGATGGAGGCGAAGGTGCTGTTGAGCAGGAACCACAGCCGCGTCGATGCGAACTGGCGTTTCAGCGGCGAGCGCTCGGCCTCCCGAACCTGTTGCCGGTAGAGGGCCTCGATCGCAGCCAGGTCCTTGAGCTGGGCCGGCCGGACCTGGAGCGTCATCGAGTCTCCCCATCGAGCGAGAGAAAGTACTGGTGCCAGCGCCGGTCCGGTGTCAGCTCAGGATGGAACGCGAGCGCCAGCCGGTTGCCCTGCTTGACGGCGACCGCCTGATCGGCGTGCCGGGCCAGTTCCTCGACTCCGGCGCCGCGATCGATCAATTGTGGGGCCCGGATGAATACCGCGGGACCGACGCCACCGATGGCCGGCGATTCCACCTCGGCCTCGAAGCTATCGATCTGGCGACCGTAGGCGTTCCGCCTGACCCCGATGTCCATCAGCTTGAGCGGCTCCTGGTCGGCCCGCCCGTCCTGGATGTCGCGTGCCATGAGGATCATCCCGGCGCAGGTGCCGAGCACCGGCATGCCGGCCCCGGCCCGTCGTTGGATCGAGTCCCGCAACGCCGGCTCCATCAGCTGGGCCATGGTCGTGCTTTCACCACCCGGGAGGATGAGGGCATCGACCTTTTCGAGATCGGCGGCGAGCCGGACCGGGACCCCTTCGACCTCGCAGGCGCGCAGGGCCGCCAGATGTTCCCGAAAGTCCCCCTGCAGCGCAAGGACGCCGACGCGGCGAGGACCTTGACGTCTCAAACGCTCGGATGGCACTAAAGCGCCCCTCGCGTCGGGCGACGCCCGGTCAAACGCTCGGATGGCACTAAAGCGCCCCTCGCGTCGGGCGACGCCCGGTCAAACGCTCGTTTGGCACGTCCACAACGCCTCAAACGCTCGCATCGCACTGAAGCGCGGCTCGCGTGGGGCGGCGGCCCCGGCCACTCGCGTGGGGCGAGGCCCCGTTGTCACCAGCCTCTGCCGGCGAGCAGCTCCTCCTGGGGGATCGCCCCGATCTCCAGCCCGCGCATGGCTTTGCCGAGGCTCTTGGAAGCATCGGCCAGGATGTCCGGCCGGTCGAAGTACGTGGTCGCCGCCACGATGGCCTTGGCCCGGGCGGAAGGATTCTCCGCCTTGAAGATGCCCGAGCCGACGAAGATCCCGTCACAGCCGAGCTGCATCATCAGCGCCGCGTCGGCAGGAGTCGCGATCCCACCGGCGGCAAAATTGACGACCGGCAGTCGACCAAGGCGCGCCGTCTCCTCCAGCAGGTCGGCGGGTGCGCCGATCCGTTTGGCCTCCATGACAAGCTCTTCGGGACCCATGCCGTGCAGCTTGCGGATGGTGCCGGTGACGGCGCGCATATGCCGGACCGCCTCGACGACGTTGCCGGTCCCAGCCTCACCCTTGGTGCGGATCATGGCCGCCCCTTCGGTGATCCGCCGCAGGGCCTCGCCGAGATCGCGGCAGCCGCAGACGAAGGGCACCTTGAACCGATGCTTGTTGATGTGGTGCTCTTCATCCGCGGGGGTGAGGACCTCACTCTCGTCGATGTAGTCAACGCCCAGCGATTCCAGGATCTGGGCCTCGACGAAGTGCCCGATGCGGCACTTGGCCATCACCGGGATCGTCACGGCATCGATGATGGCCGTGATCAGCCCGGGATCGCTCATCCTGGCGACCCCGCCCTCGCGACGGATGTCGGCCGGCACCCGCTCGAGCGCCATCACGGCCACTGCGCCGGCGTCCTCGGCGATCTTCGCCTGCTCGGGTGTGACGACGTCCATGATGACGCCGCCCTTGAGCATCTCGGCCAGCCCGGCCTTGACCTTCCAGGTACCGCGCCGGTCGTTCAGCTGGGGTGATCCGTCGGCCACGACTTCATTTTACTGCGCCTTCAGGGCAATTCGATCCGAACTCGTGGACGGCCGGTCGCGAATCGGTCCCGACCCGCCGGTCGCCAGCCGGCGCGCCACTAGAATGCTTCCCGCAATGCGGGCCCACCGGCGCACCCGGCGGCAGCAGGTGATCGCCGTCATCGTTGCCGTCGCCCTGGGGCTGCCGGCGATGTTCGGCGTTGCCGTCGCGGTGGGCCTTACGATGACACCCTCGATCGATGACATGCCCAAGCGGGTGGATGCCATCCTCAAGGAGCATGGTGGGACGAGGGTGCCGCTTGCCGACGTCCCCGACCAATTGAGCGAGGCCCTGATCGCGATCGAGGACGAGCGCTTCTACGAGCACCGCGGCATCGATACCCAGGGTCTAATCCGCGCGGTCCTGACCGATCTCTATCGTCACCGCGCGCTGGAGGGTGCCAGCACGCTGACCCAGCAGCTGATCAAGGTGCTCTACTTGAACAACAACGATGACGGCTGGCGCAAGCCGGAGGACCTGATGCTCGCGCTGAAGCTCGAGGCCCGTTTCGACAAGCACACCATCCTGGAGAACTACTTCAACGCCGTCTATTACGGGCATGGGGCCTATGGCATCGGGCAGGCCTCGGCGGTCTATTTCCACCGGGCGCCGGCGCAGCTGGACCTGGCGCGCGCTTCGATGCTGGCCGGGCTCCCCCAGGCGCCGTCGTACTACGACCTCTACCGAAACCCCTGCGCCGCGCGGGCCCGCCAGTTCAACGTGCTGGCCCAGATGGCGCACGATGGATACATCAGAGAGGAACAGGCCGCCACCGCGTATTCGGAGCCGATCGGCTTCCCCTGCTGACCGCCATGGACCTGGATCTCGTGCTGCTGGGACCGCCCGGATCCGGCAAGGGCACCCAGGCGGCCATGCTGTCCGAGAAGTACCGGATTCCGGCGATCGCCACCGGGGATATCCTGCGGGCCCAGGTGGAGGCCGGTACCCCGCTGGGCAAGCGGGTCAAGGCCTACCTCGACCGGGGCGAGCTGGTGCCCGACAGCCTGGTGGTCGACCTCATCCAGCACCGCCTCTCGGACCCTGACACGCAGCACGGCTTCATTCTCGACGGCTTCCCCCGGACCGTCCCGCAGGCGCAAGCCCTCGATGCGATGCTGGTGGCGCTCGATCGGCCGCTGGATGCGGTCCTCTATTTGCAGGTGAACCCGCAAGCCGTCCGGGAGCGCCTCGGCCAGCGCCACCGCGGCGACGACCGCCAGGGGATCGTCGACCACCGCCTCGACGTCTTCCTCGAGCAGACGGCCCCCCTGATCAGCTACTACCAGGATCAGGGCAAGCTCAAGCTGATCGATGGAGCGCAGCCACCGGAGGTGGTGGCAGCCGCTATCGATGCCGTCATCCGGTCACTCTCCGAGTCGAGCGGTGGCCCCGGCGCGGCCACGGTCCGCTCCTGAGGAGCCGCGACGGCGTTCGTTTGGCGGCGGCCATTTTGGGCATAAACCTAGGGTCTCGCCGGTTGTCCCTAGCGAGAACACTGAGGAGAAGTAAGCAATGCCTGAACAAAAAACTGATTTCATTCCGCTCCTTCCGCTCACCAACGGGGTGGTACTACCGAACATGGTGGTCACAATCCCGCTGGAGCGCGAGGAAGCCCAGGCCGCCATCGCCGCCGCACGCGAAGGCGACGGCCTCGTCCTGCTCGTCCCTCGAGTCGGAAGTCGCTATGCCGCCGTCGGCACCGTTGCCAAGCTGGAGGATTCCCGGAAGCTACCCAACGGCATCGAAGTCGCCATCCTGCAGGGCCTGCATCGTGCCTCGGTGGGCAGCGCCGCCGCGGGGACGGGCCCGGCGTTACGCGTGCTCGCCCAGCCGGCGGCCGACATCAATCCCCTGTCGGAGACCTCGCACGTCCTGGCCCGCGAGTACAAGGCGCTGATCGAGAATCTGCTGGAGCTGCGCGGCGCCGACCAGGTGGTGCAGATGGTCCATGGCATCGACCGGCCCAGCCAGCTCGCCGACCTGTCCGGATATTCCCCGGATCTCTCGCTCGAACGCAAGGTCGAGATCCTCGAAACGCTCGACGTCGAGCTGCGGCTCCAGAAACTGATCGCCTGGACCCGAGAGATTCTCGCCGACGCCTCGCTCAAGGACAAGATCCGCAACGAGGTGCAGGAGGGAATGGAGAAGCGCCAGCGCGAGTTCCTGCTGCGCCAGCAGATGGAAGCGATCAAGAAGGAGCTCGGCGAGGGCGACTCGGACGTCGCCGCCGAGTATCGAAAGAAGATCGAAGACGCCGGCATGCCGGAAGCCGTCCGTAAAGAGGTGGAGCGCGAGCTCGACCGCCTGGAGCGAACCAGCGAGCAGAACCCGGAGGTCGGATGGATCCGCAACTACCTGGACTGGATGCTCGACATACCCTGGAACAAGCGCACCGTCGACCAGTTCGACGTCACCGAGGCGCGGCGCGTCCTCGACCAGGATCACACCGGGCTGGACGACGTCAAGGATCGCATCATCGAGTTTCTCGCCGTTCGCAAGCGGCGCGACTCGCGCGGCCTGGCGCTGGCCGGTGGCCGCGGATCGGGCGCGATCATCACCCTGGTCGGGCCGCCCGGCGTGGGCAAGACGTCGCTCGGCGAGTCCGTCGCCCGGGCCCTGGATCGCAAGTTCACCCGCATCTCGCTCGGCGGCATCCATGATGAGGCCGAGATCCGCGGTCATCGCCGCACCTACGTGGGGGCGCTGCCCGGACGGATCGCGCGCGCCCTCAAAGAGGCCGGCACCAAAAACCCTGTGATCATGCTCGACGAGATCGACAAGGTCGGCAACGATTGGCGGGGCGACCCTTCATCGGCACTGCTCGAGGTGCTCGACCCGGCGCAGAACCATTCCTTCCGTGACCACTACCTGGAGGTCGACCTCGATCTCTCGGAAGTCCTGTTCATTCCGACGGCCAACGTCGCTGATACCATCCCGGGGCCATTGCTCGACCGGATGGAGATCATCCGCCTCGATGGCTACACGGAGGAGGAAAAGCTTGCCATCGGGCGCGATCACCTGCTCCGCCGACAGCTGGAACGCAATGGGCTCACTTCCGACGAGGTGGCCGTCAGCGATGACGCCATCCGGCGCATCATCGCCGAGCACACGCGGGAAGCGGGCGTGCGCAACCTGGAGCGCGAGCTGGGGCGGTTGCTCCGCAAACTCGCGACTCAGATCGAAGCCGGTAAGGCGAGCGCGCCGATCCAGGTCGCGGGCGACGACGTCACCAAGTACCTGGGTCGCGCGAAGTTCCACGAGGAAGTCGCCGAGCGAACCTCAGTTCCCGGCGTCGCGACCGGACTGGCCGTGACCGGTTTCGGCGGTGAGGTGCTCTTTGTCGAGGCCGCCGCCATGGACGGTCAAAAGGGCCTGACCCTGACCGGCCAACTGGGCGATGTGATGAAGGAATCGGCCCAAATCGGGCTCTCTTACGTGCGTTCGCACGCCACCGAGCTCGGCATCGCAACCGGCTTCGAGGAAAAGGCGATTCATGTCCACGTTCCGGCCGGCGCGGTTCCCAAGGACGGGCCATCGGCGGGCGTCACGATGGTGACGGCGCTGGTCAGCCTGCTGAGCGGCCGCGCGGTAAAAAGCACTGTGGGTATGACCGGCGAGGTCACCCTGCAGGGCAAAGTGCTGCCGATCGGCGGCGTCAAGCAGAAGCTGCTGGCGGCGCACCGGGCCGGGTTGACGGAGATCATCCTGCCCTATCGCAACGAGGCGGACCTCGATGATCTGCCGCAGAGCGTGCGGGAGGCGATGACGATCCACCTCGCCAAGGACGTCCGCCAGGTGCTCGATTGGGCCCTGGAACCGAAGCGCGAGACACTGACGCAGGCCGCATAACGGGGCTCGCATGAGCCGGGCCTTTGTCAAGGAAGGCGATTCGACGACGAGCGGATCCCTGGGAGATCGCTTCTACCAGGGATTGCTCGAGCTCAGCGATCCGGCGAGAGCCCTGATCGCGAAAAGGCAGCAGCAGGCCTGGATCGCGTCGCAGGCGCAGGTTGAGGCCGCCCGACAGCAGGCGCTTAACGCACTGGGCGCCGATTCCTACCGCGAAACGTTCGAAACCGCGGCCGATCGAGCTGGGGCTCCGCCGCAATCACTGACCTGGTGGGCCGTCGGTGATGCCGCAACGGCCCTGGCTGCACGCCGGAGCTTGAACGCGGATCAGTTTGCGCTGCTGGTCGGACCGCTCGGCGTCGCCCTGCCCTTCCTGAAGGATGCCGCCGTGAGCGACATCCAGCGCGCCGGCGTCAACCCGTAGGGCCGCTTGAACTGACTCACTTGCTGGCGTTGGCGGCGCCATCGAGGTCTGACTCGAACGCGCGAGCAAACCGAGCGGATTTGGTGGACCTGCGGTAGGTCATCTACCGTGATCAACCGGCGCACGTGATGAGCTGACCGCCGCAGCTCGGGCATGGTTCCATATCGCACCCGAAATGATGAACCCCGCCTGGTTTGACGCCACAGTCTTCGCAGCTCTCCAACGCGTCCGCAGAATGTCGAATGCGGTCGAACGTTTTGTCCCCGACCCTGACGGCAAAGGAGGTCACACAGCTGGGTGCCAGGCGCATTTCGCGGTGACAATCGGGGCAGGCGGCCATGTGGTCGACGGTAGCAGCCCCTTTTGACAGCTGTCTGTCGTGTGCTGCCGTCATTCGCACTGATTTTCGCCTGTCACTGAGCGCGAAGCGAGCACATCTTTGGGTTATTGACAGGCAGCTGTCAAAGCCGGGCTTCATCATCGAAGCATGGCCGCATCAGGCAGCGTCATCGCGCTAAGGCAAAGCGAAGCGAAGGCCGCGGCCGAGCAACTGCAGGCTGCCGTCAAACGGGTGTCGGCTTCCGCTCAGGAAGCCGAAGGAGCGGAGCTCGGCGAGTTACTGATCCTGATCCGCGAAGCTGGAATCGACCCGTTGGAAGCGGCCTTCGCAACCGGCGTGCGCCGGTTCGACAAATCCGGCGAGTACGCCACGGATGGCGCATTGAACGTCACCGCGTGGTTGAAATGGAAGTGCAAGCTGTCGGGAGGCGCCGCCGCCGAGCGGGTTGAAATCGGCAAGCAGCTGGAACGTCTGCCAAAGACGGAAGAGGCCTTCGCTCGTGGCCACCTTGGCTACCAGCATGTCGCAGTCATGGCGCGAACGGCTGAGAACCTGGGGGCGGCCACGGTGCGAGGCGAAGAAGGCAACCTCCTGAAAGCGGCACAGTCAATGGACCCGGGCCAGTTCACGACCGTGGCGAAGAGCTTTGAACACCGCGTCGATTCCGCGGCCGCTCTGGCCGAGACGAACCGTGCTTATGAGCGCCGCTATCTCCACATTGGCGAGCCCCTAGCTGGCGTCGTACGCATCGATGGCTTGCTCGATGCCGAAGGCGGAGCAACTGTGCGGGCTGCGCTGGCCGGACTGATGAAGCCGACCAAGGATGACTACCGGAGCCACGGGCAGCGTTGTGCCGACGCCCTGGTGGAGTTCTGCCGTCGGGGACCGGGGAGCCGGCGCGACAGCTCGGGCCCGCGACCGCAGCTGATCATCCGTGCAAGCCTTGACACCCTGGCCGGCATCGCCGGCGCTCCCGCCGGCGAGCTCGAAGGCGGTGGCACGGTGCCTGCAGAAACCGTGCAGCGCTACGCGTGCGATTCGGCGATTGTCCGGATGACCGGACGCACCGAGCTCGAGCACGAGCTCAACCACGCAACCCGCACGTTGCCTGCATCGACCCGGCGCGCGCTGGAGGCACGAGACCGCCGCTGTGTCTGGCCCGGCTGCGGCCGGCCCGCAGACTGGTGCGATGGGCATCACCTCGTCTGGTGGACCAGAGGCGGTGAAACGGCATTGCCGAATCTTGCCCTCCTTTGCCGACCGCACCATCGACTGGTTCACGAGGCGGGCTGGTCTCTCCAACGGAAGGGGAACGCGTGGCATGCCGCGCCGCCGGACAAGATCCCGGCGAGACGCTTTGCTCGCCGCGAGTGAGCCAGGCTAGCTCAGGTCGCGCCCTGGGCGGCTCTGGCAAAGCCCTGGAACAAACGACGCACCCATGGAATCTCATCGATCTCTTCCGGGTGCCACTGGACAGCGATGAGAAACCGGCGATCCGCTGATTCGAGAGCTTCGATCACGCCGTCATCGGCAGTGCCGGTGACCCGTAGCGGCTTGGCGATCGTCTTCACGGCCTGGTGATGCAGACTGTTGACCTCGATGCTGGTCTCATCGATCAACTGCGCCAGCCGAGACTCCGGATCCAGGCGCACCCGATGAAGCAGGGCGTTCCGCGCTCGACCATCGGCATCCGAGTGCTCGACCTGCGTTACACGCTGATGGCGCAGGTCCTGGTAGAGACTGCCACCCAGCGCGACGTTTAGTACCTGGTGGCCGCGACAGATGCCGAGCGTCGGCAGGTCATCCGCAAAGGCCCACCGCGCCAGCGTCAGCTCGGTGCGGTCGCGCTCTGGCTCCACGACATTCACGTTGTCGATCGGCTCTTCGCCATATTCCTCCGGTGCTACATCGGCACCGCCCGGAAAGACGATCCCATCCAGGCGCTCATAGATGGCGCGCAGGCGGTCATCGTCGTCCAGGATGGGGATCAGCACCGGCGCACAGCCGGCCGCAACCAGCGACCGCACGTAACTCTGATTGATGCCGAAGCGGGGCGGCTTGCGCCCCGGCGGGATCGCCAGCGTCGGCAGGCCAACGAGCGGCGGCGTGCTCAACTGGTGAAGGTGAAGGCCTCGAGGCGCACCGCCGGCACTCGTGACCCCCCCAGGTACTCGGCGACCTGGAGCTTGGTGGACCGGCCGAGCGCCACTGTCCCCGTCAGCGCCTCGAGGATGCTCTGCGTGAACCGGAGGTCTTTGACGGGACGCGTGATCCGCCCGTTTTCGATCAGGAAGGTCCCGTCCCGTGTCATGCCCGTGATGATGGAGGCTTTCGGATGCACGATGCGGACGTACCAGAAGCGGGTGACCCAGATGCCACGCTTGATGTCGCTGGCCAGCTCGGCTTTGGCTGCCGTCCCCGGCTCCATGAACAGGTTGACCGCAAACGGCCCCTCCGTATTCGGGGCCGGCAGCCCATGGCCAGTCGATTGGCGACCAGCCCGCGTCGCGGTTTGCATGTCGTAGACCAGGCCACTGGCGACCCCGCGCGTGATCAGGTCCACCCGCTGCTTGGGGACACCCTCGAAATCGAAGGACGCCGGCAGGCCGGTGCGGTCGAGGCCATCGTCCCAGATGCTGACCTGGTCGCCGGTGATCTGCTCACCGAGTCGCATGAAGCTGCGCTCCTCCTGTGCCGCCAGCGCGCTGAATCCCATGAAGCTCATGAACTCCACCATCTCGGCTACGGCGTATTCCTCGAGCACAACCTCGTAGACGCCAGGCTCGACCGGTTGCGCGTTCTGGTTGCGCTGCGCTTTCTCGATGACCTCATCGGCCAGGTCGTTTCTGTCCAGCTCACGGACGTCGATCGCACCGCGATCGGCATAACCGGATCCGGCCTCCCCCATCACGACCGAGTTGATGGTGGCCTGGGTGGAGCGCTGATGGTGGAAGACGCCGAGCGAGTTGGCCAACGCCAGCTGTCCGGCGCTGGTTCCGAAAGCGCCGAAGGCTTTGAGCCCGGCGCGCCCGGCTTTCAGGCAGACCACCTCGACAAAGTCGGCACGCTCTTCCGGCGTGGCCGCGGCGGTCGCGTCGGACCAGGCCTCGAGCTGCTGGGTTTTCGCCGGCCCGGGCATCGGAACGACCTCGCCGCGCGGCTGGAGGTCGGCGATGGCGACCGCCCGTTTGAGCACGTCCGTCGCCGCCGCCTCGTTCAGCTGGTTGATCGACGCCACCCCGGTCTTGCCATCCTTCACCAGCCGCACCCGGACGCTGACGTTGCGCTCGGCGACGTTCTGGTGGATCCCGTTGTTGGCGAAGCGGGTCAACGCACTGTCCCACTCGGTAACCATGACCTCGGTCTGCTGAGCCGGTGAGCGCTCCAGCACGCCGACCATGAACCGCTTCAGTGCGCCCTCGTCCGTCAGCCGGGACACTTCCATGCTTTTCATTTCAGGATGCCGACCTTGACGTGCTGGAAGCGCGTCGGCGAGGCGCCGTGCGCCACATGGGCAACCTGGGGCGGCTGCCCTTTGCCACAATTGGCCAGGCCCCACACCTTCCACTCGGAGGCTTTGGCGACCGCGTCGCAGGAATTCCAGAACTCCGGGGTGATCCCGGCGTAGGTGGCGTTCTTCACCATTGAGCCCCGCTTGCCATTGACGATTTCATAGGCGAGCTGCGTGCCGAACTGGAAGTTGAGCCGCTTGTCGTCGATGCTCCAGCTGCGGTTGGTCGACATGTAGACGCCGTCTTTGGTCTCGGCGATCATCTGCTCGAGCGACGAATCGCCGGGCGCCAGGCTGACATTCGTCATGCGGATCAGGGGGATCCGATCCCAGCCATCGGCGCGCATCGTACCGTTGCTCTGCTGGCCGAGCACGCTGGCGGTTTCGCGCGAGGTGAGGTAGCCAACGAAGAGGCCCTCCTTGATCAGGAACGATCGTTGGGCGGGCACGCCCTCATCGTCCCAACCAAAGGTGCCGAGGCCGGTTGGCGTGAGCGCGTCGGCGGTGATCGTGACCTTGGGCGAGCCGTACTGAAGGTGATTCAGTTTTTCGGGCGTCATGAAGCTGGTCCCCGCGTAGGCCGCCTCCATGCCGAAGACCCGATCGAGCTCGGTCGGATGGCCGCACGACTCATGGATCTGCAGCGCGGTCTGACTGGCATCGAGGATCAACGTCTTGACGCCACTCGGACACTGCGGCGCGGTCAACAGGGCCACCGCCTCCTCGCCGATCCGCTGGCCGTGGTGGTCGAGCTGCAGCGCGATGATGTATTCGTAGCCGCCGGCGCCCTGGTGTCGGCCAAAGGAGTTGGGATACGAGCGGTTCTGCACCTCGTCGGGTGAGGTTGCCGTCGCCTCGATGCCCGCCCCACTTTCGTAAAGCTCCTGTTCCGTGAAGGCGCCCTCGGTCGAGGCGAAGATCTTCTTTTGCCGGATGAACTCCATCGAACTCTCGCGAATGCTCACGCCCTTGACGGCGCCCATCCCCGCGTCGGCCCGCAGTAACAAATCGACTTTCTCTGTTAGCGGCACGCTGAACGGGTCACGCTCGAGCGGCGTCCGGTAGTGACCGTGCGAGGTCACCGGCGGCCCAAGGTCGACCGGCGCGGACCGGACACGGCCACTCGCCCGAGCGATCCGGATGGCGCGTTCGACGACCTCCTCGACTTCAGCTCTCTCGAGCCGGGCGCTGCCGGCGAACCCCCAGGCGCCGTCCACCAGGACGCGAACGCCAAACCCCTCGCTGGCATCATCTTCAACGGCGGCCAGCTGGCCGTTCTTGACCACGATATCCTGCTGCACGCGTTCATCGAGGCGGACGTCGGCATAGCCGGCGCCCTTCACCTGGGCGGCGTTCAGCGCCGCTTCCGCAAGATCTCTCATGCCTAGAGAGTAATTTACGCGGCGACTCAACCGGGCAGTTGCGCTAACTCGCGCGAAAGCGCGGCTCGCCCCGCGGGCTCGCTATCCCAATTGGCGAAGTTATTGATTGATGTACCAATCGGCGGTCTGGTTCATCCACCAGAATTCGTTGCCTTTGTAACCCGCCAGCTTCTTGTTGTAGCCCTCGACGTCGACCGCCTGGTAGAGCGGGATCTCGGGCACGATGTCGGCGAGTCGGCGCTGGGCCACGACGTACTTGTCCTTCCGGTCGGACAGCTTAACCGATAGCCGCGCCTGGTCGAGCGCCAGGTCGAGCTGCGGGTCGCTGACATAGGTCGTGTTCTGACCGACGCAGCCGTTAGCCTCGGTTGGGATTTGCGAGCTGTGGTAGGCGGTATAGGCGAGAGAGTCCGGCTCCGCGGGGTAACTGTAGTTCGTGGTGTACATGGCGAGGTCGAAGTTATGGCTGTAGATCACCCCGCCGCCGGTGCAGGAGCCGAACATCCGGCTGGCCGGCACGTTGGCGAAGGGCTGGATGATCTGGATGCCGATACTCGCGAGGTCGGATGCGATAACGATTTGCTGCTCCGCGCGCAGCGGCAGGGTGGTCGTGATCAGGTGCAGTTGAACGCATCGCCCTTGCGGGTCGGTGCGAAAGCCCTTGCACGGCCCCGAATCCTGGAGCTTGTAGCCGGCATCGTTGAGCAGCTTGTTGGCGGCGACCGTGTCGGACTGCGTGTGTTTGGCGTTCGGATCCAGGCACCAGGCGCCGGTCTGGATGCACATCCAGGCATCGGGCGGCACCACGGTCCGGCCGAGCAGCAAGGTGTCCACGATCTTCTGCCGGTCGATTCCCATCAGGATCGCCTTGCGAAGCGTCACGTCCTTGAGGAACGTGTTGTGCAAGTTGATGTCGAGGTGCTCGGTCGCGCTGTCCAGGATCGTGACGGTCGTCACATCGCTGAGCCGCGACAGCGGCGGCAGCAAGGAGGGCCGCAGGTCCAGGCCCATGTCGATCACGTTCGTACGCAGCTCGTTGAGCTCGGTGTTGGGGTCCGCATCGAACTTGACGCGGATCTCGTTGAGGTAGGGCCGGCCGCCACCACCCCACCAGTGCGGATTCCTCACCAGGGTCAGGTGGTCGCCGGTGACCCATTCCTTGAACATGAAGGGCCCGGTGCCGACCATGACCTTGTCGAGTGTGTCCGAGCCGCTGTAGCCACCCGGAATGTTAACCGTCACCTTGTCGTGGGTGATGTCTCCGGTCTGGGCCCAGACCTGCTGCAGCAGGTGCTCGGGCAGGATGCCGTAGGGTCCGGTCCCCAGCGTGAGGTATGCCGCGTAGACGGTCTTGAAGTGGACGACCGCCGTAAAGACATCCGGGATGTCGACGCTGTCCACCTGGTCCCAGCCGACAACCGAGATGAGCGGTGTCGGGTTCTTATCCCTGTATTTGAGCCACCAGAAGTCGAAGGTGGCCTTGACGTCCTTCGAGGTGAAAGCGACCCCGTCATGCCACTTGACGCCGTGGCGCAGCTTCCATGTGACGTCCATCCTGTCCCCGCTCACTTTCACGTCCCCGTTTTCGAGCGTGGGGACTTCGGTGGCCAGCTCCGGCACCCAGTAGTCGGACAGCTTCGGATTGCTGGGCAGCGGGTCCTGGTTGGCCTTGACGGTGAGCAGCCCTTCCATCGCCGGGTTGATGTAGGCGCACGCGTGCGATGCGCCCGAAGTGATGTTGCAAGCCAGCAGGCTATCCTGCTCCTGCCACGAGGCCACGGTGACCGTCCCGCCGGGCTTAGCCGATGTGCTCGGGGTGCCGGTGCTGGGGGCACAGGCAACGAGGAACACGGTGCCCGTGGTGGCGACCCCAAGCAGCCGCAACCATCCTGGGCAGGTTCCTCTCATGCGACCTCCTTCCGGATGTTGACGATCACTGCACGGATAAAGAGGCGGGCGCCACTCCAGGGGATGGCGCTGATATCGGGCAGCATTCTACGGGCGCGCACCTGAGAGGGTCAACGAAACCCTGGCTTTTCTAAGGTTCCCTAACAAGACCGATTCAGTCCACCCACCAGTCGGCCGCATTCCAGAGCGTGGTATCCGGCGCGGGGTTGAGCATCAGGTTATGGAGATGGGGACTGGCCAGAGCGACGAGCACCCGCTCGAAGAGCGGCAGCTCGAAGCCCAAACGCGCATAGGCGCGCTCAAACGCGGCATAGGATCTTGCCCGCTCGACGGTCACCAGCGAGCTGCGACCACGATCGAGGTTGCGATCCAGATCGGGGTTATTGAAACGGCCGAAGTTCGAGCCTCGCCCCTGGTTCTGATCGGTCGGGATTTGCGACGAGTCCTCGAGCGGGTAGACGCCGTCAGGGTCGGGACCGATGCTCCAGGTCCACAACCCGGCCTCGAACTGCCCACGCTCCAGCAGCCCGCCCTGCGCATAGCCACTGAAGAGCTCGCTGGGGTGGGCCTCGGTGGCGCTCACCTCGGCGCCAAGTTTCCGCCATTGCGCGATCAGCTCATCGCGGATGGCGCTCCGTAACGGGCTGCCCAGCGCCGTCACCAGGTGAAAGCTCAACCGCCGTCCTTGCTTGCTGCGGATGCCGTCCGGACCGACCGCCCAGCCATCAGCGTCGAGTCGTCTTGTGGCGGCGCCCAGGTCGTAATCAAGCGAGATGCCGGGATCATGAAATGGGGTGAGGGCGCTCGGGATCGGCGACTCCGCGAGCCGTGCCCGGTCATGGAAGAATTTTTTGACGATCCCCGGCCGGTCGATCGCCATGCGAAGCGCCTGGAGTAGCGCGGGATCGTCCTTCCAGGGGGGTGCCTGGCCAGTCAGCGGATTCGGATCCGCCTGGTTGAAGGTGACCTGCTCATAGGCGAGCTGCGAGCGGCGCTGCAGCGTCGTCGATCCGGTGTCGGCCAGGGCGGCGAGCTGGTCATCGGGGACTTCCAGCGCCAGGGACACCTGGCCCGCCCGGGCGGCATCGAGGAGCTGGCCCGATTCGGGATAGAGCTTGTAGACAATGCTGTCGAGGTGGGGCCGCCGTCCCGACCGCCCTTGTGACCAGGCGTCGTTGCGAACCAGGGTGATGTGGTCGTCCGGGACCATTTCCGAGATCTTGAAGGGACCGCTGACAACGTCCGGTCGGGTCCAGAACGGGTCGCCGGCCAGCTGCTCCGGGGCAATCGCACCCAATCGGCGCTGCGGCAGGATGGCCGGAAAGAGATCGAGATACTTGGGGTAGACGCGATCGAAGTGAAGCGTGAAGCGTTGCGGGTCGTGGATGTCGATCCGCGAGATCGCGGTATAGCCCTCCGGCGAGAGCACCCCCTGGACCTGCGGGTTGACGATCAGCCGCCAGGTGAACGCCACGTCGTCCGCGGTCAGCGGCTGCCCATCGGACCAGCGCAATCCGGGGCGCAGCCGGTAAGTCACGTCCATCGTGCCGGCTGCGCGGTTCCAGCTGACGTCCCCGTTTTGTAGCGTGGGCACGCGCTCAGCGAGATCGGCGATGGGCTCCAGGTTGGCGTCGAGCTGCACCAGGCCGCCGTAGAGCATGGCGTCGATCTGGGCGGCCGGCACTTCCTCGTTGAAGAGAGGGGAGAAGTTCGTTGGGCTCTCCCAGTCCCCGACCACCAGCGTTCCGCCTTCGTGGCGAGCGGGTTCCGGGTGATATTGGGACGCCGGAGGGCTGGCGGTGCCCAGCGAAATTCCCTGGACGGACGGCAGAGAGCTACAGCCGGTGATCAGGGGCAGCAGCGCCAGGGCAACGAGCGAGGCCCCAAGCGGCCCCAGGTGTGGAAAGGGCCGCGTGGCTCTAAGCGGCCCCCGGTGTGGAAAGGGCCGAGTGGCTCTAAGCGGCCCCCAGTGTGGAAAGGGCCGCGTGGCTCTAAGCGGCCCCCAGTGTGGAAAGGGCCGCGTGTTAGATGTTATCGAGGATCTTGCGGCGCTTCCGTTGGAATTCGCTCTCAGTGATGGCCCCGCGTTTGCGGAGCTTTTCCAGCTGACCCATGTTGGAGATCAGGTCCACGAGAGGCGAGGAAAGCTGCTTGCTCAGATGCCGATCTTCCGTTCCGTCGAACTCCCGCGGCCTGGTATCCCAGGACTTCAAGTAGAAGAGCGCCTTGAGGGCGGTATAGGGGATGCCCAGCGTTTCGATTCGGTCCTTTTCGACCGTCATCAGGCGCATCGTGACGCCGTGGCTGGCGTGCTGCAGCTCGCCATCGAGGTAGCCTCTCAACACCTCGCCGTCTTGAAAGCGGATGGCGACTTTCCGACCGGCTCGCGCTTGCTCGTCGGGCGTGGGCGGACCAGCCTGGAGGGTGATGCGCTTGATCGACGGCAACGGGATGAGGGCACGTTCATTGTTGCTCGCCTCTCCCGGCATGTCGAGTACGACGTTTACCTGGTCCAGGCTGATCGTGGCGACCTGGCCCTCCATGATCTCGTCGTCAAGAAACCGGATGGTGACGGTGGTGGCTTTTCCAGCCCCCGGACTGCCCATTTGTGGCCCTCGTGAAGTGGACGTCAGCGGCATTATAACGAGCCGATTGCGGAACTCCTGCGAAAAAATCGCGGCCGTGTGACAAAGTTGGAAATTGCGACCGAGAGTCGTGCGATCCGCGCAAGACTGGGTGCTATGATTCGCCAGCGACTCGGCGGGAGGGACCTCACGTCGAACGATTTTGCCGGGTCCGGGTGGTAGTCAGGGTAGTGACGCGAGTAGCCCGGGGGCCCTCCGACCTCGATCTGATCCGCGACTATCTCGGTGGCGACGTGGCCGCCTTCGATACGCTCTTCAGGCGGTACCACAAGGCGATCTACGGCCTGACGTTCCGGCTGCTGCGCGACCGGCAGCTGGCTGAGGACCTGACCCAGGAGACCTTCTTCCAGATCCTGCGGACCATCCATCGAATCAACGATAGTTTTAATTTCTCTGCTTGGATCCACCGAATCGCCACCAACCTCTGCTACGACGAGCTCCGCCGCCGCAAGAAGTTCCCCGAAGCCCAGGAGATCGATGACGAAGAAAGCGAGGACTCGGTGCTCCAGGTGCCGGATGGGGACTCGCGCAAGAGTCCGGAGGTTGCACTCGAAATCAGCGAGCTCCGCGACGCCGTCTGGTCGGTGGCGCGGCGCTTACCAGAGAAATACCGGCTGGTGCTGACCCTCCGCGAGCTGCAAGGCCTCAGTTACGCCAATATCGCCCGCAAGATGAAGGTCTCGGAGAGTGCCGTTGAGACCCTGCTGCACCGGGCCCGCCGCCGCTTCAAGGAAGAATATCTCTTCATGGAGGGCAAGGCCCAGACGGAGGAAACGCGCTGCCCGACGATCGCCTACCTGCTCGACAACTTCCCGCCCGGGACGCTTCGCCGGGAGCAACGGAAGATGGTGGCGCAGCACCTCGACTCCTGTCCCACCTGCACCGAGCGGTATCCGAACCCGCCTCATCTGCAGCGCAGCGACGTTGTCGTGCAGCTGAATACCGGCGTGGTCACTCGCCGCCTCACGTCGAAGGTGCGCCATCCGAAGATCTCCTTCATGGACGGGCGCGTCCAGGGCGGCTACCGCAAGCACTGATCTCACGGCTTGCCGTGACTCGAGCCCTATCGCCGCGGCCGGGGGTGGCGAGCGCGCTCCGGGGGCTCGACGCTCACCTCGATTTCCGTAATTTCCACTCGATGCCAGTGGCGATCCCGTTCTTCGTGCTCGATCTCCCCGAGCTGGTGACGGTGGCGCGCATTGTCCGAGGGATGTTCGTGCTCGAACGGTGATTCCAATCGGTGGCGGTGGTGCTCATCATGACCGGCACGCTGGGCAGGCGCGGTCATGATGATGTGCGTGTGGTTGTGACGATCGTCGCCATGAGCGCCGTGCGCATGCTCGATCACCTCGATGAGGCGGTGCCGATGGGTTGCCGCATCCAACGCGTGACGGTGGACGTACTCATCATCGTGGCGGTGAGGCATGGTGCGATCTTAGGCGGTTGGGCCGGCGCTCACCGCAGGCGACGGCCGGTCAACACCAGCAACATCACACGGGTCGCCGCGCGCACCAGCAGCGGCCGCGCCTGGGCGATCGCCTGCTCGAGCGCACAGGGCTCGACCACGGTCGCCTCCAGCCCGTCGAACAGCAGCCTGAGCTCGGTCTCGTCGGAGACGCTCCCGCCGATGGCGACCACCGGGATACCGGCATTGCGAGCATGGTGAGCCACGGCGGCAGGGCCCTTGCCGAAACGCGCCGTCTGCGAATCGAGGCGACCCTCGCCGGTGATCACGAGCTGCGCGCCGGCCAACCGTTCGTCGAGATGCAGCGCCTCCATCACCATCTCGGCGCCCGGCCGCAGGCGCGCCCCCGTGAAGGCGACGAGTCCGGCGCCCAGGCCGCCCGCGGCGCCGGCGCCGGGCAGCTGCTCGACGTCGACCCCAAGGTCGCGGCGGATGATCTCGGCAAAGTGGTGGAGCGCGGCGTCGAGTTCCGCCACCATCTCCGGCGTGGCCCCTTTCTGGGGGCCGTAGACGGCGCTCGCCCCACGTGGCCCCGTCAGCGGGTTCGTGACGTCGGAGGCCACCTCGACCTGAGCCTCCTTCCAGCTGGCATGCACCCCGCCGACGTGGATGCGGGCCAGGCGTCGCAGGCCGAGGCCGCCGGGCGGGAGCTCCTGACCATTCTCATCCAGCAAGTGATAACCGAGCGCTTGCGCCATGCCAGCCCCGCCGTCGTTGGTCGCGCTGCCCCCGATGCCGACGATGAAGTGACGCGCGCCGCCGTCGTAGGCGTGCTGCAACAGCTCGCCGACACCGTAGGTGGTCGTGACCCGTGGGTCCCGTTTTTCGGGCGGCACCAGCGCGAGACCGGCCGCTTTCGCCATTTCGATCACCGCGGTCGATCCACCATCGATCATCCCGTACTCGGCATCGACAGGATCGCCCAGCGGCCCGCGGACCCGCCGCGCGCGCGGTTTGCCCTTCGTGGCGGCGACCAGCGCATCGACGGTTCCGTCACCACCGTCCGCAATCGGTACCAGCACCAGGTCCGCGTCGGACGCGGCGACCCGGATGCCCTCGCTGATGGCCTCAGCGGCCTCCAGCGCAGACAGCGAACCCTTGAACGCGTTCGGCGCCACCACAATCTTCATTGCGCAGTCAACTCTTCATTTTTAACGCGCCGATGCGCCGTCCAGCCGCCCGCGGCGCCCTCGCGCCAAACGCGTGGATGCGCTCGGATGCTCGCACGGGCGCCATGCGCGGCCGGCGCTTGGCGCGCGAAAGCGCGGCTCGGCCTGCGGCCTCGCTTAATAGACTGGCGTCAGCCAGGAACGATATTTGGCGTTTCGGCCGCGGACGATGCCGAAATAGAGCTTCTGGAGCCGGCTGACCACCGGCCCCACCTGGCCATCGCCGATCGGCCTGCGATCGACATCGATCACGGGCGAGATCTGGGCGCCGGTGCCGCAGAGGAAGATCTCGTCGGCGATGTAGAGCTCGGAGCGGTCGATCGAGTGCTCCGAGACCTCCATGTCGAGCTCCTTGCGCAGCAGCTCGATCATCCCGAGCCGGGTCAGCCCTTCCAGGATGTTGTCCGAGGTGGGCGGCGTAAAGACCTTGCCGTCGCGGATCAGGAAGACGTTCTCGGCGCTGCCCTCGCAGACGTGGCCCTCGTGGGTCAGCATGATCGCCTCGTCGAAGCCGTTCTCCATCGCCTCGGTCTTGGCCAACGCCGAATTCACGTAAATGCCGGTGATCTTGGCCCTGGCCGGGGCGGCATTGTCGTCGACACGCCGCCAGGTCGACACCATGCAGCGGATGCCGCGTTCGATGTCGACATAGTTGCCGAATGGCGTGACGTAGATCGCGAAAGAATCTCGAAGATTGTGGAGCCGGACGCCGATCTCTTCGGAGCTCTTGAAGGCGAGGGGTCGCAGGTAGACGTCCTGTCGGAAGTTGTTGCGCCGGACGAGCTCGATGCTGGTCTGGCAGAGCTCGTCCAGGGAAATCGGAATCTTGAGCTTCAGCACCTTCACGGAGCGCTGCATCCTGGCGTAATGCTCGCGCAGCTTGAGAATGAAGAGCTGCTCGTGCTCGGGGCTCCAGTAGCCGCGGATCCCTTCGAAGACCCCGGTCCCGTACTGGAGCGCGTGAGTCATCAAGCCCACCCGTGCGTCCTCGTAACGCTTGACTTCCCCGTCGAGGTAAACCCAGTACTGCGCCTGCTCCTTCCGCCGGGCCTCGGCCGCGCGGGTAACGCCTTCTGCCTTGATCGCCATCGACAGACGACCTCCTTTTGCCTTTCACACAGGCGGCGTGAACTGGGTCCGAATTCGCTTTCGAAGACCCTGACCCGATTATATGCCCGCTTCCGGGAACCGGGAAGGGTCCAACGGATGTAACGAAATAGGCAGGAAATGAGTTCAAAAAATGCTGTGCTAAGCTTGTGGCGCCGGTGGCACCCTTACGTATGAACCCCCGGGTGGTGCGCTGGTTCACCCCCGGCCTCCACGTCAAACGATGGCTCGGTCTCCTGATCCTCGGCATGGTGATCATCAGCCTCGGGATTGGCTACCTCCTGCGCGACTTCTACCAGTACGGCACCTTCCCCAGGTTCGTCGGCCCGCTGACTCTCCAATTCATCCCCCGCGGTTACCGAGCCGTGCTGTTCGGGCTGATCGGCTTCGGCCTGATCGGATATGCCCTGTACAAGCTGACCCAGTCGGTGCTCGGACCCTTCCTGCCCGGGCGCGACCGGGCGCTGTCCGAGATCATTTACAATTTCCGCTTTCTGCAGAAGGGCCCCCGGGTAGTGGCCCTGGGCGGCGGCACCGGGCTCTCGACGCTCCTTCGCGGCCTGAAGAAGTACACCGGCAACCTGACCGCGATCGTCACCGTGGCGGACGATGGCGGCAGCTCCGGGCGGCTGCGCGAGGAGTACCGCATCCTGCCGCCCGGCGACTTCCGGCAATGCATCACGGCGCTGGCCGACGTCGAGCCACTGATGACCACCCTGTTCCAGCACCGCTTCAAGGAAGGCAGCCTGAACGGGCACTCGTTCGGGAACCTCTTCATCATGGCGATGGCCGAGATCACCGGAGACTTCGAGCACGCCATCCGGGAATCCGGGCGCGTCCTCGCGGTCCGCGGCCAGATCGTCCCCTCGACCTTGCGCGACGTGACCCTGATCGCCGAGATGGCCGACGGCCAGACCCGGGTGGGCGAGTCGAGCATCCCCCATCAAAACGGCGAAACCGATGGTAACGGCGCCGCGGCCACCGCGATCAAGCGGGTCTTCCTGCAGCCGGAGTCGACCATCAACCCGGAAGCCGAGGAGGCGATCCTCAACGCCGAGATGATCCTTGTCGGCCCGGGCAGCCTCTATACCAGTATCCTGCCCAACCTCGTCGTCGACGGGATGGCGGAAGCGCTCAAAGCGTCGCCCGCGATCAAAGTCTTCATCTGCAACGTCGCCACCCAACCGGGCGAGACGGACGCCTTCCGCGTCAGTGACCACCTCAAGGCCATCGAGAGCCACCTCGACACCAACATCTTCGACTTCGTGGTCGTCAACAGCAACAACAACTTTCCGCTACCGCCGTCGGCCCAGGCCGCCGCCATCAAGCGGGTCGTCTACGATCCGGCGACGGTCAACCAGCGCAGCATCCACGCGGTGCTGGTCGACGTGGTCAACCCGCGGATCTCGACCCACCACGATCCCGACAAGCTGGCCCGCGCGATTATGAAAAAAATCTGGCGGTCGTAACCGGGCGGGTGCGTCGTCCAGCGGCCCATCGCGCGACTCGGCCGAAATGACGATGGCCTCGTGGGCACGGTACAGGCCTTGTCCGACGCCCGCCCTATTACGCGCGAAAGCGCGACTCGGCCTGCGGCCTCGTTGTTCCCCGAAGTCTTAACTGCCACCAGCGGGTGAAGGTGTCCTCCCCGAAGTAGGCGGCCAGGGCAAAGATCATGCCGCCGATGATGTCGACGATGTAGTGCTCGCCCAGGTAGACGATGCTGAGCCATACGCAGCCGGTATACACCAGCGTCGGCCAGGCCCGGCGGCCCCAGAGGCGTAACGCGAAGAGCGCACCCAGGAAGGGGAAGGCGGCATGCAGCGACGGCATCGCCGCGTACTGGTTGGGCGTCAGCCAGTGGTAGACCGTCGCGGGCACCGCGACGCCGGGAAGGTCGGTGAAGCTCGGCAGCGTGTGATCGATGATCTTCACAACGCCGGCTACGGCCTTCCAGGGCGGAGCCACCGGCAGCAACAGGTAGAAGACGAAAGCGGCGAACGACATCGCGATCAGCGCTCGTGAGAATCGCAAAAAGGTCCGCCGGTCAACGATCCAGAAGAGGTACCCGAGCCCGAGCGGAAACGCGAAATGCAGGAAATAGAACATCGTGGCGGCGATGTCGTACCAGCTCACCCGACCCGCGTGGTAGAACGTCTGCTGCAAGGCCAGGGTCGGCACCTGTCCGAAGCTGATCAGCCGCTCGAGCGACGTCACGTCGTGGATCGGCATCCCGAGCTTGCCGCCGAGGCCGCGCAGGTACTCGTAGGACAAGAAGAGGACGAGGAAGGGGATCCAATCCGCGAGGAACAACCTGGCCCGGCCGAGGATCAGCGCCGCGATCAACATCAGCAGGAGCAAGCGCTCTGGCGAGACTGAGAGGTGGAGGGCAAAGACCATGAAGAGGGTCACCACCGCCAGGTACCCGCCGACCAGCGACGGTAGGAGCCAGGAGCGCCGGCGAGTTACGGTTGGACGCTGAGGCGCGTCAGCCGGCTGCACCGGGAAAGCATACATACGCGAATCCCGCGACCCTGACACACGCGGGAAATCCCGCGACCCTGACCGAACTGCCTTGCTTAAAGGCCGCTGAGAAGCGGGCCAGAAGATGGGATTTCGCTAAAGCGGCCGTTATATTGGGGAATCGAGATGGCCGAAACCGCTCCCGAGGTCACGGCGTCCCGTAGCCCGCGGGTGCTCGTCGTCGACGATGAGCGCAGCATCGTGGACTTTATCCGCCTGGGCCTGCAGTACGAGGGCTTCCAGGTGCAAACCGCACCGGACGGCCAGGCCGCCCTCCGCCTGATCAGCGAGTTCAAGCCGCACGTCGTCGTGCTGGACGTGATGATGCCGAAGCTTGACGGGCTGGCGGTCGCCGAGGCGATCCGCGGCAACAAGGACACTGGCATCATCATTCTGTCGGCCAGGGACGAGGTCCAGGACCGGATCAAGGGACTCGAGGTCGGCGCCGACGATTACCTGGTCAAGCCATTCGACTTCGGCGAGCTGCTGGCGCGAATCCGGGCCGTCATGCGACGCCGCAACCCCAACGCCGGGCCGCAACTCCAGGTCCAGAACGTCACCATGGACGAGGCCACCAGAGAGGTGCGGCGGGACGGGCGCGCCATCGAGCTCTCGGCTCGCGAGTTCGACCTGTTGCGGCTCCTGATGATGCACCCCAACCAGGTCCTGGCTCGCGACCGCATCCTCGACCAGGTGTGGGGCTACAACTTCTTCGGCGACGCGAACAACGTCGAAGTCTACATCCGCTACCTCCGCCAGAAGCTCGGTGATGAGCAGCATAAATTGATCCAGACCGTCAGGGGCGTCGGGTACCGGATCAAGGCATGAACCGCGGGTCGCGCCGCGGTGGGCGCGGCTAGCCATGGCTCGGTTCCGATCGCTCCGCTGGCGCCTGACGTTCGTGTATCTCGGCCTCCTATCGATCTTGCTGCTGATACTCGGGGTGGGTCAGTATTTCGCGGCTCGCGAGGTCCTCTTCCGCAGCAACGCGGACGTGTTAGCGAACGACTACAAGGCCGTCGAGCAAGCATTCGTCAGACAGCGTGCCGCGTCGAAGACCCCCTTGCGCGGCCCGGCGCTGCTCGACGCCTTCGCCAAAGAACTGGCGTCTCAACAGATATCCGCGGCCATCTTCGACATGAGCGGCTCCGTGGTGGCCTTTTCCCCGGCGACGCTCACATCCGACCAGCCGGTCGTGTCCCTGGACCCGAACGCTTACGTCGACGCGCTCAGGCAGGGACACGCCAGGAGCTACTACCTGACCACGACCGGCGATCCGCCGCAAACAAACCTCGCCGTCCTCAACATCATTCGCCTTGGCACTCGTCCCCTTGGCGTCGCCCAACTCAGCATTCCAACCGCAGATATCGATCGCACGCTCGCTTTCGACCGGCTGATCGCCGTCGTCGGGTCCCTGATCGTCCTACTGCTGGCCCTACTGTTGAGCCCGCTGATCGTCGGCCGGGCGCTACGTCCACTGGAGCAGATGTCGTCCACGGCGGGGAAGCTGGCGGCCGGCGATTACAAGCAGCGGGTGTCGGTACCGAAGACCGGCGACGAGATCGGCAAGCTGGCGGTCGCCTTCAACCAGATGGCAGCCGGCATCGACCAGGCTTTCGAAGTCCGCCGGCAGTCGGAACAGCAGATGCGGCACTTCGTCGCGGATGCCTCGCACGAGCTCCGTACACCTCTGACCTCGATCGCCGGCTACATCGACGTGCTCAGCCGGCGTGACGTTGTGGATGCGGAGACCCTTCAGGCATCGCTCGCCGCCATGCAGCAGGAAAGCACCCGAATGACCCGGCTGGTCAACGACCTCCTGACGCTGACCCGCTTCGAATCGGGCAAGGCGCCCAGCCGCCAGCCGGTGCAGCTCGACCAGTTTCTCAACCAGACGCTCGACGAGTTGAGTCTGGGGGACAAGGGCGCGGTCGAGTCGCGGGACCTACAACCGGGGATCACCGTGAAGGCTGACCCTGAGGCGCTCAAGCAGGTCGTGACCAACCTGGCCCAGAACGCAATCAAGTACGCGCCAGGCGCGGAACAGCACTGGAGCGTTTTTCAGGCGGACGGGCAAGCCGCCATCCGGCTGCAGGATACGGGTCCTGGAATCTCACGGCAGGATCTTCCCCACATCTTCGAGCGCTTCTACCGCGGGGAGAAGGCGCGCGACCGGTCGATGGGCGGTTCGGGGCTGGGTCTGGCGATCGCCAAGTCGATCGTCGAGGCGCACCAGGGCACGATCGAGGCCGCAAGCGAGCCCGGCATGGGAGCGACGTTGACCGCCTGGCTGCCGCTGGCGACTTAAGGCTTCATACGGATGATCGCCGAGATCTCTACCGGCACGCCGAGCGGTAGTTCGCTGGTCCCCAGCGCCTGGCGTGTGTGCCGGCCACGTTCCCCGAAAACCTTGTAGATCAGGTCGGACGCGCCGTTGAGCACCTTCGGCTGCTCTTCGAACCCGGCGGCGGAGCGGACGAACCCGCTGAGCTGGATGAACTGCTCGACCTGGTCGAGCGATCCGGCATGCTGGCGAATCAGCGCCATGATGTTGAGGGCACAGATCTCGGCGGCGCGGGCTGCGTCCTTGACGCTGACCTCGGCACCCACGATGCCGCGGAACTGGACGTCGCCGTTCCAGCTCGGGATGACGCCGGAGGTGTAGAGCAGCTCCCCGACCTGCTGGACGGGCACATAGGAGGCGAGCGCCTTGGGCGGCTCTGGAAGCTCCAGCCCCAGCGTCCGTAGCGTCGCCTCAGCGGAATCCATGCTCAGGATTCGCCTCGACCGGGTCGTGAGCAGGCGCGATCGACCTCCTGGGCCCGCCTTCGACGGGCTGTAGCCCAGAGGGTAGCCTCGTGCGTCCGCAATCGCCAGCCTGAACAGGTGAAAAGATGGTTAACGCGCAAGGCCTCCTCGTGACACGGGGTTACGGCCGGTAGGTAGGCCGATCCTCGCGCCGCAGCCGCCAGCGCCGGGCCACGATCACCGCGCCGAGGGCGAGGAGCAGCGCCACCGCGACGGCGTAGGTCGCGTAGGCTGGACTGCCCGCCGATCGCCGGACGGGAACGGACGCCGGGAGGCTGGCTTGGGGCGTGGCGGGCACCGCGCTGCTTCCAGCGGGTGCCGCCGTGGGCGTCACCCCGGCGACGGTGGCAGCCGGATCGGCGATTCGGTAGGCGCCGGCCGAATCGTCGGTTGGGTTCCAGGTGGCGGCGACCACCTGGGCGGGGTTGAGCGGCTGCAGAGCCAGCGCTGTGACGCGAGGCTTCACCGGGAGACCCAGGCCGAAGGTGCTCCAGCTGGCGCCGCGGTCGAGTGAGCGGAAGACGCCGCCGTTGCCCTGGTCGCCATCGCTGCCGGCATAGATCTGGTCAGGATTTGCCGGGTTGAAGAGCGCGAGGTTGACGTCGGTCGACGGCAGGCCGGCCAGTGGACTCCAGGTCAGGCCTCGATCATCGCTGCGGAACAGACCTTGCGACGTGCCGGCGAGCACTGGTGGATCGGTGCCACCGGACGGAGCGGACGCCACCGCCAGCGAGGCGACCACCGCATCCGCGGGAAAATTGCCCTTGACCACCGCCCAGCTGTCGCCCAGTCCCTCGGTCTTCAGCAAGTAGCCGGCGCCGACTGGGCCGTTGTCGGCACCCGCGAAAAGTGTGAAGCCGGTCGTCTTGGCCAGGACGGCGACCGCGGCAATGTCCAGGGTGTCGAGACCGAGCGCGTGCCACGAAGCGGCTCCGTCGGTCGAGTAGTAGACGCCCCGAGCGGTCCCGGCAACGATGAGGCCGCTCCCGAGATCGATCGAGCGCACGTCCAGGTTGTTCAGACCCTTGGTCTGCGGCGCCCAACTCTTGCCTTCGTCGACCGACTTGTAGATCCCGGCGGTCTGCGTCCCGGCGTAGGCCGTCGCCGGCTGCTGCGGGTCGAAGCGCACGACCCAGGCGCCGTCGACAGCCGCGATCGCGGATCTCCAGGTCGCGCCCGAATCCGTGCTGCGCAGCACGCCGCGGCCCTCGGTGGCCGCAAGCCAGACGGAAGGATGTGCCGGGGAGACCGCGATCGACCACACCGGACGATCCGGCGTCCCAGGTTGCTGCGCGCCCGTCGATGTCCAGCGCGCGTCCGCCGCGGAGCCAGAGGCAATGGTGACGAGCAACCCGGCGGCCAGCGAGAAGGGCGTAACGAGAGCGATCCGGCGCGAAAATCTCACGTGGGTGCCCGTAAAAACGGAGTAAGGATAGCAGACGCTCTTCACCGGACCGTAAGGGCGCATTTGGACGCAGCGTCCAAGTTTGGGCCTAATTCGCGCGAAGCTCGACTACAATGCTCGACGTGCGACAGCTCTGGCGAGCGCTGCATGGTGTCCCGCAGCTGCTCCTGGTCCAGCCGGAGCAGCTTGGCTACGACCTCGCGTACGCGCTCGTGCTTATGCCGCTGGTCTTCGCCGGGATCATCTTCTTCCTGCAGGACGCTCTCCTGTTGTTTGCGCTCTCGTTTCTCTCCGGCATCGTCTGCCTGCTCGCGCTTCAACTGACTCGGCTGACCTTCGGACTGCCCGCGTGGGTCGGCTTCAAGGCGACGCATCCGCTGGTGGCGAGCATCTTGATTGCCTGCTTCTTTTCGCCCCGGACGCCCGCCTGGGTCGCCGCTTCGATGGTCATTCTCTTCATCGTCGTCGACACCTTCCTCTGGCCGCAGCTCCGGCGAGTGATGCTGCATCCGGCCCTGATCGTATTCGGCATCCTTTTCCTGATCCAGCGACAACTCGGGATCGGCTTCGTCAACCCTTTCGATGGCCGGCATCTCGACGATCCGCTGGTGCTCTGGTACAAGCTGCAAATCGTCATCGACCCCGTCAAGCTGTACGTCGGCAATATTCCAGGACCGATCGGCGTCACCTCGGCCGGTGCGGTGCTGCTCGGCGTCATCTATCTGTGGTACACGCGAAAGATCTCCCTGGGCATCGTCGTCGGGTTCCTCTGCGGCGTGGCGGTCGTATCGGTCGCGATCCGTTCCGATCTCGGCTTTCAGCTTGCCTGTGGACCATCGCTCTTCCTCGCCGGCTATGTTGCCGCCGATCGGCGGCGCCTCCTGCTCCCCGAGCGGTTTACATTCGCCTTCGGCGCCGCCGCGGGGGTGGCGACGATGATTCTCCGCTGGTACGGCGGGGGCCAGCAGGCCGCCTGGCAGGGGCTGCTGCTGGCAAGTGCGGTCGTCACCGTCGTGCTGCAGGTGCAGGAAATCCTGCGGCGACGTTCCAGGTCCGCGCTCCGTCCCGCGCCGCTTCGAACCCTGGCCGTCGAGTCCGGTGAGCCCGGCCCGCATCGGTTGTGGGCGCCCGTGCGCCAGGAGTCGCGGCAACCGGCGATGGCGATGTCGCCTGGGCCGACGGCCCTCAGGCGCGGGGCGAGTACCCGTTCAGTCCGGTCATTCGATGCGCAAAGTGATCCCGACGATCTCGTCCGGCAGATGCGCCGCGCGGCGACGCGCGGCCCCCTGCGGGGCGGGACACAGAATACGTTGGTCCTGTTGACGACGCTGCTCCTCATCAACCCCCTCGGGCTGTGGCTCACCTGGATTGGACCGTCCCGCAATCGCCGAGCGAAGCTCCTGCTGAGCGCGGCGTCGGTACTCTGGTACTTAGGTGTGGCTGGCCTGGCCTTCGCGCTGATGCACCGTTAAGGCGAACTCCGCCGGGCCGCCCTGCATCCAGATCGTCTGATCGCGAGAGGGCCCGACCGAAACGATATCGATCGGAGCGCCGCAGAGTTCCCCGAGCCGGTCGATATAGCGGCGGGCGGCCTTGGGTAAGTCCTCGGGCCGCCGCACCTTCGCAATCGATGAGCGCCAGCCAGGCAGCGATTCGTAAACCGGCTCGCAGTGCTTGAGGTGGCTGATGTTCGACATCGGAAACGACTGCAACTCGCCCTTACTGAGATAGCCGGTGCAGATCCGAACGGGATCGAACTCATCGATCACATCGAGCTTGGTCAAGGCGATCGAGCCGATCCCATTCAAGGCCACGCTGTAACGCGCCACGGCGGCATCGAACCAACCGACACGGCGGGGACGGCCAGTCGTGGTGCCGTATTCCACCCCTACTTTGCGGATCTGCTCGCCCAGGGGATTGTCGAGCTCGGTCGGCATCGGCCCGTAGCCGACCCGGGTCGTGTAGGCCTTGAAGACGCCCATCGTCAGGTCGACGGCGGTGGGCGGAATGCCGGAGCCAGTCAACGCCCCGCCCGCCGTGGGCGAGGATGAGGTGACGTACGGATAGGTGCCGAAGTCGAGGTCGAGCATGCTGCCCTGGGCGCCTTCCAGCAGGATGCGATCGTGCCGCTTCAGCGCCCGCTGGACGATTGGAAAGATGTCCTTGATGTAAGGACCAAGCTGCTCACCGTAGGCGGTGTACTCAGCGAGCACCGCCTGCGGGTCGAGCGGCGGGACATGGTAGAGCTGTTGCAGGATCGGATTCTTGATCTTGTTCAACACGAACGTGAGCTTTTTCTCAAGGAAGCGGGGCTTCTGCAGATCGCCGGCGCGGAAGCCAATCCGCCGGATCTTGTCGGCATAGGCTGGACCGATGCCGCGCCAGGTCGTGCCCAGCCGGTCGTCGCCGCGCTGCTCCTCCTCCAGCTTGTCGAGGATCGGGTGCCAGGGCATGATCAGGTGAGCGCGGTCGGAAATGATCAGCCGGTCGATGCTGACCCTGCGGGACTGCACCTGCTGCATCTCCTCCAGCAGGACTCGCGGATCCAGGACGACGCCATTGCCGATGACGCAGGTGGTGTTCGGATAAAGAATCCCCGAGGGGATCAGGTGAAAGCGGAATTCCTGGCCGGCATTCACCACGGTGTGGCCGGCGTTATTGCCACCCTGGGAGCGGATCACCATATCCGCGTTTTCCGAGAGGAGATCGATGATCTTGCCTTTCCCCTCGTCGCCCCACTGGCCGCCTACGAGGATCGTGACCATGGCTAGCTCCCGCGTCGCCGGTCGAGGCTGGCGAACTTCGTCTGCTCGTCGATGAAAAGCAGCTCGAGCTTTCCGGTCGGTCCATTGCGATGCTTCGCGATGATGATCTCGGCAATGTTGCGGCGGTCTTCCGCAACATTGTCGTTGTAGAAACGGTCGCGATAAATGAACAGCACGAGGTCCGAGTCCTGCTCTAAAGTTCCGGACTCGCGAAGGTCCGAAAGCTGCGGACGATGATCAGGTCGCTTTTCGGGTTCGCGGCTCAGCTGCGAGCACGCGATGACGGGAATCTGCAACTCTCGGGCGAGACTCTTCAATCCGCGCGAGATATCGGAGACCTCCTGCACACGATTCTCTTGATTGCGCCCCTGCATCAGCTGCAAATAGTCAACGATGATCAGACCCAGGTTGTTCGCCGACTTCAACCGGCGTGCCTTGGTGCGCATCTCCATGACCGACACATTAGGCGAGTCATCGATATAGATCTGCGCTTCGGAGAGTGCGCCCATCGCCTGAGCGATCCGTGGCCACTCGGCGTCTTTCAAGAGTCCGGTGCGAAGGCGATACGAATCAACGGACGCCTCGCTACAGAGCAGTCGGGTAACGAGCTGCTGCTCCGACATTTCGAGCGAGAAGATTGCAACGGGAATCTTGTACTGGATCGAGGCGTGCTGAGCAATGTTGAGAGTCAGGGAAGTGTTATGGACAAGCACGTCCTCGGCAATGAAGTTGGCGCCATCCGGCACCGTAAGGTCGTAAACCTGGTGATTACCGGTCGGCTCGATTGAGACGATGCGGTCCCAGTACAACTCCGGATTCGCAAGCGCCGCGAGCCGCCGGTCCTCGAGAACCTCGTTGAAGATCGCCAGACGACGCTGGGACAGGCCGTGATTGATCCGTGGGTTGTAGGTTTCAAATTTGGAGGTTCGAGCCCGCTCGCCGGAGGCAACCGCCAGCTTTGACCAAGAAAGACCACGGGTCGAGGCTGCCTGACCCACCATCTTCCAGACTGCGATGGGGAGATGGCCGTTGTTACTACGGAATTGAGGCAAATCCTTCGGGAACCGACCTGCCTTTTCGCCTACCCATCCGATCTCCGCTTGATATCGAGCCACGGACTCGGAGTCGGTGATCTGAACACGCCAGCAACGCGCGGATTTCCTGTACAAGCGCGAGACGATGCCAAACCGCACGAAAGCGTGATGAACATCCTTGGCTAGCCCTTCCGAAGCAACCGCGAACTCAATTCGCGGGCGACCGTTTTGGGTCGCGAAGATGCTGCCATCGCATGACATCAGGGCGCAGATGAACTCGCGAAGCGTCTCTTTATCCCATCGCCATACCGTATCCGGAAACCTCTTTACATCCGCCTTTTTTCCCCAGAGACCCAGGTGCGTAAGCCAGCCGATAAGGGGGTTCTTCCTAATTGGCCTCCGGACACGCTGGAGGTAGGCGGCAAGGCGCTCTTTCACGCCGAGCGGGCTTACGCGCGGCCACGCGCCGACGTAATACGTTATGCCCCGCTGGGCAACGTGGCAGCCTGGAAAGTGCGATGAAACGATTGTTTTGAAGTCGTCAATGATGACCGGATCGATATTGGTGAAGGCGGGCGACCCACCCGACAGGCCCCCGTCACCAATGAAATATCCAAGCAACCGAGCTCGCTGCGGATCTATCGATTCGTTACCGAAACTCGGTAAGGCCCGCGGCACGGCGATCGCGTCGCCAAGAACCAGATCGTGAAGCGGTTGCCAGCCGTTGACCGTCATGAAAGGATGATGCCCCGTCACCTCGATGCGTCGGCCGGTCTGCGTCGTCACGGCAAAGCATGGCTGAACGCCACTGTCAACCCAATCGCTGACGTGACGCCATTCGATTCGTCCTCGCGGCGATAATCCAAATGCGATCGGTCTGCGCTCACGAACGATTTGTTCGATGGTGACACGAGCGCCCGTGACTGGGTCGTCGATCAGGCTGTCCCATCGAACGCATTTACCAACTCCCGGGCGTGCAGCAATGATGATCAGGTCGGACTTCTGGAAGCCGCCGGTCTTCGCATCGAGGTCGTTGAAACCGCTCGGCACGCCGGAGATAACCGACTGATCCTTGTGGATCTGCTCGATCTGGTCCCAGGTCGTCTTGAGAATGTCTTTGAGCGCGACGAAGTCCTGGGTGATGCGGCCCTCGGCGATGTTGAAGATGACGCCTTCCGCGGTATCCAGCGCCTGACTCGCCGGCGTGCTCTCGTCGAACCCCAGCGCGGTGATGCGGCCACCGGCGCTGATCAGCTTTCGTTTGGTGGCGGCTTCTTCGACGAGATGGCCGTAGTACTCGACGTTGGCTGCGGTCGGCACGCCGCTCTCGAGCTCGGCGAGGAACGCCTGCCCGCCAACCCGCTCGAGCACGCGCATCTTCTCCAGCTCCGCCGCGAGCGTGAGCAGGTCGATTGGATCGGCCCGGTCGTAGAGATTGAGCGCCGCCCGGTAGACCTGGGCGTGATGGTCGAGGTAGAAGTCCTCGGGTCGGAGGAAGTCGGCCACGCGCACGATCGCGTTGCGGTCCAGCATCAAGGAACCGAGCACCGACGCTTCCGCCTCGAGATTGTGAGGCGGCACGCGGCCGCTGGCCGCCGGCGGGGCCGGCGAACGTCTCAGATCAACCGTCAAGCCGAGGAGACCATCAGCGGGATGCGAGCCGTGACCTCACGGTGCAGCTTGACCTGTGCCGTGCCCGGGCCCATCGCCGTGACCTTTTCCTCGAACTCGATCTTCCGCCGGTCGAGGGTGATCCCATGTTGCTGTTTCAGCGCCGACGCGACATCGGCATTCGTCACGGCGCCGAACAGCTTGCCGTCCTTGCCGCTTCGCAACTTCAACACCACCTGCGCGGCCTCGAGCCGCACCGCCAATGCCCGCGCATCCGTCAGCTCGCGCTGCTCGCGCTGGACCTCCGTGGCCTTCCGGCGATCCACCTGTTCCTGCGCGCCGCGCGTCGCGGGTTGGGCCAGCTTTCGCGGGATCAGGTAGTTGCGGGCGTAGCCGTCGGCGACGTCTTTGGCCTCGCCGGCCTTCCCAGTTCCTTTCACATCCTGGATCAGGACAACCTTCATCATGCACTCCGCCGACGAGCGCGGGCGAACTCAAGTCCGCGCCCACGCAGCTCGTTCAATCTCGCCCGTAAGCCCTGGCGGCCATGCTGCAGGTCCCGGTCGAAGATGCTCGTCCCGAGGGCGATCTGTGCCTCGTGCTCGGCCACCACGTCCTTGGGCGCCTTCTCCACGAACATTCGCACCGCAAGCACCGTCAGGGCGACCGCATCCATCTCGCCAAAGACCGGCAACCGCAGTGGCACATCGACCACCGGATTGAGGATCAGCGCCATGGCAGCCGCGAGCGCCACCTTGTTGCGCTGCGGTACGCGCGAATCGCGGTACAGGCAATAGGTGAGCTTGCCGTAACGAGGGAGTTCCCGAGCGATCCGCCGGAGCAGCCGAAGACTGAACAGCATGCGTCCCCTATGTCCGCGAGCCTGCGATCGCGCCGAGCCTGCTCCGACGCGTCCGTGGCGACGCAGATTTTATCAGAGCACAAGCCTACGGAACCGTTGTGACAGCTGTCTGTCGCAACTCCTCCACGACTTCCACGCAGAGCCTGTGGATAGCCACTGGAAAACCGCCCCTCCGGCGGCTCAACGCAAGATGACGACGATGAAAATCAGGTAGCCGATGATCAGCACCAGGCCGCTCCAGCGATTGAGTCCTCGCTCCAGGTACCCGAGCCCGATGGCAACCAGGGTCAGCGCCGTCAACCAGGCGATGTCGGCCATGGCGCCGGGTGCCGAGGCCAGGCCGCCGATCAGCACGGCGGGCAGACTGACCCCCGCCAGCAGGTTGAGGGTGTTGCTGTTGAAGGCCAGGCTCACGACGGCCGTCCCGTTCCCCGACAGAGCCAGGCGAGTAGCGGCGTAGGCATTGGGCAGGCTCGTGATCGCTGCCAGCGCCACGGCTCCCAAAAAAATCCGTGAGAGATGCCAGTGATCCCCCAGCACCAGCGCGCCGTTCACCATCGCGAAGCTCCCAGCGACGATCGCGGCGATCGACGGGACGACCCACCAGACCGGGCCCCACACGTCATGGAAGCGTTCGCTGCGCTCGAGATCACCGTGAATTACGCGGGCCGCCGCCGCCAGCCGGTGTCGCATGTGCCGCGGAAGGAGAAGGCGGTCCACTCGATGAGGCTGGGCCGCGAGCAGGAACACATAGAAAAGGAGGACGGCGACAACGAGGACCAGCGCGATGACGGGCGCGAGCCCGACCAGCAGCATCAGGCCGACGACCAGGGTCGCCCACAACGCGACGCTCCCGTCGAGCGTCAGCAGACTCCGACGAAAGGAGACCCGGCCGGCGACGACCGCGCTGAATCCAAGCAGCGCCGCGAGGTTGAAGAGATTCGAACCGAGGATGACGCCGAGCCCGACGTCTTTCGCGCCGGACAGCAGGGCGGTGATCGCCGAGGAAATCTCCGGCGCATCGGCGCCCAACGCCGTCAGCAGTCCGACGAGACCGGCGGCCAATCCCAGGTTGGCTCCCAGCCGGCCGAACCCACGAACCAGGAACTCGCTGGCGCCGAGGCTGACGCCCAGCCCCAGCGCGAAGACGACCAGCGCCACGGCGGTCGACACTTAGCCTTCGAGCAGCTCCGGATGCGCCTCGAGGTACCGCCAGGCGGCCTGCGCATCGGACGGGAGGGCGCCATCGACGATCGCCTCTTCGAGGGCCGACTTGACTCGCTTGATCCACGGCCCAGGCGGCCGTCCGAAGCGCTCCATCAACTCCTCGCCGCGCAGCGGTGAGCGGATGGCGGCGATGGCGTCGGCATCGAGCCGACGGATGCGCCCCTCGAGGTCGTCGATTTTTTTGACGTCCGGGTAATGACTGGCACGCATGTCCGCGCGAGCCAGCGCCAGCAGCCGGTCCAGCTGGTCGCCCGCGTCCCGGACCAGGCGGCGTACGGCTTTGTCCTCCCAGCCCTGGGGATCGTACTGGATGGGGCGCATGTGCAGGCGAATCAACCTCGTCACGGCGTCGACCACCTCGCCCGGGTAGCGCAGGTGCCTCAGCGCGGTGCCAGCCATTACGGCGCCGACGTCCTGGTGGCCGATGAAAGTCGGCTTTCCGTCGCGCAGCTCGTGGACGGCGGGTTTGCCGACGTCGTGGAGTAGCGCCGCCAGCCGCGTGATCAGCTCCGGCGGCGCAAGCTCCGCCGCCAGCAGGGCGTGGCCAAAAACATCGTGGCTGTGCCATCCGCCCTGTTGCATGCCCTTGCCGGTCTCGAGCTGCGGCAGAATCCGGACCAGCAGCCGGGTCGTATCGAGTAGCTCCAGTCCACGCCCCACTTGCTCCGCCAGAAGCAGCTTGGAGAATTCATCGCGGATCCGCTCCATTGAAACCGTCGGCGGTTGCAGCCGGCCCGATTGGTCCTGGATCGCGGCCTCGACCGACGGGTCGAGGGTGAAGTCGAGCGTCGCGGCAAACCGGATCGCGCGCAGCATCCGCAGCGGGTCCTCGTCGAAAGTGGACTCAGGCTCGAGCGGCGTCACGATCCGCCGCGACTCGAGGTCGGCCAGCCCGCGGCCGGTGAGATCGAGCACGCTGCCGTCCCAGTCCATGAGCAGGGTGTTGACGGTGAAGTCCCGACGCATGACGTCATCCCTCAGAGTCCCGGGGCTGACGTCGGGCTTTCGGCTGGCCGGGTCATATCGTTCCACGCGACTGGACACGAACTCCAGTGCGCGGTCATCCAGGTCGAGATGCGCCGTCCCGAATCGCTCGAAAATGACCGGTGGATGCAGCTTCAAGGCCGAGCCCACTGCGGTCGCCAGCTGCGTGGCGCCCTGGCCCTCCACCAGGATGTCGACTTCGCGAATCGCGTCGGCGCGGACGCCGCCCAGCAGCCGATCGCGGACATACCCGCCGACGACCAGCGCCCGCAGGCCGCGTTGCCGGGCATGCTCCTGCACGGCGGCAAACGCCGGCTCCCAACCGGGGAGCGCCGGCGGATCAAGAAAGACGGGCATGCCGGGCGCGAAGGCGTGCGTACTCGACGGCACCGATCAATCCCGCGTCGTCACCGAGTGCGGGCCGGACGATCCGGAGGCCGCGGCGCGCCGCCTTCCACGACGAGGCGTTCATCGAGCGGCGCATGGGGCGTAGGAGGAGGTTTCCGGCCTTAATGACGCTCCCTCCAAGCACGATCAATTGCGGATTGAAGAGGTTGACCAGGGTGCCCATGGCCACCCCGAGATACCTGCCGGCGTTCTCCAAGATCGAAGTCGCCAGCTCGTCGCCCGCACGCGCGGCGCGAACCACGTCCTGGGCGTGCGGATGCTCTAGACCATGGAGCGCGCTGCCGGGTGTTCCCGGGGCCAACTCGCGCGCGGCGCGGGCAATCCCAGTCCCGCTGGCGATCGCCTCCAGGTCGCCCCGTTGGCCGCAGGTGCAGAGGGGACCATTCCGTTGCAACACGATGTGGCCGACCTCCCCGGCGATGCCGTGGGCGCCCGCGTAGAGTTCGCCGCCCAGCAGGATACCGGCCCCGATTCCGGTGGACACCGTGACATAAATCATCTCGCTGGCGCCGCGGGCGGCACCACGTCGATGCTCGCCCAGTGCGGCGAGGTGCGCGTCATGGTGAAGGTAGCTGGGGATGCCGGTCGCCCGGGTGAGGATCCGGTTGAGCGGGACATTCCGGAAGCCGGGCAGGTTGGCGGGACTGATGACAAGGCCCGCCGAAGGATCAACCGGGCCGGGCAGGCCGATTCCAAGCGCTCGCACTTGCCGCGCCGCGGTCCCGTCTGCTTCGAGCGCCTCACCGACCGCGGCGACGATCCGGTCGATGACGTGCTGACGCCCGCGGTGCGCCTCGGTGGGACGCCGCACCACCGTTTTCAGGCGACCGCGCTCGTCCGCAACCGTCACGCGCAGTTGCGTGCCGCCGAGGTCAATGCCGACAAAGGCCATTGGTGTCGCTGGTCAGGATAGCGCCGCTATTGCCAGCGCGGCCGCGGCAGCGGCCGCAAGGTTGCCGCGGCCACCACGGCGCCGACCATCAGCGCGATCGCAGTGGCGCGGAAGATCAGGTGATATTCATCGAAGATTGCCTGCCTGACCTTCAGGAGATAGATTGCGTACTGGCTCGCGAAGGTCGGGTTCAGTCCCGGCAGGGGCGGCAGCAGATGGGCCGTGGCGCGGTGAAATTCCCAGAGCGCAAACCCGGCGACCAGCGAGAAGCCGACCAGCATGCCCACCAATCGCATGATGATCAAGAATGACGCGCCGGCGCCTCGCTCGGCCTCGCCGACCACATCGAGCAGCGCCGCGCTCACCGGTGCGATTTCGATGCCAAGCCCCATGCCGGTGAGAAACAGTTCGCCGGTCGCCACTGTGAGGGGCAGCCCGAAGAGGTGCGGCTTGAGCGAGTCCTGGTTCCAGCCCGAGAGCATTACAAAGCCGATGGCGGCGAGCACCAGGCCCAACGCGGCGACGAAGCGGTAGCTCCGGAGTCGCTGAGCGAGCCAGCCGCCGAGCAGGGCACCGATGGGTATCCCCAGCATGAGCCGAAAGAGCAGCAGCGCCGAGCCGCTGGCATTCATCGAGAAGACGGCGTTCGCGAGCACCGGGATATAGACGAGCGCGACCATCAAGCCCGCGCCCGCGATCGCATTCGTCAGCGCCGACCCGCTGAATGACGCATCGCGGAACCGCACGACGTTGATCAGCGGATGCGACGAGCGCCGTTCGTGCCACACGAAGAGGGCAAAGCAGACCGCCGCCAGCGGCGCCTGCCAGAAGAACCCATCACCCACGGGGCTTTGCTCGGGATTGGCGGCGTAGAGCGCCAGCGTCAGCAGGGCCAGCCCGGCAGTGGCCAGCAGCGCCCCGAGCCAATCGAGGTTGGCGGGACGGCGGGACTCGGCGCTGGAGCGAATCTCCGGCCAGAGCGCCCAGAACAGCAGGGCGGCCACCGGGATGTTGAGCCAGAAGATCCAGGTCCAGCCGAAGGATGATGCCGTGATCAGGCCGCCCCAGAGCGGCCCCAGGACGCTGCCGATCTCCTGGAGCGCGCTGACGGCGCCCAGGACCGGGCTGCGATCGCCCGCCGGATACAGATCGGCGGCCAGCGCCAGCACGACCGGCACCAGGGCGCCCCCACCGGCGCCCTGCAGCAGCCGGCCGGTAACGAGCTGCGAGAGCGAGGGTGCGGTCGCCGTCAAGAACGAGCCGAAGGCGAAGAGCGCGAGGCAGGCGGCGAAGACCCGGATCCGCCCGAAGCGGTCACTGAGGCCGCCCGCAATCGGCATCGCGGCGAGGTAGCCGAGGAGGAAACCGGTGATGATGGGCGTCGCCTGTTCGGGGCGGTTGACCGCGATGTGCACCGAGGTTAGCATCGGCAGCAGGGCGGTGACCACGACGTAGGCGTCGAGCGAGGCAAGGAACAGCCCGGCCCCGGTGAGCGCGAGCAGCGCCGGGCGGTTAACCGAGCGGAGGCGGGCTGACCGAAACGGGGTGATCATGATTGGAGAAGTCGAAGACGATGGTCGCCGCCTGAGAAGCGTCGAAGAGATTGCCGCGCAGTCGTGCGCGCCAGAGGTTATTGCCCGGACTCTCGATCCAGTAGGTGGCCTGATAAGCGCCCTGGTCGCGAATCAGCGGGAGCAGTTCATGCACCCGCGACGCTTGCAGCACGCCACCAACCGGATAGGCGTCATGCCCATCCACCTTTTCGCTGCCGGCACGAGTCGGCGAGGTGGTATCGCGCATCGCCGCGAACAGGCCGGTCTGCGGATCGAAGAGCGTCCGCGCATCGAAGAACTGGGCGACCTGCGCGGCGGTGAGCTGCTGCCAGCCGCCGGTAAACGCCTTGAGATAGATGTTGCCGGCGGCGAAGATCACCTCGACCTCGAGCAGCACCCCGCCTTCCTTGAGATTCACCCTGGCGTGGAGGTCCGGAGGGTGCGCATCGCCCTGGGCGCTCTGCACCGGCTCGCCGCTACCGGCGAAGCCACTGATCTGCATCTGGAAATGAAACCCCTTCAGTGCGAGCATCCGCTGGCTCGACCGCTCGAGCAAGCTGGCCCCGTCTGGAGGCGGCGCCCCACAGGCGGTGACCCCGATCACGACCGCCAGCCCGGCAGCCACGACACGAGGCGGTGAAGCACCGGCGATGTGCATCAACTCCTCAGGATACGGTCGTCTCCGACCCGGCGCGTGATCTTCTGCGCATCCAGCCACTCGAGTAAGGGAAGAACGTAACGGCGGCTCGATCCCAGCACGTCGCGCGCGGCCGCCACCGTCAGCGTTCGATGCTCGGTGAGATGGGTGCGCAGCCGCTCGACCGCCTCGTCGTAGGCGGACCGGACAAACACGGTGTCGTCGTTGACCCGCACGATTCGCCCGTCGGCCACCAGGTACTGCAGGAGCGCCGGTGTCAGCGGGTGCCGGCGCAGGAGATCCCCCAGCGGCGGAGGGCTGAAGGGCTGCATCTCGAGCTCGGCAAGAAAGGCGCCGATGACGGTTTCCTGCTCGAGGCTGAGCGACTGCCGGTGCGTCGCCGCGGCCACCTCGCTCCCCCGTTCCACGATGACGCCCTCATCCGCAAGCACGCCGAGCACCTCGGCAAACCGATCGGCCCGGATGCTGGTACGGCTGCGAAGCTCCTCTTTGGGCATCCCGCGCCGGAGCGGTTGCGCCTGGTGGTAGACCTCGAGCGAGGTCGTGACGCGCGAGCGCAAGCCTTCCCATTGCTCGCGGCCCAACCAGCCGGAAGGCAGCCGGCGCAGCACGCCATTGTCGGCGAGCGGGGTGAGGACCTGGACCAGCCGGCTGCTGGGGATCCCGAGATAGCTGGCCAGCTCGCCGTCTGTCAGGCCCCAGGGATGCTTGCCAAGCTCCAGGACCGCGGCGGTCGCCGGGTCGGCGTGCTCCCGGGCGGCGAGATCTCTGATCACGCTGGGATCGCGCCGGCGGTGACGGCGCGGCGCGCGGTCAACGATCACCCCGCCGGCGACGGTGGCCGCCGGTGAGGGGACACGGAGGATGAAGCGATCGCCGTCCAGCGCCACGAGTGGCTCCGCGGCGAAAAGCTGCGCCCACCCGGCCGCTCCAGGGGCCAGTTCATCGCGTTCAAGCAGGCTGAGCTCCACCATCACCTCAGCCGTCTCGTGATACATCAGCAGCCGCTGACGGTGACGGAGGGGTTGGGCGGCCCCGGGCAACACGTGGAGGCGCACATCGAGACGGCGGCTCGTCGCCAGCGTTCCTGGCAGCGCCAGCACATCACCGCGCTCGACCTCCGAGTGGTCGAGGCCGCTCAGGTTCACCGCCGTGCGGCTTCCTGGCCGGGCTTCGTCGACCGGCCGGTTGTGCTGTTGCAGGCCGCGGATCCGCACCCGCCGGCCGGAGGGCAACACGGCGACCTCTGCACCCTGCCGCAGCGCCCCACCAACCAGGGTTCCGGTAACCACGGTGCCGAAGCCCGACATGGCAAAGGAACGGTCGACGGGTAAGCGGGGGCGGCCGACATCGGGCCGCGGGACGGTGATGGCGAGCTCCGCATCGAGTGCCGCGCGCAGCTGCTCAAGGCCTTTGCCGGTGACGCTCGAGGCGGCGACGATCGGCGCCCGTCGCAGGGATGTTCCGGCAAGGAGGCGGGCCACGTCATCACGGACGAGGGCGAGCCAGGCGTCGTCAACCAGGTCCGCTTTGCTCAGCACCACCAGGCCATGCTCGATCCGCAACAAATCGACGATGGCGAGGTGCTCGCGCGTCTGTGGCATGGCACCCTCGTCCGCCGCGATCACGAGGAGGACGGCGTCCATGCCATGGACGCCGGCGAGCATGTTCTTCAAAAAGCGCTGATGGCCGGGCACGTCGACGATCCCCACCCGACGACCGCTGGGCAGCTCCATGTAGGCGAAGCCGAGGTCGATGGTCATCCCGCGCCGCTTCTCCTCGGCCAGCCGGTCCGGGTCGATCCGCGTCAGCGCTTTCACCAGCGCCGACTTGCCGTGATCGATATGGCCCGCGGTGCCAACCACGAACGAGCCGGCGCGGACGCCAGTCATACGAGCGCGGCGACGACGGCATCGATGACGGCATCATCTTCGCCGGGCAGCACGGTTCGCGGGTCGAGCAGCACGCGCTCTTGCTCGATCCGGCCGATCACCGGTGGTTCGTGCTCGCGCAGGCGCCGCATCAGCTGTGCGGCGCCGCCTTTAAGGGGCGAGATGACGAGCGCCGTGGTCGGCAGCCGCTCACCCGGCAGCGAGCCACCTCCGACCGTCGACTCGGCGGTGGTCAACTCGACGGCCACCCCGAGCTCCGCCAAGCGGCTTTTCCAGGCGCCGGCCCGGGTTGCCATCGCCTCGGCCGTCGCCCCGAGCATCTGCCAGACGGGCAACCCGGTCAAGGACTGCGTCAGATAGAGGTCGAGGGTGGCGGTGAGCGCCGCAATCGTGAGCTTGTCCACCCGCACCACGCGCGCAAGCGGGTGCTTCATGAGGCGCTCCACCAATTCGGCGCGACCGAGCAGCAACCCGGCCTGGGGGCCGCCCAGCAATTTGTCCCCGCTGCAAGCGAGGAGGTCCACCCCGGCGCGCAAGCTGGCCTGGATCGTCGGCTCTTCCGCCAGGCCGTACGCCGTGGTGTCGAGCAACGATCCGCTGCCGAGGTCATGCAGCAAGAGCAGGTGATGTTGCCGCGTGATGGCGGCCAGCGCCTCCAGCTCGACACTCTCGGTAAAGCCAACCACCTGGAAGTTGCTCGCGTGCACCTTCATGATGGCCACGGTCCTGGGCGTGATTGCCGCGGCGTAGTCCTCGGCACGGGTGCGATTCGTCGTTCCCACCTCAACGAGGCGAGCCCCAGAGAGGCGCATGATCTCGGGCATTCGAAACCCGCCACCGATCTCGACCAGCTCACCACGAGCGACGATGACCTCCTTGCTCTTCGCGAGGGCCGTCAACATCAAGAGCACCGCCGCGGCGCAATTGTTGACAACGGCGGACGCTTCCGCGCCGGTCAGGTGGCGCAAGGGCTCGGTGAGCAGGTCGTGGCGCCGGCCACGGCTTCCGGTACGCGGATCGAACTCCAGCGTGGAGTACCGACCCGCGATGGCGGCGGCGGCCTCCGCCGCGGCTGCCGCCAGCGGGGCGCGGCCCAAGTTGGTGTGAAGCACCACACCCGTGGCATTGATGGCCGGGCGCAAGCGCGGCTGTCGCAATTCCCGGATGACGCGCTCAACCCCGGCCCATCGGGCTTTCGGCCCGGCGATTGCCCCGCTACGACGCTCCTCCTCGAGGATGCGCTGCACCGCGAAACGAACCAGCGTTCGGCCATGCTCGGCAATCAAGGCCGCCGCGGGCTTCTCCTCGAGCAGTTGATGGACGCTCGGCAGGGCTCGCAGGGTGTCCACGCTCAACTCCCGATCGGGAACGGCGGTAGGGCGAGGATGAACCGGGCGACGGGCGTGTAAATGAATTGGAGAACGCTCAATCCCAGAAAACTGCTGACGAGCACGACGAGGACGAGTCCCAGCATGATGGGCTGCCGGTTGGTGTCGACTCGGAAGAAGAATTCTGGAAACTTCCGTCGGAACAAGGACGACAGGAAGCTGTAGCCATCCAGGGGTGGGATGGGAAGGAGGTTGAAGACCGCCAGGACAACATTGAGGATAAAGGCCACCTGGAGCAGGCGCCAGGGGGGCGAGGAGGCGTCGAAGCTCCCGGTGAGCGACCCTAACTTGATGGGGATGGCAAGCAGGAAAGCGATCAGGAGGTTGGCGAAGGGGCCGGCCAGGGCAACGGGTGCGGCATCGAGGGGACCTCGCATGCGAGAAGGGTTGATCCGGACCGGTTTCGCCCAACCGAAGCCGATCAAGAAGATGGCGATGGTGCCCAATGGGTCGAGATGATGGCTGGGATTCAGGGATAGGCGGCCATCGAGTCGGGGCGTCTGGTCGCCCCGGGCCACGGCGACCAGCGCATGCGCGAGTTCGTGTCCGATCAGCCCCACCAACAAGGCCGGGATGAGGTAAAGCGCATTGACGATGAACTGAATCGGATCACCGCTGAATAGCACGACCCTAGTAAGTATCGGCGAAAACAAAAAGGCTCCGATCTCTCGGAGCCATTGCGAATAAACCCGGCGGGTTAAGCGGGCACAGGTTCGGCGCGCATTCCGACCGAGACGGTGGCTGCGGCCGACTCTTCCGCGTGGACGGCGCTCTTGCCGCGGAGGATACCGCCCTCATCGATGATCAGCGATCCGACGACAATGTCCCCGAACACCTTGCCGGTGGCCAGGATCTCGAGGCGGCCGGTGGTGCTGACGTTGCCCTGGATGCTGCCGCCGACGACGACATTACGGCCGCTGACATTGCCCCTCACCCGGCCGTGCTCGCCCACCGACAGATCGCCGTCCGTGGTCAGATCGCCGAGCATTTCACCGTCGAATCGAATGTTGGACGTCGACTGCAGACGGCCCTCGAGCTTGATCTGGTTGCTCAGGACCGTCTCGGCGACGATCGGACCGGCCGTTTCACGTTTGGATTTCTTATCGAACACGCAAACCTCCTGGCGAGTTGTTACCTTTGTGCCAGAACGGTTACGGGATCGGTTTTCTTGCTGGCCCGGAAAAGATTCGTTGTCGGGGTCGCGCGAATTTCCCGGGTGTCATGCCTGGAGCAAACCGCGCAGGACGATGGATCCGGCGATCAAGAGCACGAACATCAGCCCGGCCGTGATCGCGATCCGGCGCAAGTCCGCACGGAAATAGGGCACGCGCTCGAGCGGGATGGTGGCATCCTGCGACGGTAGCGGACCCGCCTGCTGCCGGCTGCGCGGACCCCGCGGGAGTGGCCGGACGGCGGGGGGCCCACCGGCCGTCGCCGGCTGAGGGGCCGGGACCGCCTGGCCGCCTACAGGCGGGGGCGAAGCCGGAGCCGGCGGGATACCGGCCGGGCGGGCCGCCCGCCCAGCGCCGGATGATCCACGTTGAGGCTTCCGGAGATGCGAGCGCTTGTTTTTTCGAGACATGCGGTTGGTAGGCCGAGAGGAGTTTATCGCGAACGTGGATAAGCCCTTGACACGTCCAACGGGCTGTGGTACAAACGGCCCCGGGTACAACATATAGGGTGTACCCGAAGCCGCGAGCCAACAAGGGCCAGATCCTGCAGCCGTCCTGCCATCGCCGCTGCAATGCCCCTCCTCATCTGGTCCTTGTTGTGTTTGTGGCCGCTGCCGCCAGCGCCCGCTCGGTCCAGGCCTCGGTCTGATACTTGGAGGCTGCCAGAGCCTCGGCGGCCCGTCGCTCGTCGGGCCGTAGAGGACCCTGGATGAGCCTGACGCCGAATTGCTCGGCGAAGGCGTCAGCCAGCTCGCTGGCGATCCGCGCCGGTTCGAAGTCGCCCACTTCGGCCAGGCCGGCGACGCCGTCTTCGATCCGCCCGGCCGGGGCGTCGGGCAGCCGCAGGCACGCGAGCAGCCTGTCGATCCGCGGCTCGATCAGGATGCTGCCGTGCTGCAGGATGGCGGTGGCCCGGCGGACCTGGGCACTGCCGACCAGCTTGCGGCCGTCGAGCAGGATCTCGTGCGCGGACGGCCGGTCGAAGCAAACCGGACCATGATCCGGGGCGGGTTGACCCGCCGTCTCCGGCGCTAGCACCACCGGTACGCCGAGCTGGCTAAGTCCACGCTCCAACGCCAGACTCAGGCGGTGGTACGACGGCAGGACACCGCCGTCGTCGCCCAGCAACCTGAGCGGCAGCGCCACACTGTAGGTCAGTTCGCGATCGTGGAGGATGGCCCGGCCGCCGGTCGGCCGGCGGACGACGTCGACACCAATGGCGCCGCAGCCGGCCATGTCCACCACCTCGAAGGGTTGAAAGTAGCCCAGCGAAAGGCAGGGCGGCGCCCACTCGTAGAAGCGCAGGGTGGGCGGCGCGCCGCCGGCGGCCACGCCATCGAGCAGCACCTCATCGACCGCCATGTTCCAGGCGCCCTTCGCCGGTGGGTCCAGCAGCAGACGCCATGCGGCGTCAGACGTTGAAGCGGAAGAGGGAGACATCCCCATCCTTCATGACGTAGTCACGCCCTTCGAGCCGCACCTTGCCTCGTTCGCGTGCCGCCGCGTAGGATCCCGCCGCGACCAGGTCATCGTAGGCGACGATCTCCGCCTTGATGAAGCCGCGCTCGATATCGCTGTGGATCACGCCGGCGGCCTCGGGCGCCTTCGCCCCCTGGCGAACCGTCCAGGCGCGCACCTCCGGATCGCCCGCGGTGAGGAAGGTGACGAGGTTCAGCAACCGATAGGCCGCGTGGATGAAGGTCGGGAGCGCCGCCTCTTTCAGACCCGCGTCCTCGAGGAACACCGCGGCCTCGTCGTCCGGTAGCTCGCGGATCTCGGCCTCCAGCCGCGCCGAGAGGGCGATGACCTCGGCATGCTCAGTCCTGGCTTCGGCGTGAAGTGCCTGCAGCTCGGGGGTCTCCTTGCCAATCTGGTCCTCCCCGATGTTGGCGACATAGAGCACCGGCTTGGCGGTGAGGAAGGAAAAGCTCTTGAGGAGCTTGGCCTGCTCCGGGTCGAAGCTCAGGGTGCGAATCGGTTTGCCCTCGTCGAGGTGGGCCGCCAGCCGGTCGAGGAGCTCGAGCTCCTCCTTCTCCTTGGCGCCCGGCTTGAGCCGCGCCGTCCCGCCGATCTTCTCCCGACGCTTGTTGACCACGTCGAGGTCGGCCAGAGCCAGCTCCAGGTCGACCATCGCCATATCCCGGCGCGGATCCAGCTTGCTGTCGACCTGTTGAACATTCGGATCTTGGAACGAGCGGACCACCATGGCCAGCGCGTCGAGCTCGCGGATATTCGAGAGAAATTGGTTGCCCATTCCCTCGCCGCGGCTGGCTCCGGCCACCAGGCCCGCCACGTCGACGAACTTCATGACGGTCGGCGTCACTTTCTTGGGCTTGTACATCTGCGCCAGCACGTCGAGCCTCTTGTCCGGCACTTCCACCATGGCGGTATTCGGTTCGATCGTGCTGAAGGCGTAGGAGGCGACCCCGGCGCCCGCGCGGGTAAGCGCATTGAAGAGTGTGGTCTTGCCGACGTTGGGCAGGCCAACGATGCCGACGCCGAGGGTAATCAGCCACCTCCTGATACTTGAGCAGACGCCCACGCCGGAGCGCCCGGTGTGGGCAAATGCTATCGGGTCGCGAGCGGAGAACGGCGACGATCAGTAGTTGGATGGATCGTCGAGGTTCAGGAGGTCGTAGGGATTCGCGCGGTCCGGGAAAAGATAGGCGAGATCATCCGTGGCGTCGTCATACGTTGGGTCGTCCGGGTCATACGGATGAGGTTCGGGAATCATCACAGTACCTACTCCTTATGCGCCGACCGGCGCGGCCAGGGGCTGGCCGTTCTCGACGGGGCTATCTGTCTTCGGGCTGAGCATCTTCATCTGGTCCATGACGACTTCGGTCGTGTAGCGGCGCAGCCCATCCTTGCCGTCCCACTCGTGGCTGCGCAGCCGGCCCTCGGCATAGATCAGCTTGCCACGCGTCAGGAATTCCTGGCAGATCGATGCCAGCCGGTCGAAGGCCACCAGCGAGTGATACTGGACGTCCTCCTGCCGGTTGCCGTCGTCGTCCTTCGAGTAGCTGTTGGTCGCCAGTCGCAGCTTGGCAATCGTCAGTCCTTTCGGACTCGTCACGATCTCTGGATCACGCGTCAATCGGCCGACGAGGATCACGCGGTTGACCATATCGTTCTCCCTTCCATGTTGAGTGTGTGTAAGCCCCCCACCCTGCCCTCCCCCGGAGGGGGAGGGTTGCGAATAGCCTCCCCCGCAACGGAGGGATTTTCGAGAATCCTGGCTAGCCACCACCTCCCGCTGCGGAATGTCGGAGTAGCGGCAGGGGATCGACTGGAATGCCGGCGATGCGCACCTCGAAGTGCAGGTGCGATCCTGTGCTGTTGCCGGTCGACCCCATCAGGGCGATCGCCTGTCCCGCGGTAACGACGTCGCCGGACCGGACGAGCGGCCAGTCGAGATGTCCGTACAGGGTGCTGAGCTGCGGATCGCGGGTTACCAGGATGTAGAGGCCGTAGCCGCCGCGCTCCCGGTGGATGGTCACGATACCGCTGGTAGCGGCGTAGATCGGTGTGTCGAGCGGCGCAGCCAGGTCGACGCCGCTGTGGAAGTGATGGGCCGGGCACGCCGTCGACCAGGGCTCGATCTCGAGCGTCGAACAGCCGAACGGCTGCGTCAAGGTGGCATGGTTGACCGGCATCAGCAGCGGGCCGGCTCGCCCCTGCCCGGCCTGCACCACCATCCCGGCCATCAGCAGAGGCAAGCCGACGACAGCGGCGGCGATGGCGAGCAGAGGCTTGCGCCAGGACCAGGCGAAGAGCGCGACGCGAGTCGTGGTCAGCACGGTTATGCGCTGGAGGCCCTCGTCGTCGCCATCGCGCCCTTGATCGCCCGCTTGGTCAGCCCCTCGGCGACGTGCTGCGCCTTTAGCTCGAGGTGCGAGGAGGCGTTCATCAGCCCCGGGACCTTGATCAAGAGATAGAGCACCGCAACGCCATACAGCGCCTCAAGCGGACGTCCGCCTACCTGATCGGCGAATAGGCTGGCGAACCGCAGCACCAGCACCTGTCCAAACTGCATGAAAACCGTGAGCAGGAAGAGGCGAAGCCACGACTGTGCGTAGCGCTTGGTCTCCGGCAGGATCATGCAGATCGACGCCAGCGGCGCCACCGCCAGCAGCACCGCCAGCAACGCAAAGCGGACGAGGTAGGTAAAGGCGACGATCACCAGCATCACGGCGATGGCCAGCCGGATCGCGATCTCGAAGAGCGGGAGACCAAAGCCGTTGGTCATGGCGAACATCCAGGGCAAGCGCGGGGCCCCGCCCGGAAACGGCTGGGTCCACACCGCGTGGACGAGGGCATTGTTCAAGTCGATCGCCATCTGGCCGAAGAGGAGCGCGAAGTGGGCCATAGCGATCGCGGCCATCGCCCGCGGCAGGATCACTTTCAGTGTGTAATGGGCGCGAAAGCTGCGTTCCCACTGGCTGCGAAGGAAGGCCCAGGTAAAGACCAGCAGCAGAAGAAGGTCCGCCATGGCGAGCGTCAGGTGGAACATTGCCTGCAGCGCCGGCTCCTCGGTCAGCGGTCGCGGCGTCAGGCTGGAAAGGTCGTGAGTACTGAGCAGATAGGTCTCGACACTGCCCGCGATCGAGTCGCGGACGTCGTTGATGAGGTTGTTGAAGAAGCCGGTGATCAGTCCGGAGAAGATCTCTAGCACGACGCACCCTCACCACCGGAGCTTGCAAACCGGCTAGTGATTGACCGAGTCCACCAGCACACGGACCAGCAGACCCGCCATCTGGACGCCGATGGTGCCGAAGACGATCCGGCCGATCCAGCGCTTGGCCTCCATCACGCTGCGCGGCTCGATGGCGACCATCTTCCAGATGAAGGCGCAAACGAAGGCCAGGGCGCCGATGCTGCCCGTCAGGCCTTGCGCGTAACTCGTCCAGACCTCAATCAGATGCTTGAGCTGATCCATCAGCGCTTCTTTGCCAGCTGCTCTTGGACCTGCGCTTCGACGTAGCCCTCGATCGCCCCGGTAAGTCGTTGCAGGATGTCCCACTGTTCGACCAGCAGATTGCGGTCCTGCTGGCCGAACTTTTGGAAGAGCGAAGGGGCGAGCCCCGGCCCCGTCGGAACGGCAGACGGGACTGGCCGCGGGGGAACCAGCGGCGTGCCCAGGCTGGGAATGACGGCCGGTTGTCGGATCGGTAGCACGATCGGCGGCGGCCGGAAGGCGATGCGATGCGGCTGCATGGCCAGGTGAATCCCGATTCCGGTGAAGGCGGCGAGCATGGTGACCTCGCCCCCGATTAACACGAGCTTCCAGGGTGGGCGCATGAGGGACTCCTGAAGAGGCTGGGCAGACGACAACGCTGCCATCCTTACACATATCTGTGTATTTGTCAAGACGAGTCTACTTGTGCGTCAGCTGCGCCGCAGCGTGTCCTCCAGCGCCTCGCGCAAGCCGCCGAATCGGAACCCGTAGCCGGCCGACTGCGCTTTTGCCGGTGCAGCGCGGCGGCCGTCCAAGAGCAGCTGCGCCTGGTCGCCGAGCGCGAGCTTGAGCGCGAACGCCGGCACCGGCAAACGCGCCGGACGATGGAGGACGCGACCGATTTCCTGCGCGACCTCCCGCTGCCGCCGGATGTCGGGCGCGACGGCGTTCACCGGTCCGCTCAGATGGCCATCTTCCAGGGCCAGCCGGTAGAGCCCCACGATGTCGTCGACGTGGATCCAGGTGAACCATTGCCGACCGCTACCCAGCGGACCGCCGACGAAGAAGCGAAATGGCAGCGTCAACAAGCGAAACGCGAGTGCGCCGCGGCCGAAGACCATTGCGGTGCGGATCAGAACGACCCGAACACCGAGCGGTTCGGCCCGCTGTGCCGCCTTCTCCCATTGCTGGCTGAGCCGGGCGAGAAACGAATCACCCGGCGCGCTGTCTTCCGTCACGATCTCATCCCCGCGGTCGCCGTAGTAGTCGATGCCCGACGCGTTGACCAGAACGCGCGGGCGCCGATTGGGCGGGGTACGTTCGATCGCCTGCACCAGCGCCGCGGTCGCGGAGAGCCGGCTGGATACGAGCTCCGCCATCCGGCGACGTGTCCATCGACGGCTGCCGATGCTCGCACCGGCGAGGTTGACAATGCCCTGCGCTCCCGAAAGTTCCCTGACCCAGTCGCCGCTGGCGGTGCGAGCATCCCAGGGGACGAAGCGCACGCCGCCCGGGGAACTCTTCGCTTCGGGTCGCCGACTCAAGACGACGACGTCATGGCCATCCTTCACCAGGCCGGTCGCCAGTTGACGGCCGATGTAGCCGGATCCGCCACTGATCACGACGTTCATCTTTCTTACCGCTACCCTAACCCCCCCACAAGGGGGAGGGAGATTGTTTCCGGAGAGTCTTACGCTTTGAAGCTGCGCGTTCGCCGTTCGCTGCGAGCCTGCTCGAGGCTCTCCATCGCCCGCGCGAGCAGGGCCGCCCGATCATCCTTGCCGCGCTCGCTGGCCGCGACCCCGGTGTCGACGGCGAGCCTGACGATGTCGCCATTGACAGCCGCCGCATACGGGTGATCTTCCAGGGCAGGTCGCAGGCGATCGGCCTGGCGGACCGCCACCGCCCGGTCCGCTTCCGGAATCATCAGGCAGAACTCGCCGTCGCGGATGCGCGCCAGGGTGTTGATCCGCCGCGTCTTCGCCCGGATCACCGCCACGAATTCGCGAAGAATACGGCCGAGCCCGCCCTCCCCATACTTGCCGCGCAGGACCTCGTACGCCTCGATCTGGAAGACCACAACGGCCAGGTCGTGGTTGAAGCGCGAGGCGCGGCTGGTTTCCTTGTCGAGCAGGTCCTCGAGATAGCGGCTGCTGCCGGCGCCCGACTGGCTGTCGAGGAGGGTAAGCTGCTCCGCCTGCATCAGCTTGCGGCCCATCACCAGTGCGTACAGGCCTTCCGCGACGAAGCTTTCCAGCGCACTCAGCTGTTCCTCGAGATCATCGCGGGCACGATCGAAGCCGGCCACGATCGCGCCGAAGGTCGAGCCGCCCTTCTGCCCCGGGATCGGCACGGCGACGATGCTCCCCTCCTTGACCGCGTCCTCGGTGAGGTAGCGGGACCAGGCGCTCTTCGAGATGTCCGGAATCGTCACGGCGCGCTCGGCGTGCTTGACCCATTCCGCGATCCCCTCGACCAATCGCCGCTTCGATTCGACGAGCCGATCGGGTGACGCCTGGTCGTAGGCCGACGCAAGATCGGAGCCGTTGTCATCCGTCATCAGCACCAGGGCGTAATCGGCGCGCGTGAGGTAGAGCACCGCGTTGACCACATGCTGGGTCAGCATCTGGGCATTCGACTCGGCGATCTCGGTCTGCAAGCGCCGCAGCGCGTGGCCGACGCGCTCCTTTGCTTGCATTTCGGCAAGCAGGTTCAGCCCGACCGAAACCAGCTCGCCGGCGCCCAGGAGGTTCTCGGCGTCATGTTCCTGGACGGCGTCGGCCGCCTGGATGAGGTCGTCGGGAAAAATCTTGAGGCGGAAGGCGAGTTCGGCAAATTCTTCTACGGAGTTGGGGGCGGACCTGACGGCCGGGCTGAGGACAGCTCCGATCTGCACTTCCTTTTCATTGCGGACCGGGGCAATGAAATGCCCGACGCCGGACTTGCAGACGCCGATCGTTTCCTCGCCGCGCTTGAGGAAGTCCGGGTCGTTGTAGAGGGGGCAGGCCTTGCGCTCCTGCAGCAGGCGACAGTAGCGCGGGTACTCTTCAACCGGCGTCAGGGGATGCGCGTCGAGGTCGAAGACTTGCAGCCTGAGCCGGGTCGTGCCCGCAAACCGGTCCACCATCCGGGCGAACTCCGGGCTGCTGACCAGGGAGCCGAGCTCTCCCTCCTGCGGTTCTACCTCCATGCTGCTGTCCGGCCTTTGAAGATATGGCTCGACCTTCGAAGCAACAACGCTGTAACAGTCGAAAACCTGTCGCCGCTCCGCCGCCACTGCCTGAATTGGGGCTGAATTCGCGGCCGGCCCCCGCCAGACGGTCATTCTAGGCCGGTTTTCGCCAGTCCACCGGTAGACTGGGCACGGTGCTGTCAACCCGCCTCCTGACCAAGCGCTACGGCAGCCTCACGGCCGTGGAGGACCTGGACCTGGAGGTCAGCGGCGGGGAGCTGTTCGGCTTCCTCGGCCCCAACGGCGCCGGCAAGACGACCACCATCAAGATGCTGGTCGGACTTCTGCGACCGACCAGCGGCAGCGCCCGGGTGGCCGGCATCGACATCATGGCCGAGCCGGAGAAGGCCAAGGCGCGCATCGGCTACGTACCGGACGCGGCAACCCTCTACGACAAGCTCAGTGCCCGGGAGTTCCTCGAGTTCTCCGGAGATCTCTACCACGTCGAGCGACGGCTTCGCGACCGCCGGATCGAGGCCTTGCTGAAGCTCTTCGATCTGCAGGACCGGAGCAACGATTTCCTCTCGGGCTATTCGCGGGGCATGCGACAGAAGGTGTCTCTGGCGGCGGCGCTGCTGCACGACCCGCAGGTCCTCTTTCTCGATGAGCCGACCGTCGGCCTCGATCCCCAAAGCGCCCGCCAGATGAAAGACATCCTGCAGGACTTCTGCCGGGAGGGAAAGACCGTCTTCTTCTCCACCCACATCCTGGAGATCGCCGAGCGGATGTGCACCCGGCTCGCCATCATCAACCGTGGCCGCCTGGTTGCGATGGGAAGCCTGCAGGATCTCCGGCACATGGTCGGACAGGATGGGCAATCGCTGGAGCAGATCTTCCTCGAACTGACGGGGAGCCGCGAGGAAGACGTCAGCGCGGTGCTGCGTGGTCTCGAAAGCTAATCCAGCGGCGCGCCTGCTGGAGGGACTCGATGTGGGCCTGCTGCTCTGGCGGGCCCAGCTTCGAATGTTCATCAACCAGACACTGCGCAGCCGCCAGGCCGGACGGCTCGCCGGCACGATCACGGGCGCCGCGGTCATCGTGCTCGCCTGGTCATGGGAGGCAATCATCACCTGGGTCGGCGTACAGGCCTCGCACCGGGTGCCGATGCGGATCGACATGGTTTCGCTGCTGAGCCTGGCGTTCCTCGCCTACACCGCGGTGCTGATTTTCAGCAGCCTGGTGTTCAGCCTCAATGCTCTGCTGCTGAATGCCGACCTCGACCTCTTGCTGGCGGCCCCTCGGCGGGTCGAGAGCATCCTTGCCGGGCGGATGGTGGCCCAGGTGCTCCGGCTGCTCATGCTGAGCCTGCTGTTCACGGCGCCGGCGCTGCTCGTCCTGGCGATTGCCAACCACAGTCCGCTGCTGCTGGTCGCCTTCACCGCGCTGTACTTACTCTATCCGGTGTTCGTCGTCGTGATCATCTCGGTGCTGAGCCTGCTGTTGGTGCGCTTCATCCCCGTGGGACGTGGCCGCGAAATCCTCACTCTCTTCGGCGTAGCGCTGGCACTGGGGATCAACCTGCTCAACTTCCTGCTCAACCCGGCGCTGCGTGACTCGGGCTTTCGCCGCGGCGCGCCACCCTCGCTGCCAGACGTCCCCGCTGCGAGCGCGCCGTGGCTGCCGTCCGGCTGGGCGGGGCGGGCGGCGGCGGCGATCCTCAGCGGTAATTGGATCACGGCGAGCGAGTGGCTCCTCGTCATGCTGGCCGTTTCCGCGGTGATCTTTGCGATTGGGACGGTGCTGAGTGGCCGGCTTTATCTCGCCGGCTGGATTCAGGCCGTCCCACCGCGACGACGTCAGCCCGCGCTGGCCAAGGCCCACCAGCGCAGCGGTGCCGTGCCGCTGCTCGATCCAGTGCTGGCATCGATCGTGATCAAGGACTGGCGCATGCGCACCCGTGACGTTGCCCAACTGGTTCGGTTCGTGATGCCCGTCGTCTTCATCTTCGTCATCTTCGGGCTGCGTTTGCCGCGACTGCTCAGCTCGGTGCGAAGTCTTGGCGAAGGCCCGGTGGCCGCGATGCTCGGCCTGGTTCCAGTCTGGGTGCTGCTCTTCTCGCTGAGCATTTCGCTGGGGCTGACGGCGGTCAGTCTCGAAGGTAAGAGCATCTGGGTCTACGCGGCATCGCCGAACAGCACCTTGCGCTTGGTCCAGGGGAAGTGCTGGTCGGCGGCCTTGCCGACGGCGATCCTGGTGGCGCTCGTCGCGGTGGCCAGCGAGATCGTGATCGGGCCTGGCTGGCTCTGGGCGACGACCGCCGTGCTGCTTGCCATCGCCCTGGCGGCGGCAGTGACCACCCTGATGGTGGGGATCGGCGCCGTCTTTGCCCGCTTCGACTGGACCGATGCTCGCCGAATGATGCACCCCGCCGCCGCCTTTATCGGGATGGGGCTGTTTTCCATCATCAGCGCCGCCAGCGCCCTGCTGCTGGGAATTTCCATAGCGCTGGCGGGCGCGACCGGATTCCCACTCTTCACCACCTGGCTGGCGGCGATGGCCGTATCCATCGGCGGCGCCGTCGCCGTCGCGGCCCTGGGCATCCTCTTCGGCAACCAGCACCTACGCGAGTTAGAGGTCGCTTGACTCCTCGGCGACCGGGACGGGCTCGGACTCCGGCTTCGCCGCGGCAGCGATCCGGTGGTGATGCCGGCAGCGCGCCTGATAGGTCGCGGCACCGCCGATGACGACGAGAGGCTCATCCGCCGACGCCGGGACGCCGTCCACCAGCCGCTGGGTGCGGCTCGCCTGACGTGATCCACACCCGGGGTACTGGCACGAGGCCTGCAGCTTGGTGAGCCGGTCGGCATAGGCGGCGAGCAGCGGCATCGGACCGAAGGGACGGGCCAGGAAATCGAGATCGAGGCCGGCGACGATCACGTGCCGGCCGCGATTGGCCAGCTCCTCGGCCAGGCTCACAACCTCGGGCCCGAAGAACTGCGCCTCGTCGATGCCGATCACCCGGGTGTCATCCCGCAGTTGCTCAGCAAGCGCGGCCACGTCGGGAACCGCAATCGCCGGGAAACGGATCTCCCGATGGGAGGCGACCGCGGCGATGGCATACCGGTCGTCGAGGGCGGGCTTGAATGCCTGGATGGTGGTCCCGGCATAGCGCGCCTGGTCCAGCCGGCGGATCAACTCCTGGGTCTTGCCGCTGAACATGCAGCCGCTGATCAGGTCCAGGCTGCCTGACGGCTCGTCGAACCACACTTCCTGGAAAGCCCGCGCCCGGGGCTCCGCGCCATGGTGGCGCCGGCAGACGGGGAGGAAGCGTTCCGGCGTGCCGTTGACTGGCTGAAAGCGCTGGGTTCGGCTGGCCAGATTGCGGCAACCCGGCTGGGCGCAGACGCCGTCGTCGAGCTTGAGGGCGAAGTCGGCGGCGCAGATCAACTCGGGCATCGGCCCGGCGGGCCTCCCCGTGGAGTCCAGTTCCCAGCCGGCGACCACCACGTCGACCCGATGGATGGTGGCCAGGTCGTTCAGCACCTCAACCAGCCGGTCGTCGTATTGCTGCGCGTCATCCACCGTGACCAGCTCGGTGATCGGATCGAGCTGATCCAGCAGCTGGTTGGCGTCCGCCGGGGCGGCCAGCCGCTGCATGCGACGGCCCTGCCGCTGGGCGCGCTCGGCCTCGGCCTCGAGCTTCTTGGTCTTGCCCGAGTGCGTCGGGCCGCAATAGACCGTCAGACTGCCGAGGCGACGGCGCTCGCGATCCTCGCGGTAGCGCTCGTTGAGCATGGTGTTACCCCCGGCGGAACTCGACCTTCGCCTGCTCGACCAGCGCCTGGTCCGCGAGCAGATCGGCGCCGGTCATCGCCAGGGCTTTGGCGGCGTCCACCATCGCCTGGTACCCGCGCAGCGAAGCGGAGGCTTCGAGAAAGGCTTGCGAGTGACCCGGGACCTCGGCCGGCGCAATGCCAAGCGTTGGGTGAAGCGCCGGGACGACGTGGCTGACGTTGCCCATGTCCGTGGACCCGGCATTCTCCCAGGGCACACCCTTGACCGGGTCAAGGCCGAGCCGGCGCAAGTTCTGCTCGAAGAGGTGGGCCAGTACGCCATTGTTGCGAAGGTCGGCATATGGCTCCTCATCGAACGTGAGCTTCACGTCGCAGCCGGTCGCGAGGGCCGCCGCCTGAAAGATGTTCTTCACCTTGACGACCAGCTCTTCCATGTACGCCTTGTCGCGGGCCCGGACCAGGAACTCGCCGCTGGTCCGCTCGGGAATGATGTTGGGCGCCGTGCCACCCTCCTTGAGAAACCCGTGCAGGCGAGCACCGTCCTTGATCTGCTGACGCAGGAGGCTGATCCCGTTGTAGGCGAGGACGAAGGCATCGAGGGCATTGATGCCTTTCTCGGGGTCGCCCGAGGCATGTGCGGCGCGGCCGATGAACGCAAAATGCATGTGCGTGACGGCCAGCGCCCAATGGAGCACCTGGGTGCGGGTGTCGGGATGGAACATCATGGCCGCGTCGACTTCCTGGAAGATCCCACCCCGGATCAGCCGGATCTTCCCGCCGCCACCTTCCTCGGCCGGCGTGCCGATGACGAGCACCCGTCCCGCCAACCGATCGAGCGCGTCGGCCAGTGCAATCCCGGCTCCGGTGGACGCGGTCGCGATCAGGTTGTGGCCGCAGCCGTGGCCCAGCCCACGGAGCGCGTCGTACTCCGCCAGGAAGGCAACCGTCGGGCCGGTCCCATTCCGCCGGCTGGCGACGAAGGCGGTCGGGGTGTTGGCGACGCCCAGCTCGACGCTGAAGCCGTACTTGCGGAGCAGCTCCGTGAGCCAGGCCACCGCCTTGTGCTCCTGGTAGGCAATCTCCGGGTTGGCGTGAATGTCGCGCCCGATCCGTTCGAGCTCCGGTCGGAGCGCGTCGATCCGGCTGCTGATTTCATCCTTCAGCTGGCTGATTGGGGCCTGGGTTACTGACACGCTGGCCAATAATTGTATGGCGATGGCAGAGCAGGTGAATCTGGAGCAAGCATCCGACGACGAGCTCGCCCGGCGGGTGCGCGAAATCATGGCCGAGATGACGCCCCTGGAGGAAGCGCTGGGCCGGTTGCGAGCCCAGATCCAGCAGGTGGTCAGCGAGCAGAAGAAACGCGAGCGCTCACAGCATTTGAAGGCCCGGCTGCAGGTCCGAACGACCGTGGCACAGGGGCAGATGCCGACCCTTCAGCAAGTGGCGGAGAGCTCCAACGACCTCGTCCCCCCGGATGCGTCGCTGGCCGGCCTGCGGTCCTTCCGCCATAGCGGCACGGAGATCGGGCTTGGCTACGCGACCGGGCGCGAGCCGACCGTCTGGATGACGAACGGCTCCAGCACGGCCGCGGTCAAGACCGTCGCCGAGATCCGATCGCGGTATCTCGAGGGCTGGGACTTCGGAACCGCCGCCCATCCCGGCGTGCGCATCCACATCCCGAATAGCCGGACCGAGAAGATCCTCCAGGCCTCCGAAGTCTTCGTTCGGTTGAGAGGCGACGACTAGCCCGTCTGGCCGGCATCCGTCGTTACTTTCTGGGGAGTTCGAATCCAGTCGGCCCAGCTCAGCGTGAATCGCCCTGAGTTTTCTGGAGACTCAGGGGTGTCCTGACTTCGATGGAGCCGGATTGTTGACGTCACGCTGCCGGTGTTGGTTGATGCCGAGCCTCGAACTCGATAGGTGTGAGCATACGCAATGACGAGTGGCGACGCCGACGATTGTGGAAGATTTCAAGGTATTCGAAGATGGCGTTGGCCAGTTCCAGCCGCGTGCTCCAGCGCTTGCGGTCGAGCAACTCGACCTGCATCCGGCTCCAGAAGGATTCCATGACGGCATTGTCGAAACAATCGCCGACCGACCCCATCGATGGCAGCAGCCCGGAATCCACGGCACGACGAGTGAAGGCCCAAGAGCTGAACTGCGTGCCCTGGTCGCTGTGAATGATGGTCTCGCCAGGCGGACGACGCTGGTCAATGGCCATGCCCAGCGCGTTGGTGACCAAGGCGGTGCTGGGCGTGGAGTCGATTGACCACCCGATCACTCGACGAGACCAGACGTCGAGCACCACGGCGCAGTAGACCTTGCCCTCCCTGGTCGGATGCTCGGTGATGTCAGTGACCCAGAGCTGGTCGGGATGGTCACGATGAAACTGCCGCTCGACGTGATCGCCGGCGGTGGCCAGACCGGGGACGCGCCGATAGCGAGGCCGCCCGGAGATCCCTTGGATTCCAGCCCGCCGCATCAAGAGCTCGACCGCCTGATGCCCGACGGCGATGCCGCGGCCGAGACCCAGATCGGCATGGACGCGCCGGATCCCGTAAGTGCCTCGCGACTGGCGGATCACCTCGGTGAGCCAGGCGTGGCGGATCCAGCGTGCTGAGGGTGGCCGCGAGCGTCTCGCGTAATAGCCGGACTCGGACACCTCGAGCACGCGACAGGCGAGCTGCACGGCCAGGCCCTCCGCGGCCATCACCTCGACGGCCGCGAACCTCCTTTTGGGCTTGTGGTCCCTTTCAGCAGCTCCGCTGCCTTGCGGTGGATGGCGAGCTCGGCTTCCAGCTCTCGGATGCGCCGGCGGGCCGCCACCAGCTCGGCCCGCTCGCCGGATGTCAGCCCAGCCTCGAGCCCCTGGTCGATGCGCTCCTGGCGGCGCCAGCCATATACCGTCTGATCGCTGATCCCGAGGTCGCGGGCGACGTCACCCACGCTTCGGCCTGCAGCCACCAGATTAAGAACCCTTTGGCGAAATTCCCCCGTGTAGCCCCTTCGTCCCATGCTGTCCTCCTGCTTGGACAGCAGCATGCCATTCCAGTAATTCGACTCCACGAAACCCGGGGCGCACTACGCGTCAAACAAAGCAGGATTCGAACTCCCGAACGCGTCACTAGGCCAAGGTTGTGAAAAACGTTAAGGGCGAGTCGCTCCAGCATCCGCATACTTTCGGCATGGATGGACATCCTGGCGAAAAAGTGGCCGCCGCGTCGCCGACTCTGTCGAGCGAGTTGCTGGGCTATCGTTCCGACGCCCGGGTTCTCATCGTGAACAATGACGATTTCGGGATGTACCACGCGATCAACGCCGCAGTGGTTTCCTCGATCGAGGAAGGGATCGCCAGTTCGTGCAGTTTGATGGTGCCGTGTCCATGGTCACGGCACGCCATGCACCTTCTTCGCCAGAGGCCGCAGATCCCGTTCGGTATCCATCTAACTCTGTTCTGCGATACGCCGCTCTTTCGTTGGGGTCCAATGAGCGCGAAGGCGCGGGTGCCATCCCTACTTGACGAAATGGGCGAGTTGTTCACGCCCGCAAACGTTCCCGAACTTCTAGCACAGGCTCTTCTCGCCGAGGTGGAGATCGAATTCCGCGCGCAGTTTGACGCCGTGATTGCAGCCGGGCTTGCACCTACGCACCTCGACTGGCATTGTCTTGCTGACGGTGGGCGCGACGACATCTTCGACCTAACGTTGGCGTTGGCTGCGGAGCACGGCGTGGCAGTGCGCGTGTGGCTCGAGCCCGGACGCCAGAAGCTGCGATCGCATGGCTTCCCGGTCACGGATCATCCATTCCTAGACAGCTTCACTCTCGACATCGACGGCAAGTCGGGCCAATACGCGCGGTTACTCCGCGAATTGCCTGCTGGCCTCAACGAGTGGGCAGTGCATCCTTCCCTGGGCAACGAGGAGTCGCAGGCGATCGATACCGGTTGGCGCGTGCGCCGAACAGACTACGAGTTCCTGATGTCCCCGGAGGCACGCGAGATAATCGAGCATGAGGAGATCGTCATCATCGACTACAGAACCATCCAGAAGACTTGGTCAGCGGTGACAGCCTCGACCAACTTCTGACCGCGCTCCTTGGGTGGTTGAGAAGGTGGCGAGCATCGCAACTGCCGCTCCGCGTGATAGTGGGGCTATCAGCAACCAGCCGCTTTCACCAAAGCTGCAATACGAATTCGCATCTCCGAAAAGTTCGAATAAGAGATCCTCTGGTCAGGCATCGCCTTCAGGACGTCGCCCTGGCGAGTCCTTGGCTGGCGCCGATCCACTACGAGGACTAGTCAAATCGCGCATGACTCAGCACAATAGCCGTCGTGGACCGGGCGCCGGGTGATAGAGCCTATGAGTTGGTAAATGGGTTTCGGGCCTCCCAGCTCGTCCATCTCGCCACCCGGCTGCGGGTCCCCGATCTTCTTGCCGAGGGCCCGCGTTCCGCGGAAGACCTGGGCGCTGTTACAGGTATCGATGCCGACCGACTGCACCGCGTCCTCCGCGGGCTGGCCGGACTGGGCGTGCTAGTCGAAACTGAGGACGGTCGATTCCGCAACACCGAAGTCGGGACCCTATTTCGAGAGGGAGTCCAGGGATCCAGGCGCGCCATGGCACTGATGCTGCTGCCCGAGAGTTACCACGCTTGGGACCACCTCATGGAAACGATGCGCAGCGGGAAGCCCGGTCACGAGATCGCTCACCGCGGAAGCCTCTGGGATTCGATGGCGCGCGATGCCGACTTTGCCGCTCGCTTTAACCAAGCAATGGTCTCCGGCACAGACGAGATTGCTGAGTTGGTCGCGGCTGGGTTGGATTTCTCCAGCGCCTCGCTGATCGTTGATGTCGGCGGCGGTAATGGCGCACTAGCGGTGGGTATCCTCCAGGCGCACCCTCATTTGCGGGCCATCATCTGCGACCTTCCGGCGGGACTTGCCGGCACGCGGGAATATCTATCCCGACAACGGGTTTCCGATCGCTGCACGACCGTCGAGGCCAACTTCTTCGAGAAGGTCCCGATGGGTGGTGATGTCTATCTGCTGAAAAACATCATCCACGACTGGGACGACGAACACGCCACGCTCATCTTGTCGGCGTGCCGGCGTGCCTCTGGGCGAGGCGCTCGGATCATGCTCGTCGAACGATTCTTGCCGGCGCGAGTAACCGACAGTCCCGAACATCTGAATACCGTGATGACCGACCTCCAGATGATGGTCCAACTCGGCAGCCGCGAACGGACACTTGCGGAGTATCGCGCGCTGCTGGAGCAAGCCGGTTTCGAGTTCAGGGGATCGCTTCCAGGCCCCTTGTACGGGGTTGTCGAGGGCGTCGCTTCATGAGGGTAAGACGAGGCGGCGCCGGAGTCGACGCTCTACAAACCTAGTCTGGCTTATGGCCCCAGACCTGGTAAAAGAGTCCCGAGATCACCATCGTCTCAGGGTCCTCCAGGTGCGCTCGAAGGGCATGCACATCCTGGTCAAGCGCTTCCGCGTCAATGACGCCGCCGGCGAGGATTGCTGGGCGCATATTGTCGATGAAGGTCAGGAAGTTGAATCGCCTCGGATGGCCGATCCCGGTCTCCATCGCGTAGAGGTTGACCGCGACATTTTTCAGGCCTACCTGCCTCATCATGCGGGGAAGTCGTCGGCCCAGGAACGGATCGGCTCCATTCCGCCGCCACGCCTCGAAGAGGAGTTCGGTTAGGCGATCCCAAGCCGGGTGCGGGGGGTCACAGACCCGGGCCGACTGGTCCGGGTCTTGGCACGCGACCACGCCGCCGGGCCGAACCAACTCGACCATTGCCCCTAGGGCAACCTCCGGATCAGGCACGTTGATGAGCACCGTACGCTCGTGGGCGAGGTCAAACGAGCCCTTTGGCAGCTCGTTGCCGACAACATCTCCGTGCACGATCGTGACAGTCTCGAGCCCTTGCGTCCTGACAAAAGTTTCGGCAAGTGCGGCGTGCTCATCGTTCTGCTCCAGGCCGACGACTTGGCCTGAAGGTCCGACACGGCCCGCCAGCAGGTCGAGCACACCGCGCGGGCCGCAGCCGACGTCGACGGCGCGCCACCCAGGCTGGACGCCTGCTTGGTCAAACAGCCAGGCGCTGTGTTCCGCGAAGTCCAGAGACTGCTGCTGAAGGCGGCGCTGCTCAGCCGGATTCGTACCGAGCACATAGCCGGTGTCCTTGGTCAAGACCGGGGAATCATAGATCGGGCCGTAAGCCTCAGACTTGACTAGCCCTGCCGAGGATACGCGCTACCGCGCTCGGCATGCTGTTAGCGGTCACGAAATTTCGCCAGACACGATCACGAAATTTCGCCAGGTCGTCAGCGGCTAAGCAGACTGTAGCATCACCTCCTCGAACCGGAGTGGCGAGGTCTTGTAGGACTCGAC
>Ga0070697_100000037_pt1 | contig 97595 bp, 95 predicted proteins | sample KBSK1501metaG_FD_65475 | JGI IMG/M metagenome (GOLD analysis project Ga0070697, IMG submission 65475) | Corn, switchgrass and miscanthus rhizosphere microbial communities from Kellogg Biological Station, Michigan, USA - KBS K1-50-1 metaG | ecosystem: Host-associated > Plants > Roots >...
ACGGCTCAGTCTGGGACGCCGGCGTGGACCAGCATCCCGTCTTGGGCGGTGATCGGCACTCAGGACCACGTCATTCCACCGGCCGAGCTGACCTTCATGGCGCAGCGAGCGAACTCGCACATCACATACGTCGATGCAGGACACCTGTCGATGGTCACACAGGCGGATGCCGTGGCAGGCGTCATCACTGAGGCGGCAATAGCCGCCGGTTAGTCGAGTCGGCGGCTAGGCCAGCGCTGCGAGTTCTTCGAAACTCTCCCCCAGCGCTGGTCTGGCCTCCTCTCGGAGAAGGGAACACAACATGCTGGAAACCACATCGTCATCGCTGCAGTACGACACCTTGTGCGTGCGGCGGCTCGGCCTCACCCGCGACCTGCCGCCGGGCGCGGAAGACCTCCAGTGGGTGGCCAACACCGCGACGTTGATCTTCGGCGGGCGTGACGCCATGCTAGTCGACACGTTCCTCACCGTCGACCAGAATCAGCAGCTTGTCGACTGGGTGAAGGCAGACCACCGGAACCTCGCATACATCTACATCACACACGGCCATGGCGACCACGGCTTCGGCGTCAGACAACTCACCGAGGCGTTCCCCGCGGCCAAGGCGGTCGCCGCCGAGGCGGTCGTGGCCAAGGCAAAGCTCGAAGGCTCGCCGCCGTTCATCGACAACTTCTGGACGGCGCGTTTTCCGGGGCAGATTCCGCAACCGCAGGTCTTTCCCGAGGTCCTCGACGGCGACACCTTCCACCTTGAAGGGCATCCGTTGCAGGTGATCGACACCGGATTCACCGACACCGAATGCAGCACCGCGCTGTGGGCTCCCGACCTGCGTTTGGTCGTGGCTGGGGACGGTGCCTACAACGGGATCCACCAGTACATGGCCGAAACCACCGCCGAGTCGCGGCAGGAGTGGATGCGGGCCACCGACATACTCGTCGCGCTCGACCCAGTTTTCGTCGTCGCCGGCCATAAGAATCCCGACCTGGCCGACGCGCCGAAGATCCTGGCGGAGACGAAGAAGTACCTCGCTCACTTCAACCGTCTCGACGCCGAGACCGAAACGGCGAACGAACTATACGAAGCGATCATCGCGCTGTACCCGAAACGAGCGAACCCGGGTGCGCTGTGGGCCGGAGCGAAGAGGGCGAAGGGGACATAAGGCACCGGGGACCCGGGGAGCGATCAGGGCTCCGGGCCAGTTGCTTTCGAGACCGCTTGTGGGCTAAATGCGGGAGTCCCCCCCTCGACCTGGGGACGAAGGTATTGACGCGGCCCGACGTGAAGGCGCCGCCGGACGCCAGGCGAATGAACGAACGGCCGTTTGTATAGGTTTCGGAGTTTTAAGGGGATTGAAAGTCAGCTTGCTGGCGCGCATCATTCACCGCGCACTGGGCCGGTGGCTGCCGCGCGCGGCGCCACTTGTGGCCGTGAGCGCGATGGCGGGCTATGCCCTGCTCGCCGGCGCGTCGGCCGCCGCCCTGCGCGCCGCGGCGATGGGAGTCCTGGTCGTGATCGCCGGCCGGCTCCGCCGGGATAGTCACGTCTACGTGTCGCTGGCGTTGACCGCGGCGCTGATGCTGGGACTGAAACCGGCGCTGGCGCGCGACGTCAGCTTCCAGCTGTCCTTTGCGGGCACCATCGGCATCGCCGCGATGACCGATGGGATCGCCGGCCGCCTCAAATGGCTGCCGGCCCTGCTGCGGGACCCGTTCGCGGCCACCCTGGCCGCGGAGGCTGCCACCTGGCCGCTGATGCTGGCCAACTTTCATCAGCTCTCGATCGTGGCTCCGGCGGCCAACGCCCTCGTCTTGCCATTGCTGCCGGCGATCATGGTCCTGGGCGGCGGTGGAGCGTTGCTCGCGGGCCTGTTGTCGGCTCCGGGATGGCCCACTATGCAGCCCTTGAGTTCGATCGTCAGCTGGCCGGCGATGCAAGCATCGGGAGCGATTGCCGGCTGGTTCCGGATGGTGATTGAGACGGCCGGAAATCTGCCGGTCGCGGCCGTCGTCACGCCATACTTTCCGGCGCGCTGGCTGGCCGCCGCCGTAGTCCTCAACGGCGGCGCGCTCGCGGCCGTCAAACTGCGTCAGTTCTTCTGGCAGCGAAAGGTTTGGGCCATGCTGGCTGCGGCGGGCGTGATCGCCGTGGCCCTGCTGCTGGTCCGGCCCGACGGACGCGTGCACGTCTATGCGCTGGACGTCGGCACTGGGTCTGCGGTGCTGGTGCGGACGCCGAACGACCACCAGGTCCTGATCGATGCCGGGCCCGACGACGACAAATTCGCTCAGGCCATCGGCCGTGAGCTGCCGCCGACGGCGAGAACCATCGATGTCTGGTTGATCACCGGTGGCCGACGCCCAAACATCGGCGCGGCAGGCGCCGTGCTGAACCGGTTTCAAGTAGGCACGATCCTGATCGCGGACCCCGACCCCTGGAGCACCGCGCTGAGGGCACTAGTCCAAAACGCCCAGGCCGCGGGGGTTCCCGTCAGGCCGGCGAACGGGCCGTTCGACGTCGACGGCGTCGGGCTGAGCCTGGCCGGCGACGCGCGCAGCTGGTTGATCAGCGCTGGTGGTGCCGTCGTGGCCGTCGTGCCGCCGCAGACCGGCTGGCTATCCCTGCCGGCGGACCTCGACGGTGCCATCTTCACCGGCGGCGGCCCACCCGAGTGGCAAGGACCGGGTGAGGGCTTCAGCGTCATCCAGGTTGCGGCGAACAGCCGGCAGGGCCTGCCCGTGCGCTCTGTGCTGCATGCCCTGGACGGGGCGCCGCTTTACCGAACCGATCGGCTCGGCAGCGTCGAGCTGGTCGAAGCGTCGGCCCATTTCACGCCGGCCCATTGAGAAACCTGCGCGGTCGGGCTACCACGCGCAAGACCGTCCGCTCTCCTCGCGCAAGGCAGAACTCCTCGCCGAGCGCGGGTAAACCAATGCCGCCTGATTGGCGTCGGCGATCATGACCGGACGCCAGGCGCGGCTGGCGTCTCCAACAGCCCATAAAGCCATCTTTATGGGATTATGGCTAACGTAAAAACAACGCTCGAGCTCCCGGATGAGTTGATGCGCGCAGTGAAGATCCGCGCGGCGAACCAGGGCCGCAGGCTGAAGGAAGTCGTGGCGGATCTCCTCAGAACGGGCCTAGCAGACGAACAGAAGGGCTCAGGCCGGGTGCAACGAAGAGTCCGGCTGCCGCTGGTTGTGTGTGTTCACGCTGCACGCCGCGAACGAGAGATGACGCCGAATCGCGTGGCTGAGGTTCTGGCGCAGGAGGAAGCGAAGACCGCTCGCCAGCGTGCGTGAACCTGTGCGACGCGAACGTCTGGCTGGCCCTCGCACTGTCCAAGCACGTACATCAGTCGAACCGCCCGTAAATGGTTTGAGTCCGTTGTCGTACCAGGCACCATCCTCTTTTGCCGCGCGACCCAGCAGACCCTGTTGCGGCTGCTTACGAATCCCCCGTCCTGGCGCCCTACGGAAATTCACCGCTGACCAACGCGGAAGCCTGGAAAGCGTATGAAGCGTTCGCTGCCGATGACCGGGTGGCACTGCGGTTCGACGAGCCGACGCAGCTCGAATCTCGCTGGAAGCAGTTGGCGACGCGTGATGCCGCCTCGCCAAAGTTGTGGATGGATGCCTATTTGGCCGCCTTCGCAATCACTGGCAGATTGCGGCTTGTGACGACAGACATCGCCTTCCGGCAATTCGCCAGCCTGGACCATCTCATTCTCGGGTAATGGCTGAACTGGCCCGGTCGCGCCAGGAGCCTTCAGCACCGGGGTCGTGAGGCGCCGTGTGGCCGGTCGCCTACGCGCTGAACGAGTTGCCCGCCGCCGAAGAGGCAAGGATTGCCGCGCTCGTGAAGAAAGCGCTGAGCTGAGGACTGAGGGCGCCAGGGGCCCCGCCCGTCAGGATCCGATCGTTGGCGCTGAGATCGTGACCGTTTGGTTGTAGTCGTGCAGTTTGACTTCGACATGCGCCGTCAGACGGCCTGTTGAGCCAGCCGGAATCGTGAAGACCCGCGACGCCGATCCGCCATGGGAAGCGAATGCCGACGCGAGTTGGCTGAGATCTGCGGTGACGTCGGCGTCATATGTCACGCGCCGCAGGAGATGGTCACTCGAGCCAGTCCAAACATTGGCCGTGACGGTGGCGTTCTGGAGGACTTGCCGAATCGCTGCCAGCGCCAGGGGATTCTCGGGCATCCGCGTCGCTTCGACCTGTGCGAAGAGCTTGGCGAGATCCGGCACGATCCGATACTCCTCCACCGCCATGCCATCGATGTTTGACGGCTGGGGCGAGACCTCGGTCATAGACTTGGCCGTATCAAGCACCCCCTGGTAGAGGGACGATCCTGGCTTCGCAGGCGCCCCGCCGGTCGGTCGCTTGGCCAGCTGCCATTTCTGCGTCATGCGATCTTTGTAATAGACGTGTCCGCCAGTGGCGATGACCTCGGTGCTGATGGTCAGCCCGCCGATCGTCGCTGAGAGGTTGGCGTCGAGCTGATCAGGCCGCTGCGCCGCGCCCGTTACCTTAAAGGTAGCGGTGGTGGTGCTGCCCAGGAGCGCGCTCTGCGAGCCCGCCTTTGCCTGCAGTTGCGCGACAACCTGCGGGGGGAGGGTGATCGTGATGGTGCCGGTAGCGTTGAAATGCACGGTCTTGGCCTTCGCCATGGCCGCCCCCGTCGATTGCAGGCTTTGCTTGGGGTTCTCCGATCGTGCCGCCGGCGTCATGACGCCCGCGCAGGCGGACAAAAGGCCCACAGCGATGATGGCGATCAGACCACGTCTCATCCCTCTACTACTCTAAGCACCGCGGCAGCCACGGATGTGACATCCCCCACGGCTACGGGCATGCCCGCGAACAGGTCAATGGTCATGGCCGTGATGCCAAGGGCCTCGCGACCGCGGCACCAGGTTGATCGGCTTGCTCGTACCAGCTGAGGACACGCAGCGCCCGCAGCGTGTTCCACCTGCTCGGCCGACCGTCGCCATCCTCGAGCGCAAAGTGGACCTTGCCGGGATGCGTGTTCTCCAGCAGCCAGGTGCCGTCAGGCTGCTGCTTGGACCTGAGCAGATCGATCGCTTCGTCCATCCGCGAATCCGGCACATCCCCGACCGAGCGGAAATATTCGAGGGCACGCAGGACGTCGTAGTGCCAGCGGGTCGGAAACGAGAATTGGAGCCAGGCTGGGTTGACGACTTCGCCGGTGCTCTTACGCCGGATCAGCCTTCGTTCGAGGAGGAACTCCTCACCCCGGCGTCGAGCCGCGATGGATTTGGCAGAGCCACCGCTTACGCGCTCGTGCGCCACCAGCCCTTCGAGGACGTTGATCGTGGTTGCGAACGACGAGCGGACAGAACCGTTCTCTGCCTCGCAGTTCCAGCCGCCGTCCTCGAGCTGCTCACCGAGCAGGCGGGTGACCACGCTAGCCAGATCTTGGTCAAAGTAGGTGCCCAATGTGACGGTCCTGCCATTGATGCACGGCTCGACTTCGCCGCTGAAGAACGGCTGCCCGGCGTGCTCCCAACGGCAGTGGTCTCTGACCAGGGCCACGCCCCGGCGCAGCCGGTCAGAGCGCGGGTCGACGCCGAAATCATGCAGCAGCTGGAGGGTTGGCAGCGTGGAAGTCCATGGCTGGCCCTGGTACTTGTCGCGCTGGCTGAAGAAATCCGCAGGGAAGCATGCGCCTCCCGCCCACTGGCCGTCTTCGCCTTGCAACGCCAGCAGTCTGGCGCCCCAGCCCTCCGTGGCCACCCGCGTGCGCTCCGCTGCGACGATATCAGCCGGCCCATGGACCAGATCGCGCAACACCTGCCAGCGGATGGCGGGATCCGAGTCGAGCAGCCAGTCGAGTACGGTCATGCGGCTGAGTCTAGACAGGAGTCCAGGGCTTGCGCTTGAGTGTGAGGGGGACCATAGACCCGAGCGTTTCTCCCGAGGGAGCGTCTCGCCGTACTCGCGACGTACGAGCTCAAGGACGTCGGGCTCGAGCGAATGGCTAAGATCATCCGCAGTGCCGATCTGTGATGCGCTTTACACCCACTGCCAAAAGACTCAGACGGCTGGAGCCAGCTCGAGGACGACGAGGCATGACGAGGAAGGGTTAGGGAAATGAAGTGGGTGACTCGAAAGAATGCCAAAGTCGATCGGATCGCCTGCCCCTGGCTCATCAAGCGGTTCGTTGACGAAGATGCAGAGTTCCTCTTCGTCCCAGCGGCGGAGGTTTCCGCGGTGGTCGAGCGTGAGGGCGCCACTCCGTTCGATGTCGAGGGAGCCGAGCTCGGCCACGTGGATGGGCGCTGCAGTTTCGAGTCGATCCGGCTGAAGTACAAGCTGACGGATCCCGCCCTGGAACGGCTGGCCAAAATCGTCCATGGGGCGGACGTGTCCGCCGATATCAGCATCGCGCCGGAGTCGGCGGGACTCTACGCGATCGCGCAGGGCTTTGCGCTCGCCCACCCCGAAGACGACCACGAGAAAATTCGTCTTGAAACGCCGATGTATGACGCTCTCTATGCCTGGTGCCAGGACCAGGTCAAGCAGGGGCACCAGCCTGCGCACCAAACAGGTGTTCGCGGCCACAGCCTGCGCCGACCCGAGTGAACCAGACGCGTCGGTAGGAGGAACGGGTCCGGGTCACCGGGCCTTTTCTATCTCCAGGCCGATGGCGTCGACGTCCGCCACCGAGCGCAGGACATGGACGGCGGCGAATCCCTCCAGGTCGAGCCGGTCGAGGTCCCGTTCCACGTCACGAACCTGGCGCCGGATCACAGATGCCGGTACCGTTGCGGGGCGCGTCGCGTTGCGTGCCAGGCAGACATCGACCGGCAGCTTGAAGACGATCGCGATTGCCGGCCGCCCCTTGAGCCGGGCAACGCGAAGCAACTCCGCCCGCCACATCCAGTCGGTATTGGTCGCATCGACGACGGCCAGGCCGCCGGCGGCGAGGCGGGCGCCGGCCCACTGCTGAAGCCGATCGAAGACGGCGGCGTCACGCGACTGGTCCTGGCTGCCGGCCAGCGCCTCGCGCAGGCCGTCCGAGGACACGACGCTGTCCGCAGCAAAGCGTCGTCGCGCGAAGGTCGATTTGCCCGATGCCGCGGCGCCGACCAGCATCACCAGCGCAGCCGGCGGGATGCGGATCGTGGGCAGATCCGCGGTGCCGGGGCGCATCGGCTCAGTCTATGGCGGTCGCGGTCAGGATCGCGTCAAACCAGAGCCCTCGCTCGAGCGCGTGGAACTGGTCGCGCGCCCCGCGCACGTTGCCGTGCTGCGTGGCGTTGCGCAGCCGCAGCGCCCGGAGCAGCACTGCCTCAGGCCAGGCGACCGAGGCGATACGGTGGAGATGGACCAGCGACGGACGGACCTTCGGCGTGATGTCAGTCAGCTCGACCTCGCCAAAGCCGGATGACGCGGCCCAGTGCCGGTGCTCCTCAGCCGTGGCGATATCGGGGATGGCCCAGCCCGAGAGCCAGCTGTGCAGCAACGCTTCGCCGCTTGCCCGGAGCGGACGCGCGGTTCGCATGTACTCGACGATGCCGAGGCGGCCACCGGGTCGCAGGAGGCGACGCGCTTCGTGGTAAAAGGCCCGTTTGTCGGCGGCGTGGCAGACGCTCTCCACCGCCCAGACGACATCGAAGCTGGCGGCCGGAAAAGACGTGCTCGTATAGTCCTGCTGGAAAAACCGGACCTGATGGCTGACGCGATGCTCGGCGGCAAAGCGACCGGCCCGCTCCACCTGGCTGGCCACCGGCGTGATGCCGACGATCTGGGCGCCCAGGTGCCTGGCCAGCCAGATGGCGCTGCCACCCACCCCGCAGCCCGCATCGAGAATCCGGTCGCCGGGCCTGATGCCGATCCTCGAGGCCAGCACGGCATTCAGCTGGTTGAGGGCGTCGGCGTGGTTTTGGGTGCCTTTAGCCCAGTAGCCGAAATGGATCGCGTAGTTGGAGGGATTCAGCCACAGCAGCCGATAGTCATGCCAGGTCTGGTCGTAGTACTGGCGGATCGGGCTCAAATCCTGGACGGTGGCCACCGCTGATAGCCTACGTCGCCGCGACGGCGAACCGGCCGGCGGCTTAAGAAGAGCGGCCGGCGGGGGAAAGCCGGCCGCTCAACCGACTCGAGCTCGATCTAGCTGGCGCTCTCCCGGGCTTGCCTCTTGTTGGGAGCCGGCGTGCCGTTGACGTGGAGGAGGTTCTCGACCCCGGTCACCCCAGGGACTTTCAGGACGGCCTTCTCGACGTTCGCAATCTGGAAGGCGTTATCCACCTGGCCGCGGATCGTAACCACGGCGGACTCGACATCGAAATTGATCTGACCCTTGGGCAGGTCAGGATTGCGGAAGACTTCGCTCTCGACCCGGTCGCGCAAGGTCAGGTCGTCGACCGGGCGTGGGCTCGTTCGCAGGCTTACCATGCGGTGAGGAAGGGCGGCGGCGTTGGCGCCGGTGCGCATCCCCAGCTGGTTGACGGCGCGCCAGCCGCGCGCAACCCGGGCGCTCGACCACTCGATGAATTGCGCCCGCCGCGCCCGTCCCCGCTGCGGGTCGAAAAAATAGACCGCGACCGCGCCGGCAACGGCACCGGTGACGACGGACAATGGCGACGGTCCGCCACGCCTGGGCAGGCGCTTCTTTGCCGCCTTCGTCTGCTTGCCGATTTGGGTATTGATCGATTCCTCGGCCGACGCGCCGAGCTCACGGGCGGCGCTGCCCGCCCCGCTGCTGAGTTCCTTTGCGGCCCTGCCGACGCGATCGGCGACCTCGTCGCGGACTTGCCTGAGGTCAACCTGTTTCAGATCAAGCACACACGTACCTCCCAGCTGTTGCTTTTTGCGGATTCGTTTGCATGTAGGCCGTAGATTATAGCCTAAGTTGATACTGTAGGTAGCAATTTCGGAGTCAGGTTCAATACGGCCGAGGCAAAGGCCAACGAGGCAGCTAGGCGAAGACCTTCTTCAGCTCCACGGACGCCTCGGCCTTCAGCTGCGCGAGGGTGCAGGACTTCGGCGACTTGTCCGGCCGCCAACGGACGAAGCCGACCCCATGACGAAAGCGCTCGTTCTCCAGCCGGTCGAAGGCAACCTCGCAAACGAGCTCCGGGCGCACGGGTTCCCAGGCGAGGTCGCGGTCCTGCGACCAGCGGCTTGGGCCGCCCGGGGCTCGGCCGCCTTCGAAGCTGGGGCCACCACGGAGCGGCTCGAGCAGGCCGACCAGCTCGCGTCGCTGCGCGTCATCGAAGCCCGAGGTGTGGCCGATGTATTCGAGCGTTTTCCCACGATAGACGCCGAGCAACAACGACCCGACCCGCTTGCCGTCGCTGCCCCAGCGGAAGCCGCCTACGACGCAGTCGGCCGTTCGCTGTTCTTTGACCTTGATCATGGCGCGCTCGCCCGGTTTGTAGATGCTGTCGAGGCGTTTGGCGACGATCCCGTCGAGTCCGGTGCCCCGATATTCCTTGAGCCAGCTGAGCGCCACCTGGCGGTCGCGGGTCGCCGGGCTCAGGTAGATCGACTCGGGCCTGGGCCCGAGCAAGGTCTCGAGCCGCCGGCGCCGATCTCTCAGCGGCACCTCCAGCAGGCTCTCGTCGCCGTCGGCCAGCAAGTCGAACGCAATGTAGCTCGACGGCTGCTCGGCGGCCAGCATGTTGACCCGGGACGCCGCCGGGTGGATACGCAGCGTCATCGCGTCGAAGTCAGTGCCGAATCCCGTAAAGATCACGATCTCGCCGTCGAGGACGGCGCGCTTGGGCTTGATCCGCTGGATCGCCGGAACCAGCTCGGGAAAATAGCGGGTCAGCGGCTTCTGGTTGCGGCTGTGGATCACGACCTCATCGCCATCTTTGAAGGCGACGGCGCGGAAGCCGTCCCACTTGGGTTCGTACTGCCAGGCGTCGCCGCGTGGTAGCTCGGCCTGGACCTTCGCCTCCATAGGACTGAATGGGGGCATGACGCCTAAGTGCACGCCCCATATACTAATTTCGTGTCCACCGTAAAGCCTGTCGTCCATCTCCGCGATACGTTCGGACGGGTGGCTGACGATTTGCGGATCTCGGTGACGGACCGCTGTAATTTCCGCTGTGTCTATTGCATGCCGGCTGCCGGGCTGCCCTGGCTGGCGCGTGAGGAGGTGCTGAGTTTCGAGGAGATCGTCCGGGTGACCCGGGTCCTGGTCGACCAGTGTGGCGTCAACACCATCCGGCTGACGGGAGGCGAGCCGCTGGTGCGCAAGGGCATCGAGGACCTGACCGGCATGATCGCCGCGATCGACCCATCGCTTGACATCGCGATGACGACCAACGGCATCCTGCTCGAAGAAAAGGCACAACCGCTGCGGGCGGCCGGGCTTCGACGGCTCAACGTCAGTCTCGACACGCTGCACTCGGATCGGTTCAAAGACCTGGCCCGGCGAGACGCGCTCGACCGCGTCCTTCGGGGCCTGACCGCCGCGCGCGCCGCGGGGTTCAGCCCGATCAAGCTCAACATGGTCGTGATGCGCGGCCGCAACGACGACGAGATCCTGGACTTTGCTAGGCTGGCCCGCGAGGAGGCCTACGAGGTCCGCTTCATCGAGTTCATGCCGCTAGACGCGGACGGCATCTGGTCGATGGACGCGGTGGTCGCGAGCCGCGACATCATCGAGACGATCGATCGCGAGTTCCCGCTCGCGCCGGTCCCGAATCAGCGGCCGGCGCCCGCCACGCGATTCCGTTTTCGCGACGGGGCTCCGGGTGGGATCGGTGTGATCCCGTCCGTGAGCGACGCTTTCTGCAAAGTCTGCAACCGGATCCGGCTGACGGCTGAAGGGCATCTGCGCACCTGCCTGTTCTCGATCGAGGAGCACGACGTCAAGGCGCTGATGCGCGGCGGCGCGTCGGACGACCAGATCCGTGACTTCATCGCGGCCGCGGTCTGGCAGAAAGAAGAAGGCCATAAGATCGGCCAGGCCGATTTCGTCCGGCCCGGCAAGACGATGAGCCAGATCGGCGGCTAGGAACACGCCGAGCTCACGCGCGGGCCGGCGTGCCGGCTGAACTGCATCACCAGCTCGCCGCTGCTCCGGTATCGGGCGAGCGTCGGGGAAATCAGCGTCATGACCCCCTGGTCGTACGGATTGCCGTAGCCAGCCGGCGGGCTGCCGCTGCCGTCTGAGACGGCGCCAGGACCGATCGGGTCCCAGAAACTGCCGTCAAAGTCCACCGCCGGCGGCCAGTCGAGGCCGCAATGCGTGTAGAGGTTGAATCGATACGGCACGCCAAGGGTGATCCGAGCAGAGCGCGGGAAGAAACGAAACTGGCCGTTGGCCAACGGCTGCGTCTCCAAGCCTCCGGTCTGCGGAGGCAGGGATCGCGCGCCCGATGACGCGATCTCGAAGACGATGGCCGCGACCAGCATGACGGTCAGCACGACCACGCCAATGACCAGGGCGCTCGTCGGGACATGCCAGCGGGTTACCGAGGCCGAGCGCCACCAATCCCGGTTCGTCGTCTTCACCTGGCTAGACCATAGACGAGCGGACCTACAATTTGTTCTATGCGGATGGCCGTCGGCAGCGACGAGCGGACCAACGTGACCGACGCTGTCGTCGATCACCTGCGCAGGGTCGGAATCGACGTCGAGCTGCACGGGCCGCTGGCCGACCGGCCGCTGGACTGGGTCGACGTCGGTCGTGAGGTGGGCGAGCGGGTCGCGACGGGCGCGTGCCAACAGGGCGTCCTGTTCTGCTGGACCGGCACCGGCGTCTCGATCGCGGCGAACAAGCTGGCCGGCATCCGTGCCGCCCTCTGTAGCGACGCCGAAACGGCGAGGGGCGCCCGCAAGTGGAACGACGCGAACGTGCTGGTGATGAGCCTGCGCGCGACGCCGGAGGCGGTGGCAAAGGAGATTTGCGACGCGTGGTTGGAGACGGGCCCGGACGAGGCAGAGCGGGCGACGATTTCGAAAATCACCGCGCTCGAGCGAACGCCCAGCGCGGCGAAAGGAGGGTACTGATGGCGACGAGCCTGGCCGACGAGAAGTGCGTGCCCTGCCGTGGCGGGACTCCACCACTGACTCACGAGCGGATCGCGCCGCTACTGGCGCAGCTCGAGGGCTGGAAGGTGGAGGACGACAAGAAGCTGATCAAGTCGTTCAAGGTGAAGGATTGGCTCGCGGCCGTCGACCTCGTGAACCGGATCTCGCCAGTCGCCGAAGCCGAGGGACATCATCCGGACCTGTACGTGCGCTGGGGCGAGGTGCGCGTCTACCTCTGGACGCACAAGATCGACGGCCTGACGGAGAGCGACTTTTACATGGCCGCGAAGATTGACCGTGTCTTTACGCCACTTGCCGGCGTGAGCAGTCAGGCCAAATAGCGCATTTGGCCGTCGCGTGATCACGCTCATCCACGGCGGCGAGAGTTACCTGGTCGACCGGGCGGCGCGGGATCTGCTCGAGCCGCTCCGCACCGGGCTGACGCTGGAATTCAACTACGAGGACATCCAGGCAGACGCGCTCACTGCCGATGTCTTCGCCGAGAAGGCCGGCACGCTCCCGTTCATCGATGCGCTGCGGGTCCTGGTGTTGCGCGACTGGGGCCTGCTCGGGGGTAAGCGGGACAAGGGTGCCGGCGCCGAGCGGGCGGCCGCCTATCTGGAGGGCATCCCCGATACAACCCACCTGGTGGCGGTCTCGCATGTGCTGGTCGCACCTGGCAATGCCATTTACAGGGCGATCGCGGCCATGGAGCGAGACAAGCGCGCACGCATCCAGCGCTACGAGCCGCCCCGGCGGTCGGATCGCGCCGGTTGGGTGCGCAAGCTTGCCGAGGAACGCGGCCTGACGATCACTCCGGGGGCGGTGCGCGTGCTCTTAGACCGGTCGCAGCCCGACCTGCGGTTGCTCGACCAGGAGATTGCGAAGCTGGCCCTCTACGCGTCGCCCTCGACCCGGATCGATGAGGAGGCGGTCCGCGCGCTGGTCAGCGACACGCGGGAAGAAGAGATCTTCGCGCTCACGGACTCGCTGGCGAGTGGTCGGCGGGGCGAGGTCGCGGGCGTACTGCAATCGCTCCTCGATGCGGGTCGCGAGCCGACCTGGTTGCTTTACACGCTGGTCAGCCACTGGCGGCGGCTGCTGCAGGCCAGAGCGGTGCGTGACCGGGGCGGGTCGCTGGCCGACCTGCAGGCCCGCCTCTCGGATCATCCGTTTGTTGTCGAGAAAGCCTTCCGCCAGGCGGCCGATTACAACGCCGCCGACCTCGACCGCGGCTTTCATGACCTGCTACGGATCGAGGAGCAGATCAAGCTCGGCGAGTTGGACGCGCGGCTCGCCGTCGAGGGCTTCATCCTCGAGCAGGTGCTCAGCGGCTAGCCCGATTGGACGATCGCGGCTTCACTGACAACGAAACGCCTCGCTGGCGGCCCGGGTTACGGGCGGCAGGCTAGGAGCGGGCTTTCGCGGGCTTCGGCGCCGGCCTGGCAGGCTCCGGAGTGACCTTGGTCGCTACTTTGGCGAAGGCCCTTTGAGGCTTCTCGGCTGCCGGACCAAGCTTCGCCAGCGCACTCATCAGGCGGGCCTTGCGGCGGGAGGCGTTGTTGGCGTGCAGGACGCCTTTTTCGGCGGCCTTATCGAGGGCGCTGATGGCGTGCCGTACTTCCTCGCTGGTCAGGCTGGCCGCCTCCGGTAGCGCGGGACGCCGCGCGCGCGAAACCAGCGTCTTGACCGCCGAGCGGGTGGAGCGATTCCGGTCGCGCTTCCGCAACGAGGCACGCACGCGCTTCTTAGCTGATCGGGTATTCGCCATGCGAGCGGTGATTATAGCGGAGCGCTGGAGCTATCACCCCCACGCCGACCTCCCCCACAAGCGAGGAGGGCGATAATGGCACCCGATGTCTAGCGAGCGGCGGCGCATCGCGTCTGCCGCGACGCTCATCCTGGTCGCCTACGGGCTCAGCCGCGTGCTGGGCGCGGTCCGTGAGCTGGTGATCGCGAACACGTTCGGGACGAGTCGTCAGCTGGACGACTACCGGGTGGCTTTCGGCGTCCCCGACCTGCTGTTCAACCTGCTGCTGGCCGGCGCCATCAGCTCGGCGTTCATCCCGGTGCTTTCCGAGCACCTGGCCAGGGGCGAAATGCCGCGGGCCCGGGAGATTGCCCAAAGGGTGCTGAATGCCTCGGTCCTGATCCTGACGGCCGGAGCCGCGGTGCTGTTCATCGTCGCCCCCTTCTATGTTTCGCTGATCGCCTTCGGCTACAGCCCAAAGGATCATGAGCTGATCGTCGTTCTGACCCGGATCCTGTTGCTGCAACCGATCTTTCTGGGAGCGGGCGGGATGGTGATCGGCGTCCTGACCGCGTATCAACGATTCCTTGCCCAGGCGCTCGCACCGCTTTTCTACAACGGGGCGATCATCGTGTCGGCCGCCTACTTCGCGCCCCGTTACGGCGTGACCGCGCTCGCGGTCGGGGTGGTCGCCGGGGCGATGCTGCACCTCGGCGTCCAGCTGCCGGCGCTCTGGCGCACCGGCTGGCGCCCGGCGGCGGGCCTTGGTCTGCACGACCCCGGCGTGCGCAAGGTCGGACGCTTGATGTTCCCGATCGCGCTCGGCCTGGCGGCGGCCCAGGTGAACGTGTTCGTCGACACAATCCTCGGGACCTCACTGCCGCACGGCCGCGTCGCCGCGCTGCGCTATGCCGACACGATGGCGCAGCTGCCGCTCGGAACCTTCTCGCAGGCGCTGGCGTTTGTGCTCTTCCCGTTCCTGGCGCGAGACGCGGCGGTCGGCGCGCTCGAATCCATCCGGCATCGGACCGCGCTCGCGCTGCGGCTGAATATCTTTGTGCTCGTTCCCGCCTCGGTCGGCCTGGCGGTGCTCGGCGTGCCAATCACCGCCGCGCTCTTCGAGCGTGGCCAGTTCGGGCCGGACTCGGTGCGGCAAACCGCGTTCGCGCTGACGTTCTTCAGCCTGGGGCTGGCGGGACAGGCGGCGACGGCGCTCCTGGTGCGCGTCTTCTACGCGCTGCAGGACGTGATGACGCCGCTGCGGATTTCCCTGGTCGTGATCGGGGCCAACCTTGCCACCAACATCGTGCTGGTGCACCTGCTCGCGCAGGGCGGCCTGGCCCTGGGCACCTCGATCGCGGCGACCCTGAATGCGGTCCTGCTGGGCCGCGCACTGCGCGCCAGGCTGGGCGGACTGGAGGGACGGCCGATCCTGCACACCTTCCGACGCGCGCTGATCGGCGTGGTTCCGATGGCACTGGTCGCCGCGGCCGTCGCATACGGGATTACGGGCGGATCGGTCCAGGGAGGATTGCGACCGCTGGTCGCGACGCTGGCCGCGATCGCACTCGCGGCCGGGACCTACCTGCTGCTCGAGCTGGCGCTCAAGAGCGAAGAAGTCCGCGTTCTCCTCTCGGTCATCCGGCGAGACGCCTCGCGTGTGTAAACCCCCAGCCCGACCCTCCCCCGCAAGGCGCAAGGGGGAGGGAGGATGGAGCGACCCTCTCCCACAAGCACAAGGGGGAGCGAGGATTAGAGTCGTGTCGACGTGGCATTGATCCTGCCGGGGTACGCCAAGCTCAACCTGACGCTCGATGTCTTAGGCAGCCGCCCCAACGGCTATCACGAGATCGATTCCGTCATGCAGACGATCTCGCTGCATGATCTGATCTGGATCGAACGCACCGACTGCCGCGTCTTCGACCTCGTCGGTCAGGCGATCGAGGGCGAGAACCTGGTGCTCAAGGCGGCCCGCGAACTGGAAGGCCACCTGGGCCGCGCGCTGCCCTTCACGATCCGGCTCTTCAAGCGGATCCCCATGGGCGCGGGCCTCGGCGGCGGCAGCGCCGACGCGGCCGCCTTTTTGAAGGCGGCGAATCGTCTTTATGACTTGAAGCTCACAGCGAGCGAGCTGACCGGGATCGCCGCGGCGGTTGGGCAGGATGTCCCGTTCTTGCTTTCCGGTGGTACGGCACGGGCGACTGGGCTCGGGTCGACGGTGTCGCCGCTGCCTCCGGTGCCTTCCAGCTGGCGCTTCCTGGTCGTCTGCCCATCGGTTGAGATCTCGACGCGAGCGGTCTACCAGGCCCTTGACGGGGGCGCGCCGAGCGAGCGCCGGACGCCGGCGCTGGTCGTTTCGCTCCAGGCCCCCAGCCTGACCCTCCCCGAGAAGGGGAGGGATCTGCCGCCGGGAGAGGGCGAGGACCTGGTGCTGTTTGGGAACGACCTCGAGGGGTCCAGCCGGCGGCTCTTCCCGGCCCTCGATGCGGCCATCGGCCAATTACGCGCGATCGTGCCCGAGCTGACCATGAGCGGCACCGGGTCGGCGCTCTTCGCCCGCTTTCTGCACCGTTCGGAAGCGGACGCCGCGCTTGCCGCGGTGCGGCAAACTGGATACTCGGCCTGGCTGTGCCGGCCGCTCGCGGCCGAAGCCTGATGCCGGTCCTGATCGTCGAGGGTTGATGCCTTTACGTCTTGGCGTACGCGGAACGGCGGCGCTCTGGGCCGGCAAGCTGACGGCCTCCTTGAGCCGCGGCTTGCGGCGCGGCGGTGGGACCACGCTCCCGGGCGATATCTCGCGCCTGATCGACCCGAGGATTCTCACCAAGCTCTCGCGCTCGTTGAGCGGCGGAACGGTCGTGGTCACCGGGACCAACGGCAAGACGACGACAGCGGCGCTGCTGCGCCACATCGTCGAGGCGCAGGGCGAAACAACGGTGGCCAACCAGGCAGGCGCGAACCTGATCTTTGGCGTCACGGCAGCCGTCGTGAATCGCACCAGCTGGGCCTCAAAGCTGCCGGCAACCGTCGGCCTCTTCGAGATCGACGAGGCCAGCCTGCCTCGACTGGTCAAGGAAATTGCGCCAGGGACGATCGTGGTGACCAATCTCTTTCGGGACCAGCTCGACCGCTACGGCGAGCTGGAGACGACGGCGGCCCACATCCGTCGGGCGCTCACCCAGGGGCCGGAAGGCATGACGGCGGTGTTGAACGCGGACGACCCGATGGTGGCGGCGCTGGGCGATGACCTGCCGCGCGTCCTCTATGCCGGCCTGGACGATCCGGCCTGGCTGCAGCCGGAGCTGAGCCACGGCGCCGACGCGAAGTTCTGCCCGCGGTGCGGCAGCGCGTTCCTCTTCGAGGGCGTCTACTTCGGCCACGTCGGTCGTTATCGCTGTCCCCGCGGCGACTTCGCCCGGCCTTTGCCTGATGTCAAGGCGACGTCGGTTTCGATCGACGGCATGGAGCGGATGCGCTTACAGGTGACGGACGGGGCTCAGAGCGTCAGCGTCGAGGTCCCATTGTCGGGCCTATACAACGCCTACAACGTCGTGATGGCGTTGACCGCCGCAAAGGCGATGGGCGTGCCGCTGCGCAAGAGCGCGGCGGCCCTCCGCGACTTCGCCCCGGCGTTCGGCCGGATGGAGCGGACCGTGATCGAGGGGCACCCGGCGGTCCTGCTGCTGGCCAAGAACCCCACCGGATTCACCGAGGTCTTGCGGACCGCCATCCAGTTTGGCCAGGCCAGGTCGTTTTTGATCGCCCTCAACGACCGGATCGCCGATGGCCAGGACGTCTCCTGGATCTGGGACGTCGACTTCGAGCAGCTGAAGAACGTGGCGGCGCATATCGTCGTCAGCGGCGATCGCGCGCTCGACCTGCGGGTGCGGCTCAAGTACGCCGAGGTCCCGGCGGATCGGGTGGACGTCGTCACCGACTGGGGCGACGCGCTCAAGCGGGCGGCGCAGGCGACCCCGGCCGGCGAGACGCTCTTTGTGCTGCCGACCTACACGGCGATGCTGGAGTTGCGCGCGGTCTTAACCCGGGACGGGGCGCTCCAGCCCTACTGGCAGGGACGGCCGGTTAACGCGAAGCCATAAGGCGCCGACGCCACCGGCGAGGAGCAGCGCGGCGATGTTGCCGATATGACTGAGGACCGCAACCGCGGTCACCAGCGCCCCCGGCCGCGCCCCGAACGTGCTGAGCACCAGCAGAAAGAACCCCTCGTAGGTGCCGACCGAGCCGGGTGTGAAGCTGACCGCCTGGCTGACCACGAAAATGGTGCAGGCCAGCACCAGGATGGGGAGGGAGAGCTGCGGCGTCAGCGCCCGGAAGAACGCCACGAGGCCGACGACGATGCAGAGCCAGACCAGCACGCTGAGGACGCTCGCCGCCGCGAGCCGGCGCGGCGACCGCAGCGACGCGAACCCCTTCAGGACCGAAGCCGCAAAAGCATCGATGAAGGTTCCGGCGCGGTCAGGCAGCCGTTTCGCGATGCGCTCGATGACGCTAAGCGTCGCTAGCGGGTAGGTCACCATCAGGTAGGCGACCACGCCGATCGCGACCGAAATCGCGGTGATCACGATCACGCCGCTCCAGAGGCCGAAGCTATTCGAGCTCCCGCCTGAAAGGGCGGCCGCCCCGACCGCGATCACGAGCAGGGCCAGCACATCGAGGACCCGCTCGACGACGACGGTAGCGCCGGCCTCGCCGACGCCGATCCCGATGCGGGGAGCGATCGCGCCGATCCGCAGCAGCTCGCCGAGCTTGAAGGGCGATACCGAGTTGAGGGCGAAGCCGATGGCGGTGACGGCAGTGGCGTCCCCGAGGCTCGCGTGCGCTGCAGAGGCCCGCAGGATCACCTGCCAGCGCCAGCCGCGCACCAGGATGAACGCGATGTAGGCCAGCTCCGCGAGCACGATCCATCCGAGGGAGGCGCGCCGAATCGCCGCCAAAACCTCGCCCGGATGGACGGTGCGTAGCAGCCCATACAGGATCAGCAGCCCGACGGCCAGCAGGATCGCCGCCTGGATGGCCCGGCGGCGGCTCAGCTGCGCCTCCCCGCCAGCCGCACCACCGTGAAGATGGCCCGCAGGATCTCCTGCTGGGAGATCTTGGACTCGCCGTGCACCCGCTCGGTAAAGGTGATGGGAACCTCGATGATCGTGAACCCGGCGCGCTCGCAGCGGGTCAGCAGCTCCAGCAGCGCCGAGTACCCGGATGACCGGAGCGGCCGGGTGACGAGGAACTGGAGCGCTCGGCCGCTGTAGCAGCGGAAGCCGCCGGTGCAGTCGTGCGTCCGCAGTCGAAGGACCTGCCGGGCGACGAAGTTCGCGGTCGCGCTCAACGTGCGCCGACTGATCGCCCACCCTTCGATCGCGCCGCCGGGAACGTATCGCGAACCAACCGACAGGTGCGCCCCCAGCTTGACGGCCTTGATCAATGCCGGGATGCGCTCGGGCGGATGAGAGAAGTCGGAGTCCATCGTCAGGACGCAGGCGTAGCCATGCTGCAGACCGTAGGCGAAGCCCGCCATATAGGCCGTCCCTAAGCCGAGCTTTGCGGGTCTTGCCATGATCTCCAGCCGTGCGTCCTTGAGTATCCGCTCCCGCACCAGGTCACCGGTGCCGTCGGGGGAGGCGTCATCGATGACCAGCACGTCGGTCTCCGGCGCCGCCGCGTGCACCCGCTCGATCAGGGCCAGGATATTGCTCGCCTCGTTGTAGGTCGGGATGCAGACCAGCGGGCGAGCCACGCGCCGTACCATACCCAATGTGGGTGGACCAACGCTGCGGATCGCGCACTTGTATGCCGACGAGATGAATATCTATGGCGACCGCGGGAACATCCTGACGTTGACCAAGCGGGCCGAATGGCGGGGGATTGCGGTCGAGGTGCGAGCCATCGGGCGCGGCCCGGCGCCTGACCTGTCCGATATCGACTTGATCTTCTGGGGCGGTGGGCAGGACCGCGATCAGGAGCTGGTCTTTACCGATGCGGCACACCACAAAGTCCACGCGATCCGCGAGGCGATCGATGGCGATGCTGTGGTGCTGGCCGTCTGCGGCGGGTATCAGCTCCTGGGTGAGTACTACGTCACGGCCGATGGCAAGCACCTACCGGGCCTGGGCCTCGTCGACCTCCACACGGTGCCCGGATCCCGGCGGAACATCGGCAACATCGTCATTGAGACCAGCGACCTCGGCCTCGACCCTCCGACGCTGGTCGGCTTTGAGAACCACAGCGGCAAAACCTACCTCGGGCCTGGTCTTCGGCCACTCGGCCGGGTGCTGCGCGGGGCCGGCAACAACGGCGAGGATGGCACTGAAGGCGTGGCGACGGGAAACATCTTCGGCACCTATCTGCACGGGTCGCTGCTGCCGAAGAATCCCCACCTCGCCGACTTACTCCTGGAGCGCGCGTTGAAACGGCGCCAGTCCATTCGTTTAGAAGCGTTGGATGACTCGGTGGAGATGTCGGCCCATGACACCGTCCGCGGGAGAAGGTAGGCTTGAGGAGATGAGCGAGGCGGCCAGGCCGAACGGCGCCGGCGCCCCGCCCGATACGCCTGGGTCGACGCTGGGCACGGATCTTGTCCTGATCCCCAAGTCCGGCGCTGCGCCCGCCGCGATCTTCCGACGTCCCAACTGGCTGCCGCTGGTCCTGATTGCCGGCGACGCCCTGATCGCAGGGTTGTCGGTCATCCTCGCCTACGAGTACCGCTATCACCTGGACCGGATCCCGCAGGTTGTCAAGGAGCCGCTCGCCTTCGGCCCCTATGTGGCGGCCGTCCCATTCGTCATCGCCATCTATCTTTTCGCGTTGGCGGTGAACCAGCAGTACCGGTCATGGCGCGGGCGGACCCTCGTCGACCAGCTCTTTGCCATGGGAAGCGGCATCGCGCTGGCGGCCATGCTGATGCTGGCCGGCATGTCCCTGTATCGCGGCTTCGAATACGCCCGGCTCACCCTGGTCTATACCGTTATCATCTCGGGCTTCCTGATGACCGTCGAGCGATACCTGTTGCGCCAGTATGAGACCCGCTTGCGGCGGCGAGGCATTGGGACGGAAAGCGTCCTGATGGTGGGAACCGGGACGGGCAGCCAGCTGCTCATCCAAAGGATGGCGATGTTTCCGCAATATGGGTATCATGTTGCCGGCGTTCTCGACGACCGGCTCGAGGTGGGTGGCACGTTCGCGGGGGCACCCGTCGTCGGGCGTGTCCAGGACCTCCGGCGGATCATTCCTCAGATCGGCATCGACCAGGTCTTTCTCGCGGTGCCCGGTGCCACCAACGACGAGATCCTCCACCTGGTCAAGACCTGTGACGACCTCCAGGCCGAGTTCAAGCTGGTCCCGGACCTGCTCGAGGTGATGAGTTCCCGTGCGGCCGTCGATGCCATCGATGGCCTGCCGCTGATCGGAATCCGGCGCAGCCGCCTGCGCGGGCCCGCTGCGGTGCTCAAGCGGGCGATCGACATCCTTGTGAGCGCGGCGGCCTTGATCATCGCCTCGCCGTTCATGGTCGTCATCGCGATATTGATCAAGCTGAGCTCGCCGAGCGGGCCGGTGCTCTTCCGGCAACCGCGGGTCGGGCTGCACGACAAGCGGTTCACGGTCTACAAGTTCCGGTCCATGATTCCCGACGCGGAAGCGGAGACCGGGCCGGTCGTGGCCAGGCCGGACGACGACCGCTGTACGCCGGTGGGACGCGTCTTGCGCCGGCTCAGCCTCGACGAGTTGCCGCAGCTCTTCAACATCCTCAAGGGCGACATGTCCCTGGTCGGGCCACGGCCCATGCCAATCTTTCTGGTCGAGCGTTTTACCGAAGAGATCCCACGCTACCTGGAGCGTCACCAGGTGCGGCCCGGGCTCACGGGCTGGGCCCAGGTCAACGATCTGCGCGGCGGCGAAGCCTTCGCCGATCGGGCGATGTACGACATCTATTACGTGGAGAACTGGTCACTGGCGCTCGACCTGAAGATTCTGATCCTGACCTCGGCCCGGGTGTTCTTCCAGCGGCGGGCCTATTAGCCGAACGCCGAGCGCCGACTCGTAGGCTTCGACCGTCTGGCGGGCGGATCGCTTCCAGGTGAAGTCGCGCGCGCGCTCGATCCCGAGCAGCTGGCGCGAACTGGCCGTCTTGGGCGCGTCCAGCGTCTGCCCGATGGCGCGGGCAAAGTCGGCCGGTTCGTTGGGATCGCAAAACACCGCCACGCCCTGGGCGATCTCGTGGAGCACGGGAAGGTCGCTGCAGACCACGGGAACGCCGCACGCCATCGCCTCGATGACGGGGAGACCGAAGCCCTCGGCGCGCGAGGGCAGCACCACCAGCGCGGCGCCGCGGTAGAGGTCTGGAACGGCGCTCTCCGGCAGGCGGCCGGGCAGCACCACGGAGCCCTCGGGCAGGGCGGCGGCTCCCTGCCGGACCTCCGGGTAGCGCGGGTCGTCGCCGGCGATGACCAGCTGACTGTTCGGGTGCGTCTGGCGCACAAGCTTGAAGGCCTCGAGGAGGAGCGGCAAATTCTTGTAGGCCTTCCATTGGCCGAGATAGAACACATACGGCGGGCGGATCCCGAAGCGCACCTGCCAGGCGGCCTCGGCCTCAGGATTTCGGGTGGCATGGAAGCGGTCATCGGCTGCCTCCGGGATCGACAGCACACGGCCGGCGGACGCCGGGAAGCTCTGCTTTACGGCCAGGGCGGTCGCCGCCGAGGGAGTAATGATCCGTTCGGCGTGCCGAACCGCGTTGCGCATCAGCATCTGATTGACGACTCGAGGTAACGGCCCCGAGTGGATCTCGGGGAATTGAAAGGGAAAAAGGTCGTGCATGGTCACGACGAAGTGCCCTGGCTTGATGAGCGGCAAGTTGTAGTGCGGGAAATGGATCAAATCGAGGTCGGCCCGCAGCAGGCTGAGCGGCAGCAACGACTGTTCGGCGAGGCGGTACGGTTGCGCGTTCACCGTTAGCAACTCTGGCAATCCGCCAATCAGGGCGCGAACGATGGCGGCATCCTGGCGCATGGCCAGGACGGTCAGGCGGCGGCCCAACAGCTGGGCCAGTTCTGGAAGCAGCCCGCTAATATAGCGACCAATGCCAAGCGCCCCGATCAGGCGCGCGTCGAACCCGATTCCCCTTGCGGTCAAACCAGTCTCATGGTGAGCGATCCATAGGATTATCGCGCACGTCTGACGAGCCGATGGCGCAAATTCGTGCCGGGGCCCAGCTGGCCGCCGTGTCCGCATCGAGCCGGTACCGCTTTTCGTTGATCGCCGCCACGGTGACCGGCGCGCTGACGCCGGCCTATGTCATCCGCTGGCACGTCGGACCGTTGCCCACGACGTTGCTCGAGGTGGCGATCCTGGCGACGGTCGCCATCTTTGGCCTCGAAACGATCCGGCAGCAGTTGGCGATCGAATGGCGCGGTGCGCTGACCGCCCCGGCCATTCTCTTCATCCTCGCCGGTGCGATCTCGGTGCTGGTCTCGGGCGATCACCGGGCGGCCCTCGGACTGTTTCGCGCCTATTTCCTCGAGCCGGCGGCGTTTTTTCTGATCGTAGGCGCCGTCGCGTCGACCCCCCGGCGCGCCGGCCTCATCCTGCTGGGTCTCGCCGCCGGCGGAGCGGTCGTCGCCATTCTCAACGCCGCGGTTGTGCTCGATGCCATCCGCCACCACGTGCTCGACCTCGCCACCACGCCACCGGTCGTCATCTACCAGACCGCCAATGCCGTGTCGCTGTTCCTGATCCCGCTGGTCGCCATGGCCGCCGCCATCCTGGTGCACGGCCGAGGTCGGGCTGAGCGGTGGCTGAGCGGGCTCTTCCTGGCGGTGGCCGTGCCCGCCTGCCTGCTGAGCTTTTCGCGCGGCGGATACCTGGCGCTGGCCGCGGTCGGGCTTGGGCTGGCCCTTTCCCATCGATGGGCGAAGCTGCTGGTGCCCGGTGTCGTGGTGGCCGCCGTCGCCGTCAGCCAGGTGCCGCTGATCCGGCATCGGATCGCGTACGAGCTGCAGGCGGTGCCGGGCAACACGCTCGACTTTCGCCTGCGGCTATGGGGGCAGACCCTGCGCCTGTTGAGCCACCACCCCGTGCTCGGCATCGGCCTTTCCTACTACCAGCAGGCGATGGGCCCGTACTGGCAAGACCTGCCCAGCGTCATTTACCCGCACAACATCGTCTTGAACTTCTGGGCGGTCTTGGGTCTCCTCGGATTGGTGGCTTTTGGTTGGCTAATGATCCGCGCCTTCATCATGGGGTGGCGCGGCTGGCGCCAGCACCCGGCGGCCTGGCGACCCTACGACCTGGGCGTCATGCTGTTCCTGGTCGCCATGGTCGTCCACGGGCTTGTCGACGTGCCTTTCTTCAAGAATGACCTGAGCCTCGAGTTCTGGGCGCTGCTGGGGATCCTCTGGGCCGCCGATCGCTGGAGCGGCGCGGAGGCCACGTTATACCGCGGTGGCGGACGCTAAGACCTCGGCTGCCGACTACTCAGCGCTGGTGCGCGACAGCCAGTCGGCGATCCTGGCCAGCGCCGAGCGCATCACCGTGGTCGGCCGGTGGGTGGTGCTGGCGGCCGCCGTCATCCTCAACCACTTTGGCAACGAGAACTCCCCGGCGTCCGTCTTCATCGTCGACACCATCCTCTTCTCCTGGGGCCTGGTCAACCTGGCGGTCTCCGTGGTACTGGTGCGTGGGTACAGGCCCGGGCGCTGGTTCGGCTTCCTTACCACCGGCATCGACCTCATGGTCGCGACCAGCATCCTTTACTTTTCCGGTGGGTACGGCGCGCCGACTGACTTCTCGCTCCTCTTCTACCTGCTGATCATCGCGTCGGCGGTGCGCCTCGGCCTTCCCGGCTCGCTGGCGACGGCGATCGTGGTCTCCCTGCTCTACGTCGTGATTGGCGGTCTGACCGGCTTTGCCCGGGTCTCACCGCCGCCGGGATTCGTCATCGGCCGCGTGTTCCTCTTCCTCTTCGTCGCGGTGGTCGCCGGCCTGCTGGTTGGCGATGTCCGGGCCCGGCTCGACCGAGCGTTGCGGACCGCCATCGAGCGCGCCACGCAGCTCGAAGAGACCCGCCGCCGGGAAGCGCTCGAAAAAGAACGCGTGGAACGATTGGAGGAGATCGACAACCTGCGATCGGACTTCATCGCGATGGTGGCGCACGAGCTGCAGACGCCGCTGGCGAGTATCAAGACGCAAGCCGACACCCTGGTCAACCAGTCGCACCGGCTGGACCAGGAAACCCGTGACGCGCTGGTCGATGGGATCCACCGCAGTGCCGCCAGCCTCACCGGCCTGGTGCAGGACTTCGCCGCCGTCAACCGGATCGAGAACAACGAGTTCACCTATCACTTCGAGCGCCTGGACCTGGCCGATTTCGTCAAAGACGTCGTCGAACACTTCCGGTCCGATCCGCACCGTTACCCGATGCGGGTGCGCGTCGAGCCCGGCCTTGTCGTCCGGGGGGACCGCCGGCGGTTGCAGCAGGCCCTGCTCAACCTGCTGAGCAACGCGGTCAAGTACTCGCCGCGCGGGGGCAACATCGCCGTGATCGCATTCCCGGACAAGGACGGGAAGGCCAAGATCTCGGTTCACGACGAGGGCATCGGGATCCGCCAGGAGGACATTCCCAAGCTCTTCAACAAGTTCACCCGTCTCTTCGACAAGCGGGCGATGGACATCGGCGGGTCGGGGCTGGGCCTCTACATCACCCGATCGATTGTCGAGGCGCACGGCGGCCAAATGACGGTCGAGAGCGAATGGGGCAAGGGCTCGACCTTCGGCTTCGTTTTACCCCTGTGGCAAGCGTCCGCGTCCTCATCGTCGACGACCATGCCGTCTTCAGCGACGGCCTAGCGACCATCCTGGGAACCGAGCCCGAGATCGAGGTCGTCGGCAAGGGTGGCAGTGTTCAGGAGGCGATCAGCTCGGCCCGCGCGCTCCAGCCGGACGTCGTCCTGCTCGATGTCCATCTGCCGGACGGCTCGGGGATCCAGGCGGCCGCGGCGATCAAGAAGGACCGGCCGCAGACGCAGGTCGTGATCCTGACCAGCGACGAGGAGGAGTCGGTACTGCGATCGGCCGTGCAGGCTGGCGTCACCGGCTATCTGAGCAAGCACGAATCCGCGGCGCAGGTGGTGCAGGCGGTGCGCAGCGCCGCCCGCGGCGAAGCACTGATCGCCCCCTACATGCTGGCTCGACTGCTGCGGGGCCTGCGGAAGACGGATGAGCCCGGGCCGGCCACCCCGCTCACGCCCAGGGAACTGGCGGTACTAAGCGAGCTATCCCTGGGACATGACAACGAGGCGGTCGCCAGGACGCTGACGATGTCGCCCAACACCGTCCGGACCCACGTCCAGAACATCCTGTCGAAGCTCAAGGTGCACTCGAAGCTCGAGGCGGTCTCACGAGGGATACGCGAAGGCTGGATACGGATTCAGCAGGAGCCCGCCGCCTGATCGTCCCGTAGCAAAACCGGCTGTTGGGCGGAGATGAGGCGATGCCACGTTAGCACCAGGGGCGTTCATGAACAGGCCGACTCGCTCCGGCGCGTCCTTCGTTTAAGAAGCGCCGGTCCGACCCTATACTGTGGGCGAACCGGAACCCATTGGGGCGTCGCCAAGTGGTAAGGCAGCGGACTTTGGATCCGCCATCCCAGGTTCGAATCCTGGCGCCCCAGCCATCTGCTCATACTTTGCTGCATCGCTAGCTACGCAGAGTTCTCATAGCACCGCTTCTGCGCTGCATCGCTAGCTACGCAGAGTTCTCATAGCACCGCTTCTGCAGCTAACCATCTCCGACTCGACCGCGTTACCCGGGCCATCGGAACAGCGTTAAGCTGCTGAGCAGGCTGGGCTCTATCGAGGCTCAAAGGGCAGTTGGGCTGACCAGTCGGGGCCCGTTAACAGAGCAAGGAGGGAAAAGTGATCAGACGACTTCTACCCACGGCGACAATCGTAGCCGTTCTCTCGATGGCTCTAGCCGGAAGCGCGGTGGCGGGCGGAGGTGGCGGCGGGTTCGGCGCCCTTGGGCGGACGACTCAGACGCAGCGCAGCGGTTTCGCCTTCCTGCAAGATCCCTCGGGCAACGTACTCGTTAACTCCGAAGCTCAGGGAGGCATTCTTACGTTCAAAGCCAAGGGAACCGCCGGACCGCCGACCTCGACGCCCGGTACCCTAGTTCAGATCAGCGTTGGCGGCAACATCCCCTCGGCAGGCGCATTTGACTGCTGGGTGATTCCGGACTCGATGTTTACCGTTAACAGCGACCTCAGCGCGAGCCTGCATTTTCGCAGCGACGCCGCGGGCGTGGCGCTGTGTCCCGGCTTCGCCCTCGCCAGTGGGCTACCTGCCTCGGGGCTTGCGCCGCTCGGCGGTGAGGGCTTCGGGTTTATCGGGCCGGTTGCTCTCGATCTCGTCTGGCCCACAAGCAGCCAGCTCTTCCATTCCCGCTCGACGGACAACGCCAGTTGTGGCCCATTTCTCGCAAACAGCATGGGCACCCTCACCGATAACTTTGGCACCTCGGCCAGCGGGAACATCTCGGCGACTATCCAGGGCGTCGACAATTTTGGAAATCTCGTCCCGCTGCCAATTAACGTCACTCTTACCAGCCAGTTTGCCGACGTGAGTACGTTTGCTACGGACACGGTCGTGAACGGCCCGACCACTGGGTCCTGTGGGCCCTTCGTCGGTAGCTGAACCCTAGACGTCGGACGCGCTGTCGACGGCAGGCCTCGTGCGCCAGTCGAGGCCTGCCGCCGCGACGATCGGCTAGACTCTCGCTGCGCATCCCTTCGCGAGCAGCCGCACGCTGTCGCGCACCGCGGAATTGGTGCTCTTCTCTTTGGAGCCCGGCGCGATTCCTCAAACTGCCGTAAGAGTGCCGACGGAAATCTTTGGTAAACAGGGAGCGACGGGACCGGTTGAGCTGCGCGCGACGGCTAGAACGTCAGGCTGACATCCCCGCTTACGGTCGCGGCGTACGTCACGCAAAAGCCGAAGATCGACGTCCGATAATGCGTTAGGGTTGCGGCGAAGGAGTCAACGCCCGAGCTTGCGATTTTTCCGGTTAGCGTACTCACCGCTACGTCGTTCAGCGAGTCGCTTACGGCATAGACCTGGTTGCCGCATCCCCAGGCGTGCCACTCCAGCTTGACCGTGCCGCCATTCGCAAAGTTCCCTGTTACCTGCGCCAGCTGCCCATTAAACGCCGTCGCCAAGCTAAACGTGCCGCCCGATATGATCGCGTTAGGGCTGAGCACCGTGTGATCGATCGTGGCCGCCCACGCGCCCGGCAGGGGTCCGCTTGCCGTGCCAGCGAAGCTGCCCTGCGTCGAAGTTGCGCCTGGAAGCTCGGTCCCAGAGATCGAATCAGTGTAGGTTGTCGGAGTCGCTGCCGCCACCGCGAGCGGCACAATGCATGCCATCCCTACGGCGGTAGCCGAGAGCCGGATTTTCCTCAACCAGCGCATATGCTCATCTCCAGACCGCTGCCATCTTCGGCCAGTAACCACAGTGACACGGATACTACTGGCCCGAATACGAATCGTCAATCATCAGCTCGACGGCGGCCCGCCCTACAAGTTTTCGAAACTAGGCGCGGCGTTGCCTGGAGCTTTCCTCGGCCTGGTTCCGACCCTGACCAGGTGATCCAGCCATCGCCTTTAGCCGGCGGCTCGCAATTACATCGCTCTCCGAAATCAACCATTGGCATCGGCCTCACTTGAACGATCTCCAGTCAAAGCGGCCCAATAGCCTGTCCACGACGTGGTCCAGTTCCCAGACAGCGGCAGGTTCCAGTCCCGCGCACTCCTCAGCGGTGGCCGGCCGCATCGCGCCTTGGTAGTAGATCCTGAAATCACCCGTAATCGAGTCCTTGACGCGGCGCGGCGGTGGCCATGCAGACTCGCCTTCCCCGAACGGATCGCGTCCCACTACGGGGCAGCGCCTGAGGGCGTCCTCGTAAATCCCGACAAAGAAGGCGAACTCTCTTGACCCACACGGGGGCTGGCTGGCCTCCAAGCTCCTGGCCTTGTAAACCCCGATCGTTGCATCGCGGTACACACGGGCGTACGCGTACTCGCGCTGCGGAAGCGCGATTTGCACTACGTCCCCGAGCTTGGGCGTACGTTTCCTGTCACCGGTCATTGCTTTTCTGAGTATGTTCGGATCCAACGGAACCTGGAAGCTCCGGTTCGAGTCAGGTTCCGAGAATTTGAGGAAATAGTTCACCGCGGCAGCAGCGCTTCATGTGACGCTGACCAGGCAGCCCAGCCATGGCCTTCAACCAGGGGGCGGCTGCGGATTTATCTTTGAAGGCCCAGGGCAAAGGTGAGAGCCCCGTCCACCGCCGCCATTTTGGAGCGCGAGAGGACGGCGAGCCGCTCTCTGAGCGCATCCTTCGGTATGGTCGTGACGGTGTCGAGATTGACGACACACTCTCGCGGCATGCCATCTTTCGGACCAAGTGCAACCTCAACGGGAATCCCTCGAACGCGGGTTGTGATTGGGGCGACCGTGACGAGCCGGCGCACCTCGTAGGCTTCGTCACGAGACAGGAGTATCACCGGGCGGCGACCGGCTGGTCGAGGCAGCTCAGCCCACCAGATCTCGCCCCGCTTCACTCCCAGGGCTCGGCGGCGAGACCCCTCGCAGACGCGGCTCTCGCAGCCTCCACTTCGTCAGTCGTCTCGGGCTGGCTGGAGTAGCCGCGGACGTAGCGATCGATGTCCTGCTCGCCGGTGAGACCAAGCCAATTGGTGGCGGCTTGTCGAAAGTACTCGCTGCGGCTCACCTTGCGCGCCCGGCGAGCGCGGTCGACCCGATGGAGCAAGTCGTCGGGCAGGCTGATCGCAACTTTGACGGCGCGTTTCATACCAAAATCATACCACCACCGTATCCGGCCTGCCGCCAGAGCCACACTGATTACCGGCCGTTTGCCGAGGGCTTACGGTGATGGCGTAGGAAGCGGCGTCGAACCGCCGAAGCAATGAGCGAGCTCAGCCTCGGCGGGCTTGCCGGCGACCGCGAAGCCTCGGTCGAGCGCCGGTTTGGATGGCGGATCGAGAGTGTACATCCACCAGTACACGCCACCGAATTGGGGAACGACAGACTGGCAGGCCGCGTCGTAATAGCGTTGCTGCGCTGACAGGTCAACCGGTTGACCATTGTCCCAGAGCCACGGTTGCTGAAACGAGCCGGCCAGTGAGGTGACGCCCAACTCCGTCAGGAGCAGCGGCTTCCCGAAGGACCGGCGCATCCTGTTGAGCCGGGCGATCCATGGTTGCCAGGCGGTGACGAGATCGCCGGCGGATGCGGTGTCTGGGGAATTGAGTGGAAAGTACGCGTCGACGCTGATGACGTCGAGCGACTGCCCGAATGATGGGAAGCTCTTCGCCCAGTTGGAGGAGTAGGTCACCTGGCCGTGGAAGTCGCCTCGAACCGAACCGATCAGTCCTTGCCAGAACGCGCCGTCCCGCTCCATCGAGTCGAGTTCTGATCCGATATCCAGGATGGCCAGGTGGTTTGCTTCCGCCAGCCTGGCGTATTTCATGATCAGTGCGGCGTAGGTCGACTTCCACTGCGCGGCATCCTGCGGTTGAATGGTTCCCCGCCAGTGTGTCCCATCCTGGGGGACCACGATGTCCAGCAAGGGCCGGAGCATCACGGTGAAGCCGCGGCGTCGAGCCTGGGTCGCAAAGACGCCGATCGCCGCGTCGGTTGGGGTCTTGACCGGATCCGCGTAAACATCGCTGGCCGCCCAGCCTTCCTGGAACACGGGGATGACCAGGGATACGGTGTTCGCCCCAAGGCCGGCCAGGCGGTTGAGTAGAAGCTGAGCTTTGCGATCGAAGTACGGGTCGTTCCCGTAGATCACCACCGAGACGCCCGCCTCGAAGTCCTGCGCCGAGCGTCGCGGATGAAGCACGGCGATCGTGGGCGGCGGGACGGGGGTGGCGCGGACTCCAACCGCCTGCGCTTCCCCTGTTCGCACCGTCCGAAGGTCCCAGATTCCCGTGCCGACGGTGACGGCGACGAGCAGCAATGGCACCACGAAGGCGGAGGTTCCCTTCCTCACCGAAAGGAGTCTACCGAGCGGTCCCGGTTACTGGTAGCAGCTCGTGATCTCGCGCTCGGCCGGCTTGCCCACGGGCTGGTAGCCGGGGTCGGTCTGCGGCACGACCTTGTCGAACCAGTTCGTGTAGTAAACCCACCAGTACATGCCGTCCACCAGTGGCTTCAACGCCTGGCAGGAGGCTGCGTAGTAGCGACGCTGCGCTTCGAGGCTCACGCCGCCGCCGTGGTGCCAGTCGTACGGCGATCGATAGGAATCAGGCTCAGAGGTGGTGCCCAGTTCGGTGAGGACGAGCGGCTTGCCCAGGGACGCGCGGAGCTGGCTTAGCGAGGGCGTCCACTGCTGCCAGGCGCTGACCAGCTGCGCGACCGACGCGCCATGCGGCGCCGATAACGGAAAGAACGCATCGACGCTGGCAAAGTCCAGGGCGCTGCCAAATGCGGGGTAGGGGCCGCCCCAGTTGCTCGAATAGGTCAGCTGTCCCGTGTACACCTCCTTGATGGCCGCGATCAGGTCAAGCCATGCCGAGGTGTTGGCTTCCAACGAGGTCAGCTCGGTGCCGATATCGAGCGCCTCGGCGCCCTCGGACTGGGCAAGGCCCGCGTAGCTGAGCAGCAGCGCCTTGTACGACGCGAACCACGCGCTCGAGTTCGTCGGTTGCAGCTGCCCACGCCAGTGGCCCGCCCGCATAAGCGGCGTATCATCGATCAAGGGGCGCAGCAACACGACGAAGTTTCGCTGGTGAGCGGCTTGGATGAAACCCTGCAGGAATGCGCTGCTGGGCGTCTTGCCGGCTTCGGCGTGCACGTCCGTCGAGGTCCAGCTGCTCTGATAAAGCGGAAACACCAGCGCCACACTGTTCACCTTGACCGCGACGAGGTGATCCAACAACCGCTGGGCGTCCGAGAGCAGTCCCGGGTCGTTGCCATCCGCATAAACAATGACCCCGCCCTGGAAGTCAGGTAACGAGCGGGCGACCCGCGTACCCACGACGACTTTTGCGGTCGGGGAGACGTGGGCGAGGGGGGAAGACGTAATGGGCATGGGCTTGATGGCGCTCGCACCACACGCAGTCAACAGGCTGAGTAGCGGCAGCGCCAGCGCAACGGCCACTGCCGATCGTCCCTTAACCTGATTCCGGAAAGCCAGCAACGCAGCGGCCAGCATAGCGGAAGGCACCCGACGGCGCAAGCACACTGAGTTCCCCTTTTTAGTAGCCTGTCAACGGGGTGAATGAGGCCGGGTTGACATCGGCCAGGGTGGCTCCGGCTGAGGTGGAAGCGAGCGTCCTGCCGTCACGGCCTCCGCAAGAGGTTGCACGCGCCCATGCCCAGACCCATCGCGGAGGGTGGGTGCCTCGGGCATTCCAGGTTGGCGTCACCCTCGGCGCAACCGGCATTGCCTTCAAGGCCTCCCTGATCAGCCTGGCGGCGGGCTTTCCCGGGCACCTCGCGCTGGGAGCGCTTGGCCTCGTTCCACTCATCTCGCTGCTGCTGGTGGCGGGCATCGCCATCCGGCGGGGACGACCGGAGCCGGACATCCATGATCGCTATCTCGACTACATCCTCGGGCTGGCCCTGCTCGGGGCGGCCACGGCCGCGATCTGGTTCCTGCCCGGATCGATGTCGATCTTCTTCTGGTCCTGGCGACTCGACCTGGTCTGGCTGCCAGTCTTTGCCGCGGGAGCCGTCACGCTCCTGTGCGGAGCGCGGGCGCTGTGGCGATACCGCCTGCCCATTGTCTTTCTGTTCCTGGCGTGGCCGCTGCCTTACGTGGCCGCCCGTGTCCCGGGCGGCCTCGTTGCCGCGGCGATCGCCGGCCTCGGGCTGGTCCTGCTGGCGGTCGCGGTCCTACCCCGCCCGCGGCGAATCACCACGCGGCCCACAGCCCCGACCGCGGGCGTGCCGCGCCGTCGGGCCGGCGGCGGCCTGGTCGCGGCGGCGCTGGTCGGTGCGGCGGCCATTCTCACCACGGTGGCCGACCGGCAGCTGGAGGCTGCCGCACCACTGCTGGAGGCCGATGGCCAGCCGAAGCTGGCCGCCATCTCGAAACCCGCGTTAACCGTCGATGGCCTAGCACGGATCGTGGCAAGCGATGCACCCAACCTGCCCAGTTGGGGATCGCCGACCGGTCGCCGGACCTATCGCTACGCCGGCTCCCAGCCGACGCTGCCCGGCACGGGTGATCCCAGCGACGCCGGCATCATCGTCGACGTCCTGGCGCCGGCCGATGAACGCGACCTGGCGCTTTCGCCGGCGGCACTGGCGACGCTCCAGGGGTACCAGCTCGACGCGTCGCGAGTAGACGATCTCGGCGCGGGCGTCGGCGGCCACGTCGAGCGGTATCTGGCGCCAGGTCACCAGACGGCGCTGCTGGTCGTCTGGTGGGACTGGCCGGTGCGATCCGCGGCCGGAGCGCAGCGCGAGCGCATCATCGTTCAGCGACTCGTGCCGCTCGAGGTGTCGGCATCTCGTGGCGACGACCTGTTGCACTTCGCGCGTCAGTTGGTGGCATCGACGATCGGGGAGCCGTTCGCGATGTCATGAGCCCGCTCGACCGGAGCATCGACGCCGTGCGGGCCAACTGGCCGGAGCTATCCGCCCACCGGATTCTCAGCCGCCGGCAGGCTGTGATCCTCGGGCTGCTGGCCGCCGCCGTCATCGCCGCGGCGCTGCTGCGACCGACCGCGCTGCTGATCACGTTGCTCGCGCTGACTACCGCGCTGTACCTGGTGACGCTGCTCTACCGGATCGTGCTGCTGCGGGTCGCGCTTCGGCATCCGGCCGAGGTACACATCAGCGACACAGAGGCGCGGGCTATTCCGGATGACGAGCTACCGGTCTACACCATCCTGGTCCCGGCTTACCACGAAGCCGAGGTGATCGAGCGCACGATCGCGGCGCTGGAGGGCCTCGACTATCCCGCGGACCGCCTGGACATCAAGCTCTTGCTCGAGGCGGATGATCACGAGACGATCGCCGCGGCCCGCGCGGCCGCGGGCCGGCTTCCGGCGGAAATCGTCCTCATCCCACCCGCGCGACCGCGCACCAAGCCGAAGGCCTGCAACGTGGGGCTGCTGCGGGCGAAGGGTGAGCTGGTGACGATTTACGATGCCGAGGACCGTCCCGAGCCGCTGCAATTGCGACGGGTCGTGGCCGCGTTCCGCCGATTGCCGCCGCTGGTGGCCTGCCTGCAGGCGAAGCTCTCGTACCACAACGTTCACCAGAACCTGCTCACCCGCTGGTTCACCGCCGAGTACGAGGCCTGGTTTTCCATGATGCTGCCGGCGCTGGCACGGATCGGCGGACCGGTCCCATTGGGTGGCACGTCGATGCACATGCCACGCGCGATCCTCGAGGCGGTCGGGGCCTGGGATCCCTACAACGTGACGGAGGACGCGGATCTCGGGGTGCGGCTGCAGCGCCTCGGCTACCAGGTGGCGGTGCTCGATTCGACCACCCTGGAGGAGGCCAACAGCGACGTCGTCAACTGGGTGCGGCAGCGGTCCCGCTGGTATAAGGGCTACCTGCAAACCTGGCTGGTGCACATGCGCCAGCCGGTCCGGCTCTGGCGGGAGGTCGGCGGACGGGCCTTCCTGGGGATCAACCTGCTGCTCGGCGCCGTTCCCGTGGTCGCCGTCCTCAATCCCATCTTCTGGTTCCTGACGGCGCTGTGGTTTCTCGTTCAGCCGCATGCGTTGACGGTCCTGCTTCCGGCGCCGGTCTACTATCCGGCGCTGGCCTCGATGCTCGCCGGCAACTTCATCGCGCTGTACATCAGCGTGATCGCGATCCGCGTCCGGCAGCGGCCCGACCTGCTGCCGGCCGTGATCCTCTCCCCGCTGTACTGGGCGCTGATGTCGATCGCCGGCCTTCGGGCGCTGATCCAGCTGCTCGTCGCTCCCTCGTTCTGGGAGAAGAGCGTGCATGGCCTCGACCCGACGCCTGCCGTCGACCTGGTGCCGGATCATGCTGGTCGCTGAACGGCTGGTAGTACGGGCGCCGGCCCGAGCCTATCGTCGCCCTGGCCCACCGCCGGAAGGCGCCCTGGTCTTCGGGCTCGCGGGCACCGGCTATCTCGCGCTGGCGGCGCTGGTCGTCTTCCGATTTCACGTCGTATCGACGCAGGCCCAGGGCCTGGTCGCGAATGCGTCGTACGTGCTCTTCAGCCGCGACCCGCACGTCGCCGCCATCGGCTTCGTCGGCAGCCCGCTCCCCTCGATCCTGATCCTCCCGCTCCTGCCCCTGCGAGCGCTATGGCCCGCCCTGACCGAGGCCGGATTCGCGGCCTGCATCGTCTCGGCGCTCTTCATGGCGGGGGCGGTCTACCAGCTTTATCAACTGCTCCGCGAGGGTAGCGTCTCGCGGGTGCCGCGCCTCGGCCTGACCGTCGTTTTCGCGCTCCATCCCTTGATCCTCTACACCGCGGCTACCGGCGTCGCCGAGGCAGGCTACGTGTTCTTCCTGCTGCTGGCGGCCCGCCACCTGGCGCGGTGGCTGCGAGACGGGGAGACGATGGGGGCAATGATCGCCGGCTTCGCCCTGGCGGGCGCCTACCTCGCGCGCTACGACGCGGCGCTGGCCGGCATCACGGTGATTGCCGTCGTGGGGGCCGTCTCCTTCAGCCGGGCCCGGGACCAGCGCGTGGCGACGGCCGTCTGCGACGCGCTGATCGTCGGCCTGCCGTTGGCCGCCACTGTCGCGCTGTGGGCCGTCGCGGCCTGGCTGGTCACTGGCAACGCGTTGCCGCAGCTCGTCTCGACCTACGGCTACCTGGCACAGCTCGACGCCCTGCGCACCCATGCGAGCACACTAGCGACCGCCGCGAGTCCGCAGCGCACCCTGATCCAGCTTCTCGCGCTCGAACCGGCCCTGCCGGCGGCCGGGGTGCTGTTGGTGATCGGCTGGTTGAGCGGCCGCGCCCGCGCCTCGCTCGCCGGCGTCGGCCTGCTAGGGCCACTCGCAATCGCCATCGGGGGCGCCAGCTTGCTCGGCTTGACCTTTCCCTGGCTGCGGCAGCTCATCGTGGTGGTCCCGCTCGTGACCCTGTTGGTGGGCCTCGGCCTGGCAGTGGGGCGCCGGTCGTGGCTCGGCCCGGTGGCCGCCTGCCTGATGCTGCTCGCGGCGGTGCCGACCACCTTTGGCGCCATGCTGACGGCGGGCACCGGCCAGGAGGAAATGCCGGTGCTGCGGGCGATCATCGGGCGTCCCATCCTCGGAGCGACCCCATCGACCGCGATCGCCCGGGAGGTGGCGCAGGATCTCGATGGTCGAGACCTCGCGGACGGCAGCGTGCTGGTAGACAGCTTCACCGGATTTCCAGTGATCCTCGCCTCCCGCTCGCCGCGCCAGTTCATCATCACCAGCGATCGCGACTTTGCCCTGGCGCTGGCCGACCCGGTGGCCTTCGGGGTGCGCTACCTCCTGGTACCGGCGCCCACCGACGGGAACTCGCTGGGGTCGCTGGATGCCCTGAACCGCGCCTTCCCCGGGCTGTGGCTATCGGGCGCCGCCTCGGGTGGATTGGAGCGCGAGTTTGCCGGCCCGGGCAAGCGCGTGGAATGGCGGCTCTATCGGGTGTCCGCTATCGCGCCCTCGCCCGCCCCGGCGTCATGAGAAGGCGGCGAGAACCTGCAGCGTCGGGTCGCCCGGCTGCACCTCGTAGCCGGAATAGGGAACCTGGTCGGCGTTCGCCCAGTCCCACACCAGGGCGCCGGCGACGCCGGCAGCGAACTGTGCCGACAGCTTGGCCCGAATCGCGGCCGCGCGGTTGGCCAGCGATCCGGCGTCCTGCACTCGAACCCCAATCTCGCCAACGAAAAGTGGCTTGCCCAGCGCCCGGCACTGATTGATCCGGAGTTGGAGCATGGGGGCAAGCCCGCTCGAGGGCGCGCTGTAGTCGTGGAATTCGCAGAAATCGATCCCGGCCACGCTGTGCACGTCCTGGTAGGCAGATCCGGCAAGCCCGCAATCGAGAAGTCCCCAACTGCCCAGGCTGAGCAGATGGTTCGGATCGATGCCTTTGACCAGCCCGGCAACGTCCTGGGCAAAGCGCTTCAGAGTCCGGGAGGCGCTCGGACTGCAGCGGCCGGATGGACCCACGACTTCGGATTCGTTGAGCAGCTGCCACGCCAGGATGGTCGGATCATCGCGGTAGCGCGCCACGACCTCGGCCACCCAGTCGCGATAGGTGTCGGCCATGCCGCCGTCACGGAGGCCGGCGTAGCCGGAGCGGTACCAGGCTTCGGTCTTGGTGGCCGGCGCCGGACCTTCGCAATCGCCGAGCTGGTTGCCCAGCGTCGCGATCACGCGTTCGTCGTGCGCCCGCGCCACCGCCAGCGTGGCATCGAAGGCGCTCCAGTCCCGCTGCCCGTTGCGCGTGGCGAGCGACTGGAAGAACCAGGCCCGAAAGACGTTCTGGGCCGGCCCGATGGCGGAGAGCGTCTGATCCAGCGAGGCTGTCGTGCCGAGGTCGTACCAGCAGGCGCCCTGGTTGTTCGCGTTGTAGATGTTCAAGCCGGTGAAGTGGTAGGGGCGCCCATCGAGCAGGAGCGTGGCGCCCGAGCGGGTGACGAAGTCCGGCATCCTGGCTGCGTAAACGACCGGCTCGGCTCGCGAGTACAGGATGGGGTGGACAGCTGTCTTCCGAGTGTCCCGGTTGCTGACCGCAAAAGCGGGTACGCCGCTTAGCAGAAGCGCCGTGATCGTCAGCGCGACGCTGAGCGCGGCTCGGATGCCCTTGATTGCCACTACCCGGGTGTCCCCCAACAGGTGCAACGGCCGCCCATGCTGGCGACCTGCTTGGCAGATGACACCAGCCGGAAACGGCGGGCAACGATCTGAGCCGGATCGTTAACGACACCACACGGTGCCCCGACGTCGTAAACCTTTAGGGCGACAGGTAGTCGAACGCGAACTCTCGATCGATGCTGAGATCGGAGGCGATCTTGGCATTATTGAGTTTGCTCGATCCAATCTGGTCAGATCGGAGCTTCCATTCCTCAGGCAGCGACAACTCGACGCTGATTGGATCAGACACCCGTCCAGCCTGCTTTTGCCACAAGAAATCAAGGTGACCGTTTGAAGCGTGGAGGCTAGGAGCATCGATGTCGTAGACGAGTGTGATATCCGTCCGACTGTCGAATTTCACGTACAACCAGCCTTGCAGCACACGACGTCCCAGGTCGGTTGTTACGTCAAAACGGCCGCCAGTTGCGGATACGAGGGTGGCCGACGGTGGAAGATAGATCCGTAGCCACCCGGTGTAGCCCCAGGTTCCTGTCAAATTGTCATGCGGGCTCAAGCCATCGTAGTGGAGTCGCAGCGTGTGCCTGATAGTTCCGTTTGGCTGGACATCCAAACGAAGGTCAAAGTGTCGCTTGAGCCAGAAGTCATCCTTAGTTCCGCTGATGTTGCTGTCCACGATCATGACGCCATCCCCTTTGAGGGGTCGCAGCTGGCCGCTGCAATCATTACGAGCGACGAAGTCTTCAAGTAGCGGATCGTGGAAGTACGCCTGGACCGAGCGCGTTCCGCAGGCCGCCTGGAGCGCTTGCATCAGCGCATAAAATTCCTTCGGCGGGCTGGACACGAGCCGGGCAAAGATCGCCTTCGAGGCATAGGAGAGGAATTTTTTCCCAGGGCCATGTCCCGACTGGATATCGACACGAAGAAGCGACAGCGAGAAGAAATTACCGGCGTCAACCGTGTCGCCCGTCTCGGGAACCTTAACCGGCCCGATGACGGAGAGGATCTTGGAGATAAAGAACGGATCTACCGCAATGACGCCGTCGACTTTCTTGCCCGCCTCAAGGTTGAGGAAGAACTCAGCCTGACGAGCGGCCGTCGGCATGTCCGGTGACCAGTTCGAATCCCGCAGCGTCCAGCTCTTAAGGCGGAATGTTGTAACCATCGGTGCCGGCGGCTCGACATGTTTCGGAGAGCCGTTGGGGCCAAGCACGTTCCCATAAGGATCGTGTCCATCAATGTCGTATACGTCGACTGGTTGGTAAGGCGCCATCTTGCCGTGATCAAAGCTCAGGAAGCCGACGCCGCCAATGAAGCCGCCCGTTGCCCGCAACTCAGCTGGATCCTGCTGAAGGACGAGATACGAAGAGGCGCCATCAGCCCCCAGCAGATGTTTCAGTGGTTCCTCGTCAGACCGGATCGCCGCGATGGTGGCCTTAACCGTATTCAGTTTCAGCTTAGAGTCGAAGTCCGCCACGGCTTTGGCAAGGGGAGCGACGAGGCCGGAAGAGGGGATCATGGTGCGGTCGCCTGTTATGACGTTGAGTTCCGAGTCGATTGCGTCAAGTTTCGGATTCAGCGCCTCCAAAAGATCGAGCACCTTTTGGCCGGGACCCACTGCTGGGCCTCGAGACGCTTCTCCAAGCAGAACGCTGTCAAGCGCTTGCGTGCCAATCTGCCCTGCCCTCGAAGCATGCACGCCGATGTCGGCCAGCCTTCGTGCCGCCTCCACTTGTCTCGAGACTCCTGGCACGAAGTTCGCCAGCCCAACCAGCCGGCTATGCTGAAGCACGGTTGATGCCTGCTGAAAGTGCGTCTCCGCCCTGGTAAAATCCGCAGTTGCTACACTGACCTGCGACTTCGTTATCCCGCCCCCGGACTTTAGGATCTGGGCCCCTTCGATGAGCGCCGTCCGTCCCTGGCTGACGTCCCCGGTGACCTGATTCGCCAGGGCTGCCACCCGGAGGCCCAGCACCCCAAGCAGCGCGGCTAGGAGAAGAGCTGAGCCGACGATCAACACCGTACCTCGGCGGCTCCGGCGTCGTATCGGCGGGAGAGCGCGTGCGTCCCTTTCTTGCTCCGACAGGAGGGGTCGATTCGTTGTCGGAAGCTGGAGGCGCATAGAGGGAGAGTTTAGGTCAGAGCCAGGTGAACAAGTAGGGTCTTGTGGACGATTCCCCATGGCCGAGCAAAGGAATTAGGATGTAATGCTAGGCCGGGCTCGCTGGATAGGGTTCCGGCTGCCGCGGGGAAGGAGAATGCTTACAGACCAGGCTCATCAGATCAACGGTGCGGGCCCGTACGCGCTCGAACCGCGGCCGGTCTACGACGTGCTCAAGCGAACCGTAGACCTGCTGGTCGCCGTGGTTGTACTGACTCTGGGAATTCCCGCCTGGTTGGGGATTAGCCTCGCGATTCGTCTGACAAGTCCAGGACCAGCCATCTTTCACCGAGTCGCCGTTGGCCGGCGTGGCAAACCTTTTCGAATCTACAAGTTTCGCACGATGCGACACGAGGCCTCTGATGCTGTTCATCTAGAGTGGCTCCGCGATTATGTCATCGCCGACCAGCCGTTTCGCGTCGCCGGCGGTCGCCCGGTCTATAAGGTACTCGACGACCCGAGAGTAACGGCACTGGGTGTCTGGCTGCGCCGAACCAGTCTGGATGAGGTTCCACAATTTCTCAATGTCCTACGGGGAGACATGAGTATCGTGGGGCCGCGACCCCCTATTCCCGAGGAGTTCGATCTTTACGATGACCTCGCCAAGAGCCGTCTGTCGGTCAGGCCAGGGATCACCGGTCTCTACCAGGTCATGGCTCGAGGCAAGGCACCGTTCAGCGAGGTCATCAAAATCGACCTGGACTATATCCGGCGACGTTCGATGCCGCTCGACTTCAGAATCATGTCGCTTACGCCGCTGATTATGCTGACCGGCCGCGGCAGCGGACAGGAGGCTACTCCCAGCAACAGGCCTGCATGACGTCCAGAAACGGGCAGGTGCCTGGACGGCTTGACCTGTGGCTGATGCTGCTGGTTGCTTCGATCGTCGTCAGCCTTCCTACCAACGTCCATTTCACGCTCCCTGGGGGTCTGATCAACCTGAGACCCTGGGAACCCCTTCTGGCTGCGTCGGTCGTCGCGGTGCTGATGTCCTATCGGGCAGTTCGTTGGCAATTCGCTGACGTCGTTGCCTACTGCCTGCTGATCACGGCCGGAGCCATTCTCGCCAGGTCGATCGTGCGCCTCTTCACTGAGGCCGAACCGCACTTCCGCGTTCTGGTTGATTGGACGGGTTCGCCAGCCTGGGAGGGGGCTACCAAGACCAAAGGCCTCGTGAGCTCCCTGCTGCTAGGGGCCTATGTGATTCTCGCCATACTTGTCGCCGGTCTCGCGAGGCACCCAGTCTTTGGCTCGAGGATGGTGGATCGCGCGTCGATGATATTGATGTGGTCGCTCGCCGTCTCGGCCATGGTTTTTCTGGCCCTCTTGGCATACTCGATAGCCTTCTATGGTACCGACGCCGGAACTTGGCCAATCATGGTACGGGGCATCGCCGTCGGGCACTTTCGAACCCGGGCGGCGGTGGCACAATTTGGCCCACTCGAGGGTGTGACCTTTGCCGCAGGCGCGGTATTGGCCGGGGCTCGCGCACGCGCCTCGGCAAACGGGCGGCTCTTGACCCTAGGGGCCGCAGCAATTCAGGCTCTGGCAGCCACCCTGACCTTTTCTCGGGGAGCCTGGCTGGCCTTGCTTGTCGGATTGGCCGTGGCATTGGTTTTTTGGAGCGGCGTGAAGCCGAAGTCGATCGCCATAGCGCTTGCCGTTGTTGTCGTTCTCAGCGTCCTGACGACGGTGCTGATGGCCACCATCCACAGTCGGGAGCCTGCGATCAGTTCACGACTGTTTTCAGTGCTCGGCAGTACGAGCGGAGCTCGGTTCGCGGACTGGCAGCGCATGCTGCAGGCATTTCTTCGCGCACCACTATTTGGGTACGGTGCTGAGGCATACCGGCCGCTGACTTTCGGCTTTCCGGCCGAGAATTTCTGGCTGGAGGTGGCTGTTTCCGGTGGCCTGTTGGCGTTGGTCCCGCTGGTCTTCGCTCATGCGAAGATCGTGCAACTATTCTGGGCAGCGCATCGCTCTCGGGCGGAAGGCACTGAAGTATGGCTCATGCCAATTTTCCTGGCGTTTGTCGTTTATGTGATTGGTACGTTTTCGAATCAATCTGCATGGTCCCCGGTTTACTGGCTTCTGCTCGGCTTGAGTCTCGGTAACCTGAGGCGGGTTCTGTCCAAGGTTTCCGGGCCAGCTTGACGAACCCGGCTCCCGCCGTTCCGATGCTTCTGCGGCTGGCTAGTCGGTTGTCATGGGGAGCAGGGCGGGTCGCGGTTGCCAACGGCGTCTCCTCTGTCGCCATTTTCGCCGCGAGCATCATGGTCGTCCGGCTCGGCGGCGCCATCGAACTTGGGCGCTATGGCTTGATCATCGCACTCGGATCGGTCGTCGGCGGCGTCGTGGACCTTGGTACTGACCGAGTTCTCACCCAGCGGGTCGCTGAAACGTCATCGGGATGGACCGCTGCCTGGCGGGCGATGATATGGCTCAAGGGCGGAGGGCTCGGGATAGCCTTTCTCGTTGGCCTGCTCTATTTCGTGGTTCGGGGTGATTCCTTCGAGGTGCTCCTGGTTCTCTACGGGATTGCGATATCGACCTGGCTAACCGTGCAAGGTCTCGCATCGGCGCTGCGCCGTCTCGGTCTGTACACCGTCTTTAGGATCGTAAGTAGAGCTGGAGGATTCGTGACTTTCGCGGCAACTGCCACTCTCGGGTTCCGGGCGCATCCCGCGGCTTTCGCTGTCATTTCGTTCTCGGTCTGGGACGTCGCCAGCGCCTGCCTCATGTGGTTGGCTGGGTTGCGTTCGGACGTCACTCGACTCCCATCCGCCCCGGCAAGCCGCTCAGCAAGCTGGCTCGCGTTCCGTCAAGCGCTGCCCTTGGGTGTCAGCACGCTGGCCACCTGGCTCTACGTCAAGCTCGACACGATCCTATTAGGATTGACATCCGATCTCGCAACTCTCGGTGCGTATACCGCGGCCGTGCGGCTTGCCGAACTTCTCGGTGGGTTGTCGACCGCCCTCAATGCTGTCCTTCTTCCGGCCTTCGCACGCTTATCGGCAACCGAGTCGGAAAATCTTCACCGTGCTCGAGATGCCGCCATCGCGGGTGTCACGTTCAGCATAGGTCTGTTGTGCCTGGGTGTCTTCTGTTTTGCCGATGTGCTTGTCGTCATCGCCTTCAAACTCCCGGCAAGTGCCCTCTACCTGCAGATCCTTGTCTGGGGTCAGATCTACGCGGCGGCCGGCGTCATTTGTGCTGTCGTACTCCAGGTTCGCGGACGAGGGAGGTCGATAGCCGAAATCACGGTCCTGACGTCTATCATCAGCATTCCGCTGTACGTGGTCTTGATCAAGATCGGAGGGGCTGTCGGTGCGGCGGTCGCGACTGTGGTGTCCTATGCTCTGATCCTCCCGATCGGCCTGCGTCTGAGAGCGGCACGGACCACCTTTGTTCCGCTTCTTCGGGCTTCAATTGTGCTCCTACCTGCGATTGGTGCTGGGCTCGGCGGTTTTCTTTACGTTGGTGGCTTCACAGGCGATCGGATACCACACGCTGTCGCGGCAATGGTCGCCTACTGCGTGGTCGCGGCAATTGGTGGCATGCTCCTGGTCCGTGTTACGAAATACCCGAACCTAACACCCCCCGGGTCAGTCAGGTGACTCGGTAAAGCGGCCCGACACTTGCGCACAAGGAGTCTTCGCGTTGGAATCGACACACTGTTCCTGGACGGGAGGACCCGCAGTAGCCTGGCAAACTTCGTGGTTGAGCTGACGAGTGGTCTGGTTGCCACAGCGGAGGATGAGGCCTACACGCTTTTCGTGAGTCCGCTGACTGCGAAGCTGTTTGCCAATCTGGCTGATCATGTGGAACTGGTTCGATGCGCTGTGGGAAACGACAAGGTCTTTCAGCGAATTTTGTTTCAGCAAGTCGCGCTGCCGTTTCTCATCAGGCGACGCCGCATCGATGTGATGTGCTGCCTGGCAGACGTCGCTCCGGTCGCGACCACAGCACCGATCGTCCTCAAGGTCAACACGCTGCATCACTACCTGACGCCGTCGGCCCTTGGCCGAGCTCGCGCAGCATACCGACGAATAATGGTGAAAGCTTCTGCGTCGAAGGCGCGGCTCGTGATTGCCAACTCTCGGGCGACGGCCGAGGCGATCGCGCGACTCCTTCGCGTACCGCCCGCACGACTCCGCCTGGTCTACGAAGCCGTTGACAATGTTTTCGCGCCAATCCACGATCGGAGAATGCTGGCATCGCGATTGGCGGAGCGATATGCTCTCTCGACGCCGTATCTGCTGTTTGTATCGGTTCTCTACCCTTACAAGAACCTGGATGTGCTGATTCGTGCGTTCGCAATCCTGAGCGAATCCGGCGGTTGGAACGGTAAATTGGCGGTTGCCGGCTCTGATCCGTTTGGAACAAGACGTTCCTCGGAGGCGCTCGCGAGAGCCCTGAACCTGGGTGACCGCGTCGTTTTTCTTGGCGACGTGCCCCAGGCGGACCTGCGCGATCTTTACTGCGGTGCGACGGTGTTCGTCTATCCTTCGGCCTCGGAAACTTTCGGCAAACCCATTCTGGAAGCCATGCGCTGCGGGACCCCGGTGGTGGCATCCGCCGCGGGGTCGATCCCGGAAATTGCTGGCGGCGCGGCCCTCTTGTTTGAGCCCTCGGATTCAGAGCAACTGGCCTCGCGGCTCAGCGAGCTCATCCGGGATGCCTCCCTTCGTGACCGTTTGCGGGATGCGGGCTTGAAGCGATCAGCCGATTTCACCTGGGAAGCCGTGGCACGAGGCTTTCGGGGGGCCATTGAGGAGGCGGCGGCCGTCAGTGGTTAGCGGGCTCCGGTCGCTTGTTGAAGCGGGAGCGTCGTGGTACTTGGGAACGTTCCGGCCCCAGTTGCGGACTGATTCTCTTCCTGCTCCGCTGTACGTCAACCTGGGAAGCGGGTACCGGGCTCCGACCGGATGGCTCAACCTCGACCGAACGATCAATATTCTGATCGCCCGAATCCCGGGATTTCCTGTAGCACTCCACAAGCTCGGGCTGCTAGGACCTAAGCAGTATGACCGCTTTCGTCAGCGGTTTTGGGCTCGAGTGCGCTATTGGGATGCTCGTTATCCGATTCCGATCCCCAATGGAGCAGTTTCGGCTATTTATTCGTCTCATCTTCTCGAGCACCTCGACCGTGGGATTGCCCAGAAGCTCTTGTCGGACTGTTATCGCGTCCTCAAGTCAGGAGGAGTCCTTCGTCTTGTCCTCCCCGACATGTACTTAATCAGCAAGAGCTACGTGTCCATCGCGGATCGGATTGCGGGCGGACAGCTTGGGCTTAACGACCCGGTGGAATTCCTGACGAACAAAATGCCGGCGTCGGACGTCTCGTCGGCATTTACCGCCGAGTACTACGATCCGGATCGGCGGCGGCAGCGCTTGTTTGGACACCAATGGATGTATGACAAATGGTCCATCCGCGTCGCCCTTGAATGTGCTGGTTTCCAACAGGTTCGGGAGTGTTCATATCGGGAGGGACTAACTCCGGACCTTGACCAGCTGGATTGGCGACCGGCAAACAGTTTGCACGTGGAAGCCATCAAACCCTGAGTCCCAGAACGTGTCGCCACCATAGGTCTTCATGCGCGTAATCCTTCTCAATCACAATGTCGCGCGCCACGGGGGGACGTTCTGGCGGGTGCTCGAAATCGGCAACGCGCTGGTCCGCGCCGGTCATGAGCCAACCATCGTTACGACGTCTCCGCGTGCGCGCTGGCAGATAAGTCGAACCAGCCAGCTGAGGTGCGAAATCATCGAAATGCCAGCCCTGCTTCCAGGAGGCATGCGGTCCGGGTTTGATCCGGTTGACGTCGCTCGGCGCGTGCATTGGTCGGCGATGTCGGCCATCGGTCAGGTTGACGTCATTCACGCCTTCGATTGTCGGCCGAACGTCATCTTGCCGGCGCTGCTCCTGCGGCGGCGAACGAAGGCGGCTCTGGTGATTGACTGGGCCGACTGGTGGGGTCGAGGTGGGACCATTGATGAACGCCATTTGAATCCGCTGGTTCGAAATACGGTTCGACCAATCGAGACCTACTTTGAGGAGGCCTTCCGGACGAGCGCCGACGCCACCACCGTTATCAGCACCGCGCTGGCCAAGCGTGCCCAGAGCTTGGGCGTCAAGCCGGAATCAATCACCCTGCTTCCGCAGGGATGCAACCCGGAAGAGATCACCCCCCAGGAGATGACGTCGAGCCGTCGGGCCTGTGGCCTCCCGGAGGGGGCACCGATTCTCGGCTATCTGGGCGCCCTGCTGCGGAAGGATGCCGATCTTCTGATGACGCTCTTCGTGCAAGTCCGGGAACGATTACCCGACGCGCGACTCTTGCTGATCGGCAACCCAAGAACGCACCTCCCAGCGCGCGATGGCATCATCGAGGTGGGTTTCGTTTCTCAGGAGCGCCTGCCGACGTACCTTGGAAGCTGCAATTTGTTCCTTCTGCCTCTCACAGAATCCATCGCCAACGCGGCGCGCTGGCCCTCGAAGATCAACAGCTACTTCGCCTCGGGTCGCCCGGTGGTGGCCTGCCCGGTGGGCGACGTCGCGACGACGGTCACGCGCTGGGATGCCGGCCGCCTGGGCCGACCCAGCGATGGCAGCTTCCAGCAAGCCTGCTACGAGCTGCTCGCTGATCCTGTGGAAGCGACGCGGCTCGGCCACAATGCGCGACGTTTGGCCGAGACGACTCTGTCCTGGAGCCATATCGTTCAGCAGCTCTTGCTTGTTTACGCTTCCGCCCTGCGGAATCGGGCGGCTCAGCAGGTACCAGGCTGACGCGCGCCGCAACGCCTCGCGTGTGCTTGATAAGCCATGCGTACCTAGAAGAGGGGTACCGCTCGAAGCTCCGACAGCTGGCCGCCGCCCTCAAGTTGCGACTGGTTACGCCGAAACGGTTTCCATTCGCATACCGGAACGCGACGGCAGATTTCTCAGGGGAGACACCCTATGAATGGCGAGCGTATCCATGCGTGTTTCCGCTGGGCATTCGGAGTTCCACGCGGTGGATTCTGGCCAGCAGGGATCTCGGCTTTCGTAGCTATCAGCCCGATATCGTTCATGTCGAGAACGAGATCCACAGCCTGAGTGTCCTGCAGGCGCTGGCCAGTCGACGGCTTTACGCACCGACGGCCCGGATGGTGGTTTTTGTCTGGGCCAACCAGCCGCTTTCTGGGACCAAGGGATTCATTCTCAACGCGGTATCCGAGCGGGTCCGTTCGAAGATTGACTTTTTCATCGCCGGTAGTCAAGAAGCTCGGGCACTCCTAACGGCAAGTGGTGTGCCGCCGGAGAGATCGGCGGTCGTTCCCCAGGTCGGGATTGACGCGGACTATTTCATCCCCGGAAGTGCCGCCGAACGACAGGCGGCTCGAGCTGAGCTCGGGTTTAGGCACGACGATTTTGTCGTGGGTTTCGTTGGAAGGTTCGTAGAATCCAAAGGTGTCTTGGATCTGCTCGAGGCATTTAAGCTGTTGAAGAACGAAGGGACGGAGAATATTCGGCTGCTCTTCGTTGGTGAAGGGCCCCTAAAGAGCCAGCTTCTCGCCCGTCGACCAGATGCCGTCGTCGGCGTGGCGGAGGCAAGCGCCGGCTTACGTCGTTACTACCGAGCGATGGATCTCCTGGTGCTGCCCTCGAGGACGACGCCGACGTGGAAGGAGCAGTTCGGTAGGGTCCTGGTCGAGGCGATGGCGACTGGAGTGCCCGTGATTGGATCCGATTCGGGTGCAGTCCCCGAAGTGGTGGGAGACGCCGGGATGTTGTTCGAGGAAGGGAACGTTCGAGACTTGTCGAACAAGGTCAAGCTTCTGCAGGGCGACACGCGCCTGGCTCAGGACCTGGCCCAGCGCGGCCGCGAGCGGGCGGTCGCCCGGTACAGTGGCGTGGCGGTCGCCGGTGCCACGCTAGAGATCTATCGTCGAGTCCTCGAGTCGCCGGCGTGAGCGTCACCGTGCTTGCGCCGTGTTCAGCCAAATGAACTATCGGCGGGCGGTTTATGAGAGCTACGCAACCGTCTCGGGACTTGCCCAGCCTCTGCAGTCCAAGTACCAAGCGCTGGAACGGAACGTTGCCCCGCTGCTGGCCTCACAGCGCAATCGAGGGACGCTCCTGGATATCGGTAGTGGGCAGGGTGAATTGCTGAAGCTCTGTCAGACCATGGGCATTGAAGCCGAGGGGGTCGATCTCGCCCGGGAGGTTGTCGACAGCTGTATCAAGCGAGGCCTCAAGGTCACCCTCATCGAGGACCTTAACCGCTTCCTTGCGGACGTCGATCGCAAGTGGGACGTGGTATGCATGATTGACGTGATCGAGCACTTCTCCAAGAGCGAGGCATTCGAGCTCCTCCAGCTCGTGCGGCAGGTCCTGAAACCTGGCGGTAGAGTTATCCTGCAGACGCCCAACATGCAGAATCCGTTTGCTTCCCTCAATCTTTACCATGACCTGACGCACGAGTGGGCGTACACGGAAGCGTCAATTGAGCAGTTGCTTCGCGCTTGCGGATATCGCAATGTCCAAACGCGCCCGGCTGAGTATCCGGGGCGTGGCGCCTACCTGCTCCGAAGCTTGCTGCGGGACCTTCTTTATCTGTTCGTCAGGCTGATGTTGGTCGTCGATCAACCAAATAGGCGTCGGGTCCTCACGCCCAACCTGATCGCGATCGCCGAGGTCTGACATGGGCCGAAGAGTCTTAGTCACCGGGGGCGCTGGATTCATCGGATCGCACACCGTGGACCTCCTGCTCGAGCGCGGCGATGAGGTTCGCATCCTCGACAGCCTCCAGCTCCGAGTCCATCCGCATGGCCGCCCCCCTTACGTTCCCGGCGACGCCGAGTTGATGGTTGGAGACGTTGCCGATCGCGGTGCCATGTCGAAGGCGCTGGACGGCGTTCAAGCCGTCCTGCATCTGGCGGCCTACCAGGACTACCTTCCGGACTTCTCGACGTTCGTGCACACCAATACCGAGAGCTCGGCGTTGCTTTTGGAGATCATCGTGGATCGTCGGCTCCCCATCGAGAGGATTGTTTTCGCGTCCTCGCAATCAGTCGCCGGTGAAGGCCGCTACGAGTGCCCAGAGCACGGTCAGCTGACGCCCGAGCCACGTTCCCTCGAGCAACTGGAACGGGGCGTTTGGGAGATCGCCTGTCCGTACTGCGGGGGTCCGCTGCGCCCAGTATTGATCGATGAAACGGTCTGCCGACCACACACCGCCTACGGGATCTCGAAATATGCCATCGAGCTGCTGGCGAAGAACGTCGGGGGTCGTTACGGGATTTCGACGGCGTGCATGCGATACACGTATGCGCAGGGGTCGCGCAATTCCTTCTTCAACGCCTACTCGGGAATCTGCCGGACCTTTGCCTTGAGGATCCTCAACGGGCTCCCTCCGATCTGCTATGAGGATGGCCAGCAACTCCGCGATTACGTGAACGTGCGGGACGTAGCCCGCGCCAATCTCGTCGCGCTCGACGGTTCCCGGGGGGGGCAGCACGTGTACAACGTCGGCGGCGGGCGCGCCCTCACCGTGCTGGATTTTGCCGGTGTCATGCTGCGGGTATCTGGATCGACCCTCGAGCCATCGGTTCCGGGCGTATTCCGTCTTGGTGACACTCGTCACACCGTCTCGGACGTCTCGGCGATGGCCAAGCTCGGGTGGCAGCCGAGGGTCCCGGTGGAGCAGAACGTCCGGGAGTATCTCGACTGGATGTCGCAATACAAGAACACCCGGCCATATCTGGACGAGGCGGAGCGAGTGATGCGTCAGCAGGACGTCCTGCGTCCGGTTGCGCTAAGAGCTTGACGATCCGAGCTCATAAGATCGCTGTGGTCGGGGGCTGGCATCAAGCCACCGTGGTGTCAGCCTGCTTTGCCGATCTGGGTCACGACGTAACTGGGATCGCCGACGATGCGGGAACGGTTCAGGGACTGAACGCTGGCCAGCCTCCCGTGTATGAGCCCGGGCTGACCGACCTCTTGCGCCGCAATCTTGGCGCCGGGCGCTTGCGTTACACGACCTCGTACGCGGACGGCCTGCGGGATGCGGAGTTCGTCTTCCTCTCGATCGACACGCCGGTCGAAGTCGGCGATGAGTCCGACCTCGAGCCCGTCCTGCATGCGGCCGAGCGGATTTTTGCCTCCGCCTCCGGGCCCTTTACGCTGTGCGTCACGTCGCAGGTCCCGGTGGGGACCTGCAAGAGCCTCTCCGACGCCACACGAACTTTAACGCCAGGGGTCGAGATCGCCGTGACCTATGTGCCCGAGTTCTTGCGGCTCGGGACCGCCCTGGATACCTTCCGCAATGCGGACCGGTTCGTGATTGGCGCGGATGATCCCGCCGTCGCCGATCGTGTCGCCCGCCTCTACCAACCCCTTGAGCGGCCGATTCTTCTGACCGATTTGCATACCGCCGAGATGGGAAAGCATGCCTCCAACGCCTTTCTCGCGACCTCCATCAGCTTCATCAATGAGATCGCCGATCTTTGTGAGGTCACGGGCGCAGATGCGACGCAGGTCGCCGAGATCATGAAACTGGACCGGCGCATCGGGCCACATGCCTTTCTTTCCGCCGGCCTCGGGTACGCTGGCGGCACCCTCGGGCGCGAGGTACGAGCGCTTCATCACCTCGGTGAGCGGCACCAGGTCGACACCTCGCTCGTCGATGCCGCCCAACAGGTCAATGCCCAGCGAGTTGGTCGACTCTTTGAGCGGATTCGCCAGCTGCTTGGTCCGCTTGCCGGCCAGAACATCGCCATCCTCGGCCTGACCTACAAATCCGGAACGTCAACGCTGCGCCGGTCGGCCGCTCTCGAGCTGATCGACAGCCTACTGGCCGAGGGAGCCGACGTGCGCGCCTTTGACCCATTGGCCAGCGGCCGAGAGCTTGACCGGCCGGCGTTCACCGTGTGCTCCGATCTGGCCTCAGCCGCGCGGGGGGCCAGCCTGCTGGTGCTAATTGCCCCATGGCCAGGCATGACGGCGACGGAGCTTGCCGAGTGCCGTGCCATCATGAAGACGCCAAAAATCATGGATAGCGGAAATTTCCTCTCGGCCGAGAGCCTGGCGGCGGCCGGATTTGAATACCACGGGGTGGGCCGATGAGCGGCCGCCTCGCGGGACGGACCGCACTCATCACCGGCGGCGGGCGGGGGATCGGGGAAGCGATCGGCGTCGCCTTTGCAACGGAAGGGGCTGACCTACTGCTGGTGTCCCGAACCGAGGCAGAGCTCAGCACCGTGGCGGATCGATGTCGGGCCCTGGGGCGACGGTGTTTCATCGGCGTTGGTGACGTTTCCATCCGCGCCGACGTCGGCCGGCTGGTCGACGGGGCGCTCCGCGATCTTGGTCACCTCGACATTCTCGTGAACGCTGCCGGGGTCTATGGGCCGATCGGCCCGGTAACCGACGTTGATCTCGGCGAATGGGCGCGCGCCTTGAGCGTCAATCTGCTGGGGACGCTTTACATGTGCCACGACGTGATCCCCTCGATGCAGCGGCAGCGCTCGGGCAGCATCATCAACTTTTCGGGTGGGGGTGCCACGTCGCCATTGTCGCGCTTCAGCGCCTACGGTGTGTCGAAGGCCGCCGTAGTGCGCCTGACCGAGACCGTTGCTGAGGAAGTCGCCGGCGACAACATCCGCGTAAATGCCATCGCTCCGGGTGCGATCGACACGAAGCTCCAGAATGACGTCCTCAAAGCCGGCGCCCGCGCCGGAGACCTGTACCAACGGATCACCGCGCTCCGCGAATCGGGGGCCGGGGGCACCCCGGTCAGCGTCCCGGCGGAACTGGCCGTCTTTCTTGCCTCGGACGCCTCGGCTGGACTGACCGGCCGCTTGATAAGCGCGCCTCACGACCCGTGGCGCGACTGGGACCCCGCAAAGATCGCGGCGTTAGCTGGCACGCCCTGGTACACCCTGCGTCGCATCGACCCATTCACGATCAAGCCGATCAGGGATGGCGCCCCGTGACGGTCCGCGTCGGCCTGATCGGAGCGGGTCTGATGGGCTCGCGCCGAGCGGCCAGCATTGCCGCATCGAAACGCTCGCAGCTCGTGACCGTCGCCGACCTGGTGGAGGAGAAGGCGGCTGACTTTGCCCATCAATACGGATGCGCCCATACGACGGAATGGCGCGGCGTGGTGGATGATCCCCGCGTCGATGCCGTGGTTGTGGCGACCGTCAATCGCGAGTTGGCGCCCATCACGATCGCGGCGCTGAACAACGGTAAGCATGTGCTGTGCGAGAAGCCCCCGGGCCGCAACGGGGCCGAGGCCACCTCGATGGCCGAGGCCGCCCGACAGTCCGAACGTACGCTCAAGATCGGCTTCACCCTTCGCTTCCATCCGGCGCTCCGTCGGGCGAAAAGCGCCTGCGAGGGCAACGAAATCGGTCCCATCTTCTTCCTCCGCGCTGTCTATGGTCACGGCGGCCGGCCTGGATATGCCAAGGAGTGGCGGGGCAGCCCGGAACTGGCGGGCGGGGGCGAATTACTCGATCAAGGCGTGCACCTACTGGACCTAACTCGCTGGTTCCTGGGCAACGGCCGGCCGATCGCTGCGCTCACGGCCCGCTGGTACTGGGATATCTCGCCGCTCGAGGACAATGCGTTCATCCTCATCCGCACGCCCACCGACCAGGTGGCGAGCCTGCACACCAGTTGGACCCAGTGGCGCAACCGCTTCACCTTCGAGGTCTATGGGCGCGATGGATACCTGAGTGTCGACGGCCTGGGCGGCAGCTATGGCACCGAAACGCTAACGATTGGTCGGCGCCAGATCGACTCGGCCGTGCCCGCTGAGGAGCGGTTTGCGTTTGAAGGACCAGATGCTTCATGGCAAGGGGATTGGGACGACTTCCTGGATGCCGTGCAACTCGGTCGACGCCCAGCCGTGGACGGCGAGGACGGCGCAGCCGTGATGCGGATGGTGGACGCAGTCTACGAGGCGGCCGGCTCAGCCACCGTCTTGAACCGGTGATCCTCGCCAGGGCCCCGCTCCGCATCCCCCTGGGCGGCGGTGGGACGGACCTCCCCTCGTATTACTCGCGCTTCGGTGGGTTCTTTATCAGCGGCGCCATCGATAAATATGTCTACGTCAGCGTCAACCGTCCCGCGTCCGACGACCTGATCAGGGTCAAGTATTCGCGGGCCGAAGAGGTGGCCGACCCCGCCGAGCTCCAACATGACCTGGTCAGGGCCACGCTCGGCCGTCTGGGGTTGACGAAGAACCTGGAGATCACATCGATGGCCGATGCTCCCGCAGGCACCGGGCTCGGAAGTTCCGGTAGCTACCTGGTGGCTCTGCTGTCGGCCCTCCATACGATGAAGCGCGACCAGCAGCCGCGTTGGGCCCTCGCCGAAGAGGCCTGCGAGATCGAGATCAACCTCGCCGGACACCCGGTTGGCAAGCAAGACCAATATGTGGCCACGTTCGGCGGGCTTAACTGCTATGAGATCGACAAAGCCGGGGAGGTAACGATCAGCCCGCTGCGAGTCCCCAGTTACGCGCAGGAGGACCTCGAGCGGTCGCTTCTCCTCTATTACACGGGACGAAGTCGCGAAAGTGACCGAATCCTCTTCGAGCAGCGCGCCGGCACCGAGGGCGATGACAAGAAGGTCATCGATAGCCTTCACCGGACCAAGGAGCTGGGGTTGGAGATCAAGGCGGCCCTGGAGGCGGGTGATCTCGTCAAGTTCGGGGCCTTGCTCCATCAGCACTGGCTGAACAAGAAGATGCGCTCGGACCGAATCAGCGACCCAAGGATCGATGGAATCTACGAGGCGGCTCGAAAGGATGGCGCGCTCGGAGGCAAGATCATGGGGGCAGGGGGTGGCGGCTTTCTGCTGCTCCTGTGTCACGACGGTGCGGTTCGACGCGTTCGCGAAACGGTGGCCAGTTTGGGCTTCAGGCAAATGGGTTTCGGGTTCGACCTGGAGGGCGCCAAGGTTCTTCTCGATGTCTGAGCGCAACGAGATGTCTATTCGACGGTGAGTGGCGACGAATCTGCCATAATTCACAAACCGACCAAGGGAGGGAGAGCATGGCGGGGGTACTAGCGGTATCGACGGATGTCGACTACGTCCGCGCGTATTTCGCTGAGGCTGTCGAGATCGTTGAGCAGCTGGACCCCGGGCCAATCGTGTCCGCCATCGAGATTCTGTTCGTGGCATGGCAGGACGGCCGCACTGTCTTCGTCATGGGAAACGGCGGATCGGCATCCACGGCCACCCACTTCGCCTGCGATCTGACCAAGTGGACGACGGTGCCCGGAAAGCCGCGTTTTCGCGTGCTGTGCCTGAATGACAATGTCCCGCTGCTTTCGGCGCTGACCAACGACGAGGGATGGGCGGCCGTCTACACCGAGCAGCTCAAGGCCTGGCTCGTGCCCTCCGACGTGGTTGTCGCGTTTAGCGTGCATGGCGGCAGCGGCAGCGGTAATGCGGGCGCCTGGTCGCAGAATCTGCCTGCGGCGCTTCGTTTTGCCAAGGACAGCGGTGCGCGGGTCGTCGGATTTTCCGGGGACGGCGGGGGTCTGATGGCTTCCATCGCCGATGCGTGTGTCGTGGTGCCCGCCCCGAACCGCGAGCGACTCACTCCCCATACCGAGGGCTTCCACGTGGTCCTCCATCACCTTGTTTGCGACAGGCTGCGAGGCCGAATTGCCGCCACCTAGTGGCCGGCGCGCGGTTTTCTTCGACCGCGATGGCGTGCTCAATCCACCCTATGCCTACCCGGGATGGGGCCTGGATTCCCCGGCTCGCCCAGAGCACCTGACCCTCTATCCTGACGTCGCGCAAGCGATTCGCGACGTCCGATCCGCGGGGTTCCTCGCTTTACTGGCGAGTAACCAGCCAGGAATCGCGAAGGGCAAGTACTCATTGGGTGCCTTCAAGCGCATCGATGGCCGACTCACCGCGCTCTTAGATCAAGCGGGAGCCCGCCTGGACGGCCGCTTTTATTGCCTGCATCATCCAGCGGCCACGGTCCTGGAGTACCGGGCAGACTGCGAATGCCGAAAACCGAAGCCCGGGCTTCTCTGGGCGGCGGGTAGGCAATTTGGGTTAGAGCTCGGCCAGTGTTTCTTCATCGGCGACAGCGAGTCCGATGTCTTAGCCGCCCAGGCCGCTGGTTGTCAACCATTCCTCCTTCAACGAGAAGCGGCTAGCGCGGCGGACTTGAAGCCAAAACACCAGGCCGTAAGCGTAGTATCTGGCCTTGGCGAGGCGGTCGATTCCATTTGTACGGGAGGGGTTACTAATGTCGCGTGAAGTCTTCATCGACACGGCCAGCGTGGACGAGCTGATCACATGGCAGAAACGTGGGATCGTCGCCGGTGTCACCACGAATCAAAAGATCTTCCTCACAGAGGGGTCGATTGATTTCAAACAGCGGGTTCACGCGATCTGTGACGTCATGCCCACGGTTCCGGTTTCGATCGAGTTGACCAGCCGAGGCGCCGAGTCGATGACGGCCGAAGCCATCGGATACGCGGGTTGGCGGCCAAATATCGTGATCAAGGTACCAGTGACCGCCGACGGGGTGGGCCTTCAGGTGATCAAGGTTCTGTCGAGAGCCGGACTCGCGACCAATGCGACCCTGATGATGACCGCCGAGCAATTGATCCTGGCGACCTGCGCCGGCGCGACTTATGTGAGCCTGTTTTTCAATCGCGCCAAGGACGCCGAAGAGGATCCGTGCCTGGAAATCGCTCGAGCCAGGCGGTTCATCGACGCCGGCCGCCATCCAGCCAAGATCATCGCCGGCAGCATCCGGCGTCCGAAAGATGTCGGCGAAGCTTTCGATGCGGGCGCTGACATCGTGACTGTCCCGCCCAAGATCCTCGAGGCCATCTTGAACCATCCGAAAACGGCAGAGACCGCCCGCGAATTCGACGCTGCCTGGGAAGAGTTTCTGACCAAAGCCCCAACTGGCGTCCGTGTCCCCGTGGAGTCAAACGGAGGGGGCGGTCACCCTGAACCCGCGCCGGCCGGCCGGCGGCCAGCGCCGGTTAAATCGCGGGAGCGTCTCCAATAGAGATTGCGCGCGGTAGTTCTCGCGGCCGGCCGCGGTGAACGCCTAGGCGCGGCAACGCAATGGCAGCCGAAGCCACTCTGGCGGCTAGGAAATACGTCGATCCTGGATCAGGATTTGGCCTTGCTGCAAGCGACCGGCGTTGGCCATGTCGCCATCAACCTTCACCATCTTGGGTCCGCCATCCGCGAACACGTGGGCCATGGGCAATACGGTGCCATGTCCATCACCTATTCTGACGAGGAAACGCTGCTCGGCACGGCGGGCGGGGTGCGAAAAGCACAGGCGCTTCTTCCCTCGTCGTGGCCCTTGCTCGTGATCTATGGGGACAACCTGCTGAGGCTTGACCTTCACCGGATGATGGAAAGTCATATCGCGCGGAACGCCGAGGCGTCGATTGCCGTGCACTGGCTGACGGACGCCCGCATGAGCGGTCTCATCGAGTTCAGCCGCGACGGCCGAATTGAGTCCTTTGTGGAGAAGCCCAAGGGTGGGAGACCAGTGCCCGGATGGGTCAATGCCGGCGTATACCTGCTCGAGGAAACCGTCGTCGACGCCATTCCTGAAGATCGGCCGACCGACTTCGGCTTTGATATCTTTCCTGGACTGCTACAAGGCGCGGCGAGACTGTACGCGCATCAGCTCGCCGCTGGTGAGAGCGTGTATGCGATTGACACGCCCGAGCGATACCGGGAGGCGGTGCGAGCCGTCGATAATCTCGGCGGCTGAACTGGCCCGGGCGCGGCGCGCGGAAACCAACCGAGACGGCTTTCTTACTGTCTCCTGAGATGTACCCACAAACTCTGGCCGAGCACACTGCCGGCTCTGAACCAAAAGAGCGGCACCCAAGCCAATGCGTTCAGGCCCTTGGCCGCATGGCGAAGGTGGCGCTGCCCGATGGCGACTACCAAGTGCTCAAGGGTGTGAGATTTGTAGGCACGACTATTGATGTGGTACACGGCAAGGTGCCAAGCCTCTTGCCACCGCGCCTGACGGGGTTCCACGGCCGCTTCGTCCACGACCAAGCCGTACAGGTTGGCAAGGATGCCGAAACAGTTCAGTTGCCACCGCCCGACGTGGTTTGGCGGCATATCCCACAGCCGAACCATTTGTTCTTGTTGGTCGACGGCTGCCGCGTTCGGTACCGAGATAAAGACGTGCCCGCCGGGGGCCAACAGAAAATCGAACGCACGAAATACGTCGGCGACACCAGCCATGTGCTCCAAGGTTTGGAACATGCAAATGATGTCGATCTTTCCTTCGTAAACGGGATTGCCCAACAAGTCTGGGAGCGAGGCGTTACTCGCTGAGAAGCCACGCCGGCGTAGGGCGTCAATCGCAGTATCGTCGTATTCCAAAGCCTCCAGTTCGAACCGATCCGCGAGCTTAGAGCGACGCACTTTCTCCAAGAACCAACCCGCGCCGGCGCCGGTTTCCAGCAGTTTCAGCGAATGGGGGGACGCCATGGCGATCGGCCTAAGCGCGTCGAGCGTTCGACCAAACTCCCAGCGCTCGCGAGGGTACTCACCACTGCCAAAGGCGAGGTTATAGAAGGCTGCGTCGCCAGCTACATAAGGGATTGGGAACGCGAACCCGCACGCACGACACCTGTGGATCTCAACGGACTCGGCACCGGACCACAGCCGCCTGATAGTCTGGCGAAGGTTCTCGTTGCGCTCAACGGAGCGATCACGGGGAACAAAATGCTCCGCGGCCATTGTCAGAGAGTGTCGACGGATCACGTCAGTCCGCGGGCAGGAGCAAACCGGGCATGGCACCGTTGCACCAGCCTACACGGGTGGTTTTAACGGCCGCCAGTGAGGGAAACGGAGCCTGACGATCCCTTCGCCGGACAACAGATGGTCCTCGTCTTCGATCTGTCGTGGCGGCTAGCCGTCGATCATCCAGCGTAGCAGCGGCTGATTTCCAGGTCGGCCGGTTTGCCTTGGGGGTCGAAGCCGGGATCCGTCGTTGGCGACGGATCCGGGTCGAGTAGGTACTCCCACCAGTAGATGCCGCCGATCCGTCCCTTCAGGGCCTGGCAGGCGGCGGCGTAATAGAGGCGCTGCGCCTCCATACTGACGCCGGTGTTGTGGCTCCAGAGCCACGGCTGCTGAAAAGAGCCGACCTCCGAGGTGGTCCCCAGCTCCGTGAAGACGACGTGCTTGCTAAAGCTATAGCCGAAACCGCTGGCGCGCGCGATCCACTGGCCCCAGGCCGCGGCCAACTGCTGTTGGGTGGCGTTGACGGGCACCGCGAGCGGAAAGAAGGCATCGACACTGAGGAAGTCGAGCGCCCAGCCAAAACTCGGATACCAGATGGCCCAATTCGCCGAATAGGTGAGCTGCCCACGATAGACGCCGCGGACGCTCGCGATCAGGTTGAGCCACTGCTGAGTCGACGACTGGAGCGAATCCAATTCGGTCCCGATGTCGATGATCTCGACGTTCTCGGCCTGGGCCAGCTGCGCGTACCCCATCAGGAGACTCGTGTAGCTCGCGAACCAGGCGCTGGTGCTGGCCGGGGCGATCTGGCCGCGCCATTTTCCGGCCGTGTGCAGGCTCGCTTCGTCGAGCAGCGGGCGTAGCAGGACGCGCATGTGCCGCTGGTGCGCCGCCCGGATGAACAGCCGAATGTTGCTCGCGCTTGGTGTCGAGACAGGAACGGCATAGACGGTCGTCGCGGTCCAGCTGGCCTGGTAGACAGGGAAGACGAAGCTGACGCTGTTGACGTGAAGCTGGGCGAGGTGGTCGAGCTGGGCGGCCGCCTTGGCGGCAAATGCGGGATCGTTGCCATATACGAGCACGTTGACCCCGGCCTCGAAAGGAAAGGGCGTCGGCGCGGGACGCGGTGGCGCCGGCTGTGTGCCGGTCGTGGCGGGCGATTGTGTGGGACTAACGCCGGGAGCTTCTCGGCCAGCCTGTGCTACGGTCCGCGACCGCACGCCGGGGAAGCTGGACGCTCGGACCGGCGGTACTGGTCTGGCACCCGCCGGCATGAGCGCGTACACCGTGACCAGGCTGCCGATTTCAACCGAGCAGATCACGATCAGCGCGAGCGTACGGATGTGGAAAAGCCGGCCGAGCGGTCGCATCCGCCCGATGAACGGGACTGGCACCGAGATAGGAACGGCCGGCGGGGCACTAATCCGTCGGCCCGGCATGAACTGGAGCAGGCCGTCGACGTCCAGCCGCAGGCCCGCCAGGTCCATCAAGAGCCCAGGCCAGAACCAGCGGCGGCGAGTCCGGCGACTGCTGCGTGCCCGGAATCGGGGCACTGTCCCTCGGGTGGCGGCGGTCCTTCGCTCAGCCCGGCCAGCCACCCGCACCACGCAATGATACGGTGCAAATTCGAACTCCGCTGGCGCCTCCTACGGTGGCATGCGTAGGGCGCCTGGGCCACCGCGATCTCGTCATCGATCGGTGACCCGCTGGTGGTTGCCGGGCTCTGCTATTCGCGTCTTACTCGTAGGTGCAATGGTCCGCAGCGCCGTGCGCCCGCCCTGGCTCATCCTGCCGCTGCTGACGGTGGCCGTGATGGGCACCATCCCGGCTGAAGCCGCTGCCCCTCCAACGACGAGCTGCCAGGTCTTTCCCGGGGACAACGTCTGGAATGCCGACATCTCGACCTTGCCGGTGCACGCGCGAAGCGCGCAGTGGCTGGGGTCGATGGCTGCGGCGAGCACCAACCTGCATCCGGACTTCGGCGCGCCCCCGTACGGCTTCCCTTACAACATCGTTGACAACACGCACCCAACGGTGTCCATCACGTTTCAGTACGCCAGTGAAAGCGACCCCGGTCCCTATCCAGTCGGCGCGGATACGAGCATTGAAAGCGGGAGCGACCACCACGCCTTGATCATCAATCGGGACACCTGCACGCTCTACGAATTGTTCGCTCTGTCCGGCAGCGGCTCCTCCTGGGCGGCGGGCTCCGGCGCCATCTTTCCGCTCGCATCTGACGCTCTGCGCCCGCTGGGATGGACCTCCGCGGATGCGGCTGGGCTGCCGTTGTTCCCCGGGCTCGTGCGCTGGGACGAGGTGCAGGCGGGGGCCATCAACCATGCCATTCGGTTCACCGCACAGCAGACGATCAGAGCTTTCTGTGGCCTGCCCGGCATCAGGCCGGCACAGCCGCCAACCCCGCACTCCCGCCGATGGGCGCCCGCTTCCGGCTGAAGGGGACGTACGACATCTCACACGTCAGCCCGCAGGCCAGGGTGATCCTGCTGGCGATGCAGCACTACGGGCTGATCCTCGCGGACAATGGCAGCAACTGGTACTTCAGCGGCACCGAGGACGCGGCGTGGCCCGACAGCCTGCTCGGTGAGCTGAAGACAGTCCCAGCCTCGCAGTTCGAAGCCGTCGACGAGTCCTCATTGATGCAGAGCCCGAATTCGGCAGCGGTCAACACGGCCTGTTCATCTTCGGGCGGAACGGGAACACGAAGTGTCCCACCTCGGGTCTGCGTGTGTCCGTGCAGCGTGCGAGCCGGCGCCTTGCCGCGGGTCCCCGGGCTCTCGGGACCAAACCAGCATCGGTGGCTGCGGCGATGGCCGCTACGCGCACGAGTCAGGCAAGTAACGCATCGATAGCCGTGTGGCCGCGGCGGGCGATGGCTTCGGGGCCTTGTTTCCAGTAGTCCGGGTTGAAGGTCTCGAGGCTCCACGGTCCCGCGTATCCGCGCGCCGTTAGGTCGTGGATAAAGTCGCCCAGCCTGATAACCCCCTGGCCGGGGAGGAGGCGGTCCTCATCTTCGATCTGTCGTGGCGGCTTGTCGGGCGCATCGTTCAGGTGGACGAGCGCAAGCCGATCCACCGGATAGCCATCGAGTCGCGGGCTGCCGCTCGCGTGCCAGTGACAGGAGTCCAGCACGAGATCGATGCCATCGATGCCGTCCACCGTTTCAGCCGCGATGGCCGGCGTGTTGATCGGGCAGTCGCCAAAGCCCAGAAACTCGAACGCGATCCGGATGCCCAGGGCATCGGCGCGATCGCGGGTCAGCTCGAGCGCGTCGCGCGTGCCGGGAATGGCCCGGCGCGTTTCGAGGCCGGGTGCGCGTGGCGGGATGGCGAGCAGGCACGGCGAGCCGAGGTCCCGGCAGATGTGTAGCCGAGGCGGCAGGTCAGCTTCGATCAGCTGGCGGTCCATCCGGCCGTCGGCTCGAACGGTCAGGGCCAGGCCGTTGAGCGTGAAGACTTCCCTGGGCCGCGCGATGTCGGCGGTGGCGCGGACTTCGGCTCCGTCTTCCAGCAGGCGCTCCGTGCGCGCCTCGATCCCGGCATAGCCCGTTTCACGCGCGATCTCCAGCACTCGCTGCGTGGGCGTGGTCATCAGGGTGGCGCCGTTGAGGTAGATCGCCGGCGTCACTTCTCGCGGATCACGCCGAAGGTCAGGCCCGCCACCATGTACTTGCGGGCGACCACCATCAGGGCGAGCGGGATGGCCATCGCGATCACGCCCGACGCGGCCATGTCATTCCAGATGATCTCGAACTGCGTAACGAGACCCTGGACGCCGACCGGGAAAGTCTGGGCATTTGGCGTCGCCGTCAGGATCAGGGCAAAGAGGAACTCGCTCCAGGCGAAAGTGAAGACGATCGTCGCCGCCGCCATGAGGCCGGGCGTCGCTAGCGGGAGCAGCACCCGGCGGAAGGAGGTCCACCGATTGGCCCCATCGACCAGGGCGGCGTCCTCGAGCTCGAGTGGGATCTCCGCGAGGAACCCCTTGAGCATCCAGATGGCAAACGGCAGGTTGAACAGCGAGTAGATGCCGATCAGCGCGATCGGCTGGTCGTAGATCTGCAGCGTGCGGACGATGGCGAAGTAGGGGATGACGACGGCGATCGGCGGCAGGAAGCGAAGGGAGAGCGCCCAGTTGAGGACACCGACCCGAAGTTGCGGGGGAACGGGCAGGCGCGTGATGGGATAGGTGATGAGCAACCCGATGGCGATCGTAATCACGACGGTTGCGGCGCAGGTAATCACACTGTTCTTCAGCAGCACCCAGAAGCCCCGCTCGAAGAGGACGCTGCCGTAGGACTCGAGCGTGGGGTGGCGCGGAATAAGCGTGATCGACTGATACAGCTCGGCTTTGCCCTTCAGGGAGGTGGCGACCAGCCAGTACAGCGGAAAGGCGTAAAGGACGCCCGCCGCGCCCAGCCCGATGACCAGCAGCCCGATCCGGATCGCGATGCGCCAGCGGTTCCCTCGCATCAGGCTCGCTCCAGGGGCAGGGCTCGAGTCACCAGCGAATAAATGATGCTGATCGAGACCAGGACCAGGACGGCGAGGGCCGCCGCCTGCCCGGCGTCGAAGAACTTGAACTCGATCCGGTACATGTACAGGCTGAGCAGCTGCGTGGTAGTGCCCGGGCCGCCGCCGGTCAGGATGAAGACGTGGTCGAAGACGCGTAGCACGTCGGCCATCCGGAAGAACAGGATCAGCAAGAAGAGCGGGCGAAGATAGTGCAACTCGATGTAGATGAACTGCGTCCACCAGGTCGCACCGTCGACCTGCGCCGCTTCAACCGACTCTTTGGGCACCGTCTGTAGCCCGGCAAAGAGCACCAGGTAGACGAACGGCGTCCACTGCCAGATGTCGACGCTTGCCACCGAGCCCATCGCCAGGATCGGCACCCCTAGCCACTCGATCTCGGAGTGTGCGATGCCGGCGCCCTGCAGCAGGTAGTTGAGGACGCCGTAGCCGGGCGCGTAGATGAGGCGGGCAACGACACCGACGGCCACGGGCGGCACGACCAGTGGCAGGACGGCCAGCACGTACAGGGTGGCGCGCAGGCCGGCGCGGCGGACGGTGCGATGGACCAGCAGGGCGAAGCTCAGCCCCAGCAGGATCTCTGCCGGCAGCACGATCAACGCGTAGAGCCCGGTGGCGCGCAGGGCATCGTAAAACAGCGGATTGGTCAAGGCCCGCGCGTAATTCCGGAAGCCGACGAGGCTGCCGTCCTCGGCCTGGATCGACTGCACGACGGCGAGCACGAAGGGGATGGTCACGATGATGAAGACCGTGCCCAGGGCCGGCAGCAGGATCTTGTAGGCCAGCCGCTCCTGCCGGCTGCGCCGGCGCCGCCCGACCCTTACCGGTTGGATACCGGTCGGGGCCGGGAGATCGGCGACCAGGCGACTCACATCGTCAAATGTAGGACGGCTCGCTCAGGACGGGTAACCAGCGGTCTTCATCAGCGTGCGGACGTCGGCCGCGGCCTTTGTCATGGCCGCTTGCGGTGTGACCTGGCCGGCGACGGCGGCGTTCATCTGGGTGCCGTAGATGGTCTCGACCGCATTCCACTGGTCGGTGCGCGGCCGCCAGTTGGGTACGGCGTCGAACGACTTCGCCAGCGCCGCGAAGTACGGGTTCGCCGAGGCCAGCGAGGCATCGTTGAGGATGCTCTTGCGGATCGGGATGCCACCCTGCGCGACGTAGTTGCGCATGTTGGCCGTCTTCAGCATCCACTTGATGAAGTCTGCCGCGGCGGATCCATTCTTCGAACCCTTGGGGATCCCGAGCAGCCAGTTGCCCATCATGCCGAGGCCCTTGCCACTGGCGCCTTGCGGGATCGGGATGTAAGCGACCTTGCCCTTCACCTGGGAAACGCTGGGGTCCTCCACGATGCCGGTGATTTCGCCCGGCCAGACCGTGGACTGGTAGGCCTGCCCGATCGCCATCAACCGTGACCGGTCGGCGGCATCGATGTTCTCCGCGCCGGGCTCGGCGTACTTCTTCAGTTTTCTGGTGAGAAAGTCCACCGCGGTAATCGAGTCGGTCGAGTCGAGCTGGACTTTCCAGTTGTCGTCGAAGACGTTGCCGCCGAACGACCAGAGGATGGGTAGCGAGTCGCTGCTCACCGGGTTGGTCGCCTTGCCGCGGATTACGTAGCCGTAGAAGTTGGGGGCATTGTACTTGCCCGCGTTGGACAGCACGTCATCCCAGCTCGTCGGCGCGCTGGACTTGTCGCTCCGATACATGAACATCTCGACGTTGCCGACGATCGTGATGCCGTAGAGATGCTGGGTCTTGGCCTGCTCGCTGGGCGGCACCGGCCCATGCGGCGGCGGCCAGGTGCCGACGTCGTAGACCACGGTCGGGATGTCCGAATCGCGGGTAAAGCCAAAATTCGAATCGAGCGGCTGGAGCGCGCCCATGGTGCCGAATTTCGGCATCCAGGGATCGTCCATCATGCACAGGTCATAGGACGAGCCGTTGGCCTGGAAGGTCGTCACCAGCTTTTCAAACAGCTGGTCGTAAGGAAACTCGACGATTTCCACGTCGATCCCCGTCTGCGACTTGTAATTTGGCGCGACCTTCTTCAGGGGACCATCCTCGTTTCCCTGGACCGCGGCGATGACCAGCTTCGATGGCTTGTTACTGGTCGTCGTGCTCTCTCCGCAGGCGGCCAGGAACGCCGGGAGCGAGGTGAAGGCGGCACTCGTGACCGCTGTCCGTTTGACAAATTCCCGCCGGGTGATTCGCTGCATTCCCTTTCCTCCCTTGAGGTTATCGAGGCCCTCACTTGCGCCGAACCTCACTATAGTATTGAGGTCAGGTTGTCATGACAACTGGTTCTGTGGCTCGCGTGGACCGGGCCAGCCCGGTGCCGCTCTATTACCAACTCGCCCAGAACATGGAAACGGCCATCCGGTCGGGCCAACTTTCGTCCGGCTCCCACCTGGACAACGAAATCGACCTGGCGCGACAACTCAGAGTGAGCCGGCCCACTGTGCGTCGCGCGATCGGCCTGCTGGCGAACAGAGGTTTGGTCATCCGCCGCCATGGGATCGGTACGCTCGTGGTGCCCGTCCGCGTCCGACGACCCGTGCGCCTCAGCAGCCTCTACGACGACCTCAAGGAGTCGGGGCAGACGCCGAGCACGCGGCTGCTGGCGTTCGAGATCGTGCCGGCGCCGCCGGAGGTGGCGACCGGCCTGCAGATTTCCAAAGGGACGCGCGTCCTGCACTTCGAGCGAGTGCGGCTGGCCACTGACCAGCCAATCGCGCTGATGCGCAACTTCCTGCCGATGGCACTCGAGGAGATGGTGACCGAGGAAGGCCTCAAGACCACCGGGCTCTACCGGCTCCTCCGCCAGGGCGGGATCCATCTGCGGCTCGCCTCGCAGACGATCGGCGCGCACAGCGCCCAACGGCGTGAGGCGCGCCTGCTGAACGTGCCGGCCGGGGCGCCGCTGCTGACGATGCGGCGGATCAGTTACGACGACGCGGGCCAGCCAGTTGAGTACGGCTCCCACGTGTACCCGGCCGAGCGCTATTCCTTCGAAATGAGCGTCGTGGCAGACTCTCGGACGTGACCGTCGCCGCCGACGAGCTGTTGGCCCGCCTCACGGAGATTCGCGCGACCGATCCGCAAGGGGTGCAGAAGGCGCTGCTGCAGCGACGTCGCCGGCCCTTGCTCCAGCGCAATTCCCCTCCCCCGCTTGAGGGGGAAGGTCAGGGTGCGGGCTCGCTCTTCCTGATCGCGGCTGATCACCCGGCTCGGGGCGTGCTCAAGGTGGGGTCGGAGCCGATGGCGATGGCGGATCGCGGCGAGCTGCTGCAGCGGCTGCTGACCGCGCTGGAGCGGCCGGGCGTCGACGGGATCCTGGGCACCGCCGACATCGTCGACGACCTGGCGCTGCTCGGCGCGCTCGACGGCAAGGTCGTCTTTGGATCGATGAACCGGGGCGGCCTGACCGGGTTTCGCTTCGAACTGGATGACCGATTTACGGCCTATACCGTCGATGGGATCGTGGCCGCCGGCCTGGACGGCGGCAAGATGATGGTCCGTGTGGCCGACGAGCCCGAGGCGTTGCGTACGCTGGCGGCCTGCGCCCACGCCATCAATGAGCTCTCGGCGCGCAAGCTCCCGGCGATGATCGAAGTCTTCGCCAGCCAGCTCGAGGATGGACGCGTGCGCAACCGGGATGACGCCGATTCGCTGATCCGTGCGATTGCGATCGTGTCGGGCCTGGGAAGCACGTCGGCCTACCTGTGGCTGAAGCTGCCGCTGGTCGACGACCTCGAGCGGGTGATGCGTGCGACCAGCCTGCCGACGCTACTGCTTGGTGGCGATCCGAGCGAGCATCCCCAGGAGACGTTTGCCGGCTGGCGCCGCGCCATGGCGATCCCGCAGATCCGCGGGCTGGTCGCCGGCCGGACGCTGCTCTATCCGCGGGACGGCGACGTCGCCGGTGCCGTCGACGAGGCGGCCGCGATCGTCGCCGAGAAGAGCGCCCCCACCCTGCCCTCCCCCGGAGGGGGAGGAAGAAAGTAATGCGGCTGACCATGGCGCAAGCGCTGGTGCGATTCCTCGCGGCGCAGTTCGTCGAGCGGGATGGCGTCGAGCATCGCTTCGTCAACGGCTGCTTCGGCATCTTCGGCCACGGCAACGTCGCCGGTCTTGGCGAGGCGCTCTTCGAGCAGCCGGAGCTGTTGACCTATTACCAGGCGCGCAATGAGCAGGCGATGGTCCACGCCGCGGTCGGATACGCACGGATGAAGAATCGGCTCGGCATCATGGCCTGCACCAGCTCGATCGGGCCGGGGGCGACCAACATGGTCACCGGTGCCGCGCTCGCCACCATCAATCGCCTGCCGGTGCTGCTCCTTCCCGGAGATGTCTTCGCCTCGCGCCCGGTCGATCCCGTCCTGCAACAGCTCGAGGTGCCCTGGCACGGCGACACCTCGGTGAACGACTGCTTCCAGCCGGTGTCCCGCTACTGGGACCGCATCACCCGGCCGGAGCAGCTGATACCGGCAGCGCTGCAGGCGATGCGTGTCCTGACGAACGCAGCGGAGACGGGAGCGGTGACGCTCGCGCTCCCGCAGGACGTACAGGCGGAGGCATTCGATTATCCACCCGCGTTCTTCGAGAAACGCGTCTGGAGCGTGCCGAGAGCGGCGCCGGATCCCCGCGCGCTCGACCGCGCGGCGGCCATGATTCACGCGGCGGACCGGCCCATCATCGTGGCCGGCGGCGGCGTGATCTACTCGGAGGCCAGCGATGCGCTGCGCCAGCTGGTCGACGCGACCGGGATCCCGGTGGGGGAGACCCAGGCGGGCAAGGGATCGCTGCCACATGACCATCCGTCGAACCTGGGCGCCATCGGCGCCACCGGCACGCTGGCCGCGAACCGCCTGGCGCGCGAGGCGGATGTCGTGATCGGGATCGGCACCCGGTGGACTGACTTCACCACCGCCTCGCACACCGTGTTCGGCAGTGCCCACTTGCACTTCATCAACCTCAACGTGCTCGACTTCGACGCCCAAAAGAACAGCGGCCTCGCGCTGGTCGGGGATGCCCGCGCCGGCATCGAGGCGCTGAGCGCGCGGCTACGTGGCTATGCCGTGAACGCCTCCTATCGCGACCTGTCGGCCCGGTTGAACAAGGAATGGGACCGCGAGGTCGGCCGGCTGTACCACCTGGGCCATCAGCCGCTGCCGGCGCAAAGTGAAGTGATCGGCGCGGTGAATGATGCGGCCGGCCCGCGTGATGTCGTGGTCTGTGCCGCGGGCTCAATGCCGGGCGACCTGCACAAGCTGTGGCGGACGCGCGATCCGAAGCAATACCACGTCGAGTACGGCTACTCGTGCATGGGCTACGAGATCGCCGGCGCGCTCGGTGTCAAGATGGCCGCGCCCGACCGCGAGGTGTTCGCGATGGTCGGCGACGGGTCCTACCTGATGATGAGCAGTGAGATCGTTACCGCGCTCCAGGAGGGGATCAAGCTGATCATCGTGCTGGTCGACAACCACGGCTTCAAGTCCATCGGCGGCCTCTCGCGCTTGCTGGGCACGGACGGCTTTGGCACCCAGTACCGCTTCCGCAAGAACGGATCACTCGGTCTCGACAGCGACCGGGCACCAGGGTCGGTCCTGCCGATCGACCTGGCGGCGAACGCGGCCAGCCTGGGTGCGGATGCGATGCGGGTTGGTAGCGTCGATGAACTCCGCCAGGCCCTGCAGAACGCGAAGCAGGCGGCTCGAACGTCAGTGATCTGCATCGAGGTCGATCGCTACGAGACGGTGCCGGACTACGAGAGCTGGTGGGACGTTCCGGTCGCCGAGGTGGCAGCGGTCGACGCTGTCAATGCGGCTCGGCGCGACTACGAGACATCGAAAAAGAAGCAACAACGCTACCTCTAGGAGGAGCAGATGGCCACCAACTATCCGGATGTCATTCCGATGATCGCGTACGAGGACGGCCCCAAAGCCATGGACTGGCTGTCGTCAGCCTTCGGCTTCAGGGAGAGGACCCGGATGCTGGGGCAGGACGGCCGGCTCAGCCACGGCGAAATGCAGGCGGGTGACGGCGTCATCATGCTGGCCACGCCGACGCCGGACTATCAAGGCCCGCGACATCACCGGGCAACGTGCGAGCGGGCGCAGAAGTGGTCGGCGGTGCCCTACATCGTCGACGGCGTGCTGGTCTACGTCGAGGACGTCGACGCCCACTTCGCACAGGCGAAGCAACGGGGTGCCTCCATCATCACCGAAGTCGAAGCAGATCAATACGGGAAGCGCTACCGCGCCGAGGACCTCGAAGGCCATCGCTGGATGTTCATGCAGCGGGCTTGAAACCGCTCGGGGGATACCCACGTCGCGGTATGCCCATCGACTTTACGTGTGCGGCTTCTCCAGCGGCTGTTCGATTTCAAGGCTCAAGCCGCCAGGGCCCTTGATATAGGCGGCGCGAACCCCCCACCGCCTGTCGGCGGGTTCCTCCAAGCCGATCGCGCCTCTCGATATGACCGTTCGGTAGTCTTGGTCGCAGTTGTCGCTATTAAAGCCCAGGGTGACCTGGCTGTCCTGATCGCTGCTGTCGAGTAGAAGCAGCGTCTCCCCAAACGGCAGGACGGCAAACGTCTTACCGCGGTGGACGGGTTCCAATTGCCACACGGTTTCCATCCAGCCCAATGTCTCTTTGAGGTTGCGCACGAGCACGTGGAAGTGATTCCCTGTCACCGATCTCCCTCAGTCCTGACTAGCCAGCGGTTCCAGGCAGCAGCTTGAGCTTACGCCGGGTAGATAACGCAGCGTGGCGCTGCGGCCGTGTGCCGGGTTCAGGAGATAACGGGCACTGCGGCGTCGACGTCCTTCAGGTAGGGCATCGCCTCTGAACACGGCACCTGGCTGGCCACGAAGGCGCCGGACCAGTTCGCGCGCCGCACCGCCGTCCCCGCGTCGATGCCGCGCAGCACCCCTTGCGTGACCGCGGCCAGGAAGGCATCGCCGGCGCCCAGGCCGTTGACGACTTCCATCTTGACCGGCGGCACCTCGAGCACTCGCTCACCTTCGAATAGGACCGCACCCTCGCCACCGCGCTTCAGGATCAAGACGCGCGGACCGAAGTCATGAAGGGCCGCAATCCCCTGCCGCGCGTCCTCGAGACCGGTGGCCGCGCGAACCTCGTCTTCGTTGCCGACGATGATGTCGGCGCTTGGCAGGACGCCCTCAACGGCCTCCTGATATGCCTTCGGGCTTGGCCAGAACGACGGCCGGTAGTCGAGGTCGAAGATGGCGGTGTGCCGGTGCCGCCCCAGCGCCGCCATGTGCGCGATCCTGCTTTTCTCACGGGCCAGGCCGGTCCCCGATGCGAGCAGGATCGGTGCCTCGGCGACGGCGTTAAGGTCGAAGTCACTCGTCGTCAGCTCCCAGTCGGGACAGGTCGGCGTGCGATAGAAGAGCAAGGGGAAGCGATCCGGCGGCCAGATCTCGCAGAAGACGACGGGGGTATTGAGGGTGTGGTCGATGCCGAGCCAGCCGACGCCCACACCCTCGCGGGAGAGGAAGTCGCGAATGAACTCGCCGTGGCCATCGCTCCCCACCTTGCTGACGATGGCGGTGCCGACCTGCAGCCGGGCCAGGCCGGTGCAGACGTTTCCCGCGAAGCCGCCGACATAGCGGATGAAGTTTCGTTGCTCGCGCAGTGTGGTGCGGATCTGGGTCGGGTAGATGTCGGCGCTGAGCCGGCCCATCACGACCACCTCGACGGCGCCAGGTGCCGTCCATGAGCGACGACTCACGACTTCTTCACCGCATCAACCATTCTTGATCATCAGTTGCGCGGGGACCAGGGCGAGTCGTCGTGGCGGGCGCGATGGAGACGTTTGGAAGTTCTAGAACTGGTCCGGGTTGGGGAGCATCACGTCGCGGACCAAGGCATCGAGGTCGCTGCAGGCTCCAATGAACTGGCGAAGCGTGCGCACCGTTGGCCCGAAGCGGTCGAACTCCTCGACGGCGAGGCCGCCTTCAGAATACGCGCGGCGGAAGTCTGGGAAGTGAGTAAGCAACTGATCAACGACCTTGGGGTCGACCGGGTCGTCGATCCGCGGCCGCACCTCGATGTCGGTGGCGTTGAAACGCTTCTGCCAGGCATATGGCGGTGAGATGACCGCGTCGGCGCCGATGAGCTCGCTCCAGTGCATGTGGTTGCGAAACGCCGCAGAGAGGAGGCGGATCCGGTAGCCTCGCTCACGGAAGATCCCGTACGTCTTCTTGAAGACGGCGACCCCGGCCCACTCGACATAGCCCGGATCGACGGAGATGCCCTCCTTCTCGATCAGGACCTTGAGCCAGTCGTCCAGCCGGCCGACCATGATGGTGCAGACCGGTCCCATCGACGACACGTCCTTGCCTTCGGCCTCACGCCGCCTCAAGCCACGTTCTACCGCTTCCGCGACAGCGATGCTCTGGGGGAGCGTGAAGCTCACGGTGGCATTGATGCTGATGCCGCGGTAGGTGGCCTCCTCGATCGCGGGGATCCCGGCGCGGGTCACCGGGATTTTCACGATCATGTTGGTCGCGAGGTTGTTGAAGGCCAGGGCCTGCTCGACGATCGCGTTGGTGTTTCGGTAGAACCTGGGGTCCGTCTGGATGGAGAGCCGACCATTCCGTCCGCGATGGACGGCGAAGATCGGTTTGAGGAGCTCCCCTGCCCTCACCGAAAGCTCCTCGACGAGTCGCCATCCGATCTGGTCCTCGGTGGCGGTCGGGAACTCGCGAAGGAGACTTTGAATGCGCGGCCGCCAGGCGGCCATCTCCTTCTTCAGGATCGTGACTGCAATTACCGGGTTGCAGGTCGCGCCGACCGCTCCTTGCTCGATCGAATAGCTGAGCTCCTCGATGGATGCAGAGTCGTTCCAGAGACGGGTGGGGGTCGTCTGCGTCATCTGCTGGAGCGGGCTGCGGTGCGAGACGGGTGTGCTCTGGACAGCCATGGCGACCTCGGTCTTGGAGGCTAAGATTACTCCACCCTGGGTGACGAGCTGACGTAACGGGAGGGAGGACTTGGCGAAACCGAAAGAGGAGATTCTCGGCCAGTTCCTCGGGGACGATCAGTTCCCGGTCACCTGGGACTCGGAGGCTGAGAAAGGTCTCTTCTGGGTCTTCGACGACCTGCATTGTCCCCACCCGCTGAGCCCGATGTTCGCCGACATCGGCGGCTGGTGGCTGAGCTGCGACCACATGTTCCGGCGCTTCGGGACGAACTTCGCGGCTGACTGGCTGGCGAAGTCGGTCAACGGCTACCTGTACACGGCCATCATCCCCGCGGACTCGGAGCTGCCGGTTGAATCAAGCGAGTATGGCGCGCGCTACGCCGCCCGGGTACCACGCGACCCGAACTACGCGGCCAGGATCGGTGCGTACGCGGATGCTGTGCTCCCCACCTACGGCGAGCACTTCGCCGACTGGTGGCGAGATCGTCTCGTCCCGGAGATGACCCGCAACTTCGCCTATCTCGAGGCGCAGCTCGATCGCGCCGACCAGATGACCCTGATGGAGCTAGCTGTTCTGCTCGAAGACGCGATCGACATGCACGACCGGCACTGGAAGATCCACTGGATGCTCAACTTTTCTCAGTTCTCCGCCACCCTGAACCTGCGGGCGGTGATGGAGAAGACGCGCGGCAAGGTCGATGAGGTGCTCCTCGGCCGCCTGCAGAACTCGGCGAATGACCGCAACTGGGACTCCATCAAGGCGCTCTGGAAACTGAAGGAGGAGGCGAAGTCCGATCCGGAGCTGGCCGCCGCGTTCCGGGAAGAGACCGCCCGTGACATCCTCGACGCTCTCGAAAAAACGGATCGGGGGGAGCGCTTTCTCGTTGAGGGCATCGTGCCCTACCAGCGCGAGTACGGTTACCACGCCGTTTGGAGCCACGAGTTCATCTTTCCGACCGTGCGCGAACAGGTCGAACCCGTGGTTGAGCTCGTGCGCGGATACGTCCAGACCGACTACGAGTATCCGAAAACGATCGCTGCGGTCAAGGCCGACATCGACGCCGCCACCGACGAACTCCTGCAAGGCTTGACCGGCGAGGCTCGGAAGGAACTGGCCCGTGTCAACGCCATTAACCTGAAGATGGCGCCGCTCACTCCCGACCACCACTTCTACATCGATCAGGGCGCGAACGCCCATCTCCGCCTCGTTCTGATCGCCATCGGCAACAAGCTCGTCGAGATGGGCGTGCTCGACCAGGCAGACGACGTCATCTTCCTTCGATACAACGAGCTTCGCGTCTTCATGGGCGACCCGGCAAAGCTCGACGCGCAGGCGATCGTGGCGCAACGCCGGGCAGAACGCACCGCGGCCTACCGCTTCCACCCGCCCGACTGGATCGGCACCGTGACCCCCTCCCAGCTGGCGATTCCCTACTGGGGCAACTGGGGATTCCCGGACAAGTTCTACCGAAAACCGTCAACGGTCCAGGGGCAGGTGACGGGAATGGCGGGGTCCCCGGGCATTGTCGAGGGTGTGGCGCGCGTGATCCTGACTGCCGACCAGTTCGATCAAGTCCGCCAGGGCGACATCGTGGTCTGCCAGATGACAAATCCCGCCTGGGTGGTGCTCTTCACCAAGATGACCGGCCTGGTAACCGACTCCGGAGGGCTCACCTCGCATCCAGCCGTGCTTTCACGGGAGTTCGGCATCCCGTCGGTCGTCGGCACCTCCACCGCCACCCGGAAGATCAAGACCGGCGATCGGATTCGGGTCGACGGCACGAGGGGTGTTGTCGACATCCTCCGCACCGCCGCCCAGCCCAGCGCCCGCGTTGCCTCGGACGCCCCATCCACGTCTATCCCCTCTTCCTCTCGGTGACGGTCGCAATTCCCTCCGCCTCTGGTAGAGGGCAGGGTGGGGGCGCAATCTCACACCTCACGGAGGAGTTCTCCGTCGGGCCGGCGCGCTTGCGCGTCGACTATCGTGGCAGTGAGTCGCGGGCGCAAATCCTCGAAGACCTGAACTTCCTCAACTACCGGCTCGCCGAGGTTTCGCTCTCATCGCGCGCCACGCTGCCGCAGCCGGACGTCGTATGGAACCGAGACGGCGAGAAATCGGTCAGCTACGACGGGCACACCATGACCTTCACCGGACCCTGGGCCGCCGGCCCGCTGCAGAAAGTCGTGGTGGCGATGCTCGCGCTGCGCATGGAGGCGAAGGGGCTGCACCCCTTCCACGCGTCAGCGGTCCGCTACCGTGGCAAGACGGTCATGTTCCTTGGTGGTGAGTCGAACCACGGCAAGAGCATGGGACAGATCGAAGCGTGCCGGCGAGGCGGGCTGCTCGTCTCGACCGAGACCACCGTCGTTGACGAATCTGGTCGCGCCGTGATGGGCTCAAAGGATGTATACCTCAAGAAGCGCGCCGAGGGAACCGAACGCGCCGACAAAGCGGCTCCTGCCCGGGGCGTCGAGAAGTTCTTCGGCGCAATGCCGAGCTGGGAGATCTATGGGGAGCCGAGCCTCGTGGATGTGGTTGTCGTGCCCGGCATCGACGGGAACTTCGAACCGAATCTGAGCGAGATGATCCCCTTCGAGCGGCAATTTCAGACGCTGCACTCGCTGCAGAACTACTTCCTGCTCAACGAGCTGCTGGCCTCCGAGTGGCCGATGCCCATCGTCGACACCGAGGCGCTCCGGCGGGCGCGCGCGGCGTTCGTCGCCAGGTTCTCCGAGCGTCCCTACTACTTCGTCCGGGCGGCGACGCCCCAGGTGTTGATGGACGAGGTGGACCGGGTCCTCTAACGACCGCCGGATGCATCCCTTTGCCTACGCTCGGCCGGCGACGCTATCCGCTGCGCTGGCCCTGCTCGACGAGCACGGTGCGGGCGCACGCGTGCTCGCCGGGGGTACGGACCTCGTGGTCGAGCTTCGCAACCGGGCGATCCGACCCAGGATCGTGATTGACATCAAACGCGTTGCGGAACTGCCGCCGTCGATCGGCGAAACCGGGGATCGACTGAGGATCAGTGCGACGGCCGTGATGGCGGATATCGAATCGGATGCGCGCGTGCGCGCCCACTTCCCGGCACTCGTCGAGGCCGCCTCAACGGTCGGATCGATCCAGATCCGCAACCGGGCGACACTGGCCGGCAACATCTGCCACGCGTCACCCGCGGCCGACACGGCACCGGCGCTCCTCGTCTACAGCGCCGAGGTCAACCTGGCGAGTGTCCGCGGCACGCGTCGCCTGCCGCTGGCCGAGTTCTTCCTCGGGCCAGGCAAAACGGCCTTGAAACCCGGAGAGCTCGTGAGGTCGATCGACCTGCCGCTCGTGAACGAACGGCACGGCGCGGCCTTTGCTCGATTGACCCGCCGCCGCGGCGTTGACCTGGCGACGATCAATCTCTGTTGCAGAGTGGATGCAGACGGACGCACGCATTTCGCCTACGGTGCGGTTGGCCCACGCCCGTTCCTGGTTGCCGACGACAGCGGGCTCCTTGCCGATCCGAAGGCCAGTGACGCGACCAGGGACGAGGGCCTCCTGCGGCTGCTGACCCAGGCGAGCCCGATCTCGGACGTTCGCGGGAGCCGCGAGTATCGCCGGGCTATGCTCCTCGTAATGAGCCGGCGTGCGTTGCGCACATCCATCGAACGACTGTCAGCCGTTCGAGATTTCCCTCCGTCTGCAGGGAGAGGATAGGGTGGGGGGTGGCGTGATTCACCTCACCGTCAATGGATCCGAACACGCCCTCGAGATGCCGGCAAGCACGACCTTGCTCGATCTTCTTCGCGATCGGCTGCACCTCACGGGCAGTAAGGAATGTTGCGAGGTGGGTGAGTGTGGTGCGTGCACCGTCCTCGTGGACGATCGGTCCGTCAATTCCTGCCTGATGCTCGCTGTTGAAGCTGATGGCAATGCCGTGACGACGATCGAAGGACTGGCAAAGCACGGCCACTTGAACCGTTTGCAGGATGCGTTTCTCGCAACCGGGGCGGTGCAATGTGGCTTCTGCATTCCCGGCCAGGTGATGGCCGCCCAGTATTTGCTGCAGCGCAACCCTCACCCGACATTGCTCGAAATCAAAGAAGCCCTCTCGGGGAACCTCTGTCGTTGTGGCGGCTACGAGCAGATCTGCGACGCCGTCCTGTCGGCAAGCCTGACGGACGGATGATCGACCGAGTCGGCGTTTCGTCGCGACGCCTCGGAGGCTACGAGCGTGTCACCGGCCAGCAGCAATACGTCGGTGACATTCGGCTCGAAGACATGCTCCACGTCAAGCTGGTTCACCTCGATTGCGGCCGCGCCCGCATCCGCTCCATCGACACGGCGGCCGCGGCGGCGGTCTACGGCGTGCGATGCATCCTGACATCGGCTGATCTGCCGCAGCCGGTGCCCCGTTTTGGCCCCGTCTACGAGGACAGGCCGATCCTGGCGGTGGGGGAGACCAAGTACCATGGCCAGCCGGTTGCGGCAGTGGCCGCCGAGAGCAAGGAGGCCGCCGAGGCGGCGATCGAGCTGGTCCACGTGGACTTCGAAGAGCTGCCTGGGGTCTATACCGTCGCCGCGGCGCTCGACCCGGCATCGCCGCTGGTGCAGGAACCGGAGCTGCGGCCCCACGATCCATTGAATCGCACTAACGTGCTTCGCGAGCGCCACTACGGCTGGGGGAAGGTCGACGCCGCCCGCGCCGACCTCATCGTCGAGAACGTCTACAGCTTCCCGATGGTGACGCATTTTGCCATCGAGCCGCATGGCTTCATCGCGGCACCGGAGGAGGACGGCATCGCCGTCTGGAGCGCGACGCAGAATCCTTTTCAGATGCAGCGGATCATCGCAAGCGTTCTGAAGTTGCCCATCTCCCGTGTGCGCGTTATCGCGCCCGATCCGGGTGGCGCGTTCGGTGGCAAGCAGCATCCCAAGTACGAGCCGCTCGTCGCCGTCCTGGCGCTGCGGACCGGCCGGCCGGTCAGGCTCGTCCTGACGCTCGAAGAGACTTTTCAGGAGGTGCGCCGCACCTCCTGCGAGATGCGTGTCCGCACCGGGTTCAACCGCGATGGCACGATCGCCTTCCAGGACATCGAGAGCAACTTCCTGATGGGCGCCTACGCGGACATCGCGGAGCGAGTCATCGCCAAGAGCAATTACCTCGCCTGCGGTCCGTACCGGGTGCCGAACGCGCGAATCACGGTTCGAGCCCTCCTCTCGCACACCGCGCCGAGCACCGCCTTTCGCGGCTTCGGCACGCCCCAGGTCGCGTGGGCACACGAATCGCAGATGGATGACGCGGCCCGGCGTCTGGGGATCGACCGCGTCGAGATTCGGCTCCGCAACCTGGCCCGCAAAGGCGAGGCATTCGTGCCTGACGACACGCCGGCGGACGGCGATTGGCCGGAATCGGTGCGGAAAGCCGCTGCCGCGATCGGTTGGGGTACGCCACTTGCCCCAGGCCACGGACGCGGACTCGCGGTTGCCATCAAGGCATCGGCAACGATTGGTGCGTCCTATGCCATTGTCCGGCTGCATTGGGATGGCAGCGCAACCGTGCTGACCGGGACATCCGATATGGGTCAGGGCGCGCGGACGGTCCTTGCGCAAATCGCCGCGAACGAGTTGGGCATCCTCGTTGAATCGGTACGCGTCGTCATGGGCGACACCGCCGCCGTTCCCTTCGATCTGCAGACATCGGCCAGCCGCTCCACCGTGTTCATGGGACAGGCGGTGCTGCGGGCCTGCCAGGACATCAGGAGCCAGCTGGGGGCCTCAGAGACCTCTCTCGACGATCTCCTGCAGTCCCGATTCGGCATGGTCAGGGGCGAGGTGATCGGTGTCGGGTCGATGCGACGTGAATATCTGCCTGAGCATCCGCTCGGGGAGACGGCCTCCTTCTACGAGTTCAGCTGCACGGCATCCGAGGTCGCCGTCGACCAGGAGACCGGCGAGATTCTGCTCGTCCGGCATGTCACGGTGGCCGATGTGGGCAAGGCCATCAACCCACAGCACGTGGAGGGCCAGGATGAGGGCGCGGCCGTCATGGGGCTGGGGCACACGCTCATGGAGCACCTGATCCTGGACGAGCGCGGCCGGATCCGCAATCTCGGGGCACTGGACTACCGGATCCCCACCAGCAAGGACCTTCCACTGGAGATGTCCTCGCTGCTCGTCGAAAATGCTGACGGCCCCGGGCCATACGGCGCCAAGGGCGCCGGTGAGGGTGGCCTGATGCCGACGGCTCCGGCGATCGCGTCGGCGGTGACCGAGGCGACGGGCGTCGTCATCCGCGAGCTGCCGCTGACGCCGGAACGCGTGTGGCAGGAGATCCAGCGTCACAAGAACGGCAATCCAAGCGAGGACGCGGAACGATGACAGGTAACGCGGAAGTTCCCGATCACATCGTCCGCGTCCTAACGATCAAGGGCTCAGCGCCGCTGGATGGCCTGGCCTCCGCGGTGCTATCGAATCGGGAGAAGGTCCAACCCATCGTTGACCGTCTCGTAAAGGACGGCTTGGTCGAACGGGCGAGCACCATGTTCCGGCTGAGCAGCAAGGGAAAGTTGAAGGGGCGCCAGTTAGTGGCGGCCGACGGCAAGCGTTGGGGAATGCAGAACGCGACAGCGGCGCTCGACGCCTTTCATAGCCTGGACACGCGCGTGAAGGAGACGATCACGGCCTGGCAGCTGCGGGACATTGCGGGAGAGAAGGTTCTGAACGATCACTCTGATGACAGATACGACTCGAGAGTGCTGGGTCGGCTCACTTCGCTGCACCGGGATGTGAGCGAGTGGGTGACCTCTCTTGGCGCAACTCCAGAGGGCATCGGTCTCTATCTCGCTCGCCTGGACCGAGCACTCCAATCGGCTCGGTTAGACGGGAGCTTCGTAGCCTCGCCCACCGTCGATAGTTATCACGGTGTCTGGTTCGAGTTCCACGAAGCACTGATCCTGCTCGCCGGTCGCAATCGATCGGACGAAGCGGCCGCCGGTCGCGCCTAAACGCGACTCGCGCCGACCACTTCCTGGCGATTGATAGCCCTTCCTCCCGCGGTGAGCTTGTCGTAAAGGGACGCGGCGTTCTTCGTCTGGATGTGACTCATCATGTAACCCTGACCGATGTCGACGGGGTATCGGTCGGCGAAGTTCACCCGGGCGATGGTTTCCTCCCTCGACCAACCTCTGGCGATGGCTGCCGCGACAGCGTTGACCCATTCCAGGAGCACCGACCGCTGAGTGTCAAGATATTTCCTCGTGGTGACGGGCCCGTGTCCGGGCACCACGTGGTCCACGTCGAGGGAACGGATGCGTTCGAGTGCCTCCAGCCATTGAGGCACATCCGATGTCATCAGCCAGGTCTGGCATTCGGAGAACACGGTGTCACCGGTGAACACGACCCGCTCCTCCGGCACGTAGACCGCCACCTGGCCCGGCGTATGCCCCGGCGTGTGTAACAGCTCAAAGGTGTGCTGGCCGACGCGCAGCGTCAGGTCACCGGTGAAGGTGATCGCCGCCTTGTTCGGATCGCGATAGTAGGTATCCCGCTCCGGGAAGATGCTCTTGCCCTCCGGATCGTCCGTCGGGATCGCCTCCGCGGCGTAGGCGAACGGATCGAGATCGGGAAAGACGACCATGAACCGGTCGTGGACGCCCTGGTGATGGACGACGGTCCCGGCGCCCTTGAAGTAGTAGTTGCCGAAGATGTGGTCGACGTGGTGCTCGGTGTTGATCAGGTAGCGGATAGGGCCGTGCGACTCGGCCAGCTTGCGCATCGCCACCGCACGCGTGGGCAGCTGGGGGGTGTCGATCACGGCCACCCCATCCGATGTCGTGACGAAACTGGGGTTACAGCCTCGGAGCTTCGTAGTCGTGAAGACGTTGGCGGCCACCTGTTCCATCATTTGCTTTCCTTTGCTCGCTACTGGGTCGCAGTTAGGCCGCCGTCAATGGCGAGGATCTGACCGGTCACGTACGCGGAAGCATCCGAGCAGAAGAATAGCGCCGGGCCGATCAGGTCCTGCGTCCCGCCGACGCGCCCGAGCGGGATGCGGTCGACGAGCTTGGCCTTGAACACCGGGTCCTGCAGCAACATCGCAACCTGCGGCGTGTCCACGAAGGTAGGAGCGATCGCGTTGACCGTGATCCGGTGTTTGGCCCATTCGGTTGCCCACTGGCGCGTCAGCGAGTTGATTGCGCCCTTGGCCGCAACGTACGCCGAGTAGCCGGCGTTGATCCCGAGCTGGCCGCGGACCGATGAGATGTTGAGGACGCGCCCACCCCGTCCGCCCGCGATCATCGCCCTGACGGCGGCTTGCGTCGCCTCGACGGCACTCTTGAGGTTCAGCTCGAAGATCCAGTCCCAGTCGGTCTCGGGATACGCCTCGGCCGCGTGCAGCACCTTTCCCGCGCCGCCTCCGACGGCGTTGATGACGATGTCGAGTCGCCCGAACCGGTCCACGGTTTGCGCCACCACCCGTTCGCACTCCGCGCGGTCGGTGACGTCGGCGGCCATCGCCAGGCTCTCGGCGCCGGCCTCCCGCACTTTCAGGGCGGCCGCTTCAGCGTGTTCAGCGGTACGGCTTACGATCGAGACCGACGCGCCGGCGGCGCCGAGGGCCTCACCGAGTGCCGAACCGATGCCGCCTCCGCCCCCCGGGATCAAAACGACGCGACCCATAAGGCTGAAGACGCGAAGCGGATTCATCGGTTGCGTTTGCGTCGACACTCGCGCTCGATTATCGGCTATGGGGTGGCGAGCTTCAGGGCTTTGAAGCGCTCCACCTGGCTGCGAATGGCTCGCTCGGTGGGCAGCCGCTCGATGCTCGATGCCCCGAAAAATCCGGCGATCCCCGGCAACCTGGCGAGACCCTGCGCCACGGCGTCCGGCTCGTCGAAAGGGCCGCCGTGACAGAGGACGATCACGTCGCCGCGGGCTTTGCGGCCGGCCGTCGCGATCGCGAGCACCCGTTCGACCGCCTCGTCCAGGGTGAGGGCCACGGCGGCGCCGATGCTCCCGGCGGTCGTCAGCCCGACATGGGCGACCAGCATATCGGCACCGGCCTCGACCATCGCGATCGCCTGCTCAGGCGCAAAGACGTAGGGTGAGGTGAACAGGCCCATGTCATGGGCGATCCGGATCATCTCGACCTCCTTCTCGTAGCCCATCCCGGTGGCCTCGAGGTTAGCCCGGAACGTGCCATCGATCAGGCCGACGGTCGGGAAGTTCTGCACACCGGAAAGGCCGATGTCGGCGAGCTGACGTAGGAACACCGGCATCAAGCGGAACGGGTCGGTCCCGTTCACGCCCGCCAGCACAGGTGTGACTCGCACAACCGGCAGCACCTCGGCGGCCATCTCCACGACGATCGCGTTCGCGTCACCGTAGGCGAGCATCCCGGCGAGCGACCCACGGCCTGCCATCCGGTAGCGACCCGAGTTGTAGATGATGATCAGGTCCGCGCCGCCCGCTTCGGCAAACTTGGCGGAGATCCCGGTGCCGGCGCCGCAGCCGACGATCGGCTTTCCCGCCGCCAGCTGCCCGCGCAGCCGCTCGAGGATGCGCTCGCGCGTTTGCGCCATCGCCCCCACCCTACCCTCCGCCAGAGGGGGAGGGAGATTTGAGCGGCATCATTTCGAGGAGGGTGTCTGCCGCCAGGTCGGCGAACGGCGGGTCGTTGATGTTGCCGTCGACTTCGATGACGCGCACAGAGGGACGCAAGCGAGCGCGAACCGCGGCATAGCAGGCGTGATCAGCCTCCGGGTCCCAGAAGGCGCCGTCGGGACTGTCGAGCATAGAAAAGCCGCGGAGCGGCCACAGCATGGCGACCGGTCCGCTGGCAGCGTTGGCCGCCCCGGCGAGCATCTCACCGATCCGCGCGTTCTCGGCGACGTCGGTGCGCAGCAACGTGACGTTCGGATTCCACTTGTAGAGCCGGCGAGCCGCGTAGCGGGCGGGCACCGTTTGCGGGGCGCCGAAGTTCGCCATGTCGACGCACCCGGGCGCGAACACCACCGGGATTCCGGCGCCCGGCGCGGCATGCCCGCGCTCGGGCCCAGCGCTCATGACGCCGCCGCACACCTCGTCGGCGAGCTCGGTTGTGGTCAGGTCGAGGACGCCTTGAAGCTGGCGGTCCCGCACGAGGTCCTCCATCGTGCGCCCGCCGGTACCGGTGGCGTGAAAGACCAGCACCTCCATGCCGGCCTGCTCCAGCCGCGCCCGGGCCCGATCGACCGCGGCGGTCGTGTTGCCGAACATCGATGCGCCGATCAATGGCTTGTCGTGCGGCTCGACTGGTCGCTGAGCCTCCACCATGCCGGCGATCGCCGCCGCCGCATTCGCATAGATCCGGCGGCTGATCCGGTTGAAGCCGGCCACGTCGAGGACGGATGGCATGAAGGTGATGTCTTTCGTCCCGGCGTAGGGTGCGACGTCGCCACCGCCCACGGTGGAAACCATCAACTTCGGCACGCCGACGGGTAACGCGCGCATCGCGGACGTGGCGATCGAGGTGCCACCGCTGCCACCCATTCCGAGGATGCCGTCGAGACGCCCCTCAGCGTAGAGGCGGCGGACCACGGCGGTCAGGCCGGCCGCCATCGTCGCCATCGCCTCGTCCTTGTGTTCGCCCGAGCGCAGCCGCTCCAGGTCTCCGCCGCCCAGCGCCGCCACCTCCGCACGCCCGATCTCCGTGGCGAACGCGGGTTGCCCCAGCACCCCAAAGTCGACCGAAACCACGTTCAGCCCGGCCTGCCGGATCACATCCCGAACGAAGGCGAACTCGGAACCCTTGGTGTCCATCGCCCCGACCAGCACGACGGTTTTGCTCCCGCTTATGCTCACGTCGTGGAATTCGCGAGCCCGTTGACTACCCTGATCGGTGATTGCATAATCCTCGCAGACTCCGGCGGCAGGCTGCCGCGCTGGCCGAAGACCGCTCGAGGGAGGAGGAAGTGGCATCCATGACTTTGGTGGGAACGCGAGGCGAATGGGGAACCTGGGCGGTGGCGATCGGGCTTGGCCTGGTGGTCGCGGCGTGCGGGAATTCGACGAGCACGTCCGCCGCCTCGACGATCAAGGTCGGCATCATGACGACCTGCGGCGGACCATTCGCGGCTTTCGAGCAGGAGTCATTCTCAGGGGCCAAATATGCGCTAATTCAGGGTGCGGGCGGTAAGGCAAAAGGCACCGCATCGCAGGACGGTGTGACCGGAGCCTCGGTTTCCGGACATCCGATCGAGATCTCCTTTGGCTGCACCGATGCCAGTCCGGACAAAGCGCTGGCCGAGGCTCGGCGCCTGGTCCAGAACGTCGGCGTTGACATCTTGCTCGGCCCCCTTTCCGGCGACGAGGGCATCGCGCTGGCGAACTATGCGAAGCAGCAGCCGAATAAGACGTTCGTCAATGGCACATCGGCAGCCCAGCAGACGACGCTGAGCGTGAAGGCTCCGAACTTCTTCCGGTACGGTGGGGACGGTGCACAGTGGATGGCAGGGCTCGGTACCTACGCCTACCAGACGCTCCACTGGCGCAACGTGGCAATCCTCGGTGAGGATTATTCGTATCCGTGGACCCAGGCGGCCGGATTCATCGGGGAGTTCTGCCCGGCCGGCGGGAAGATCGCCAAGCGAATCTGGATTCCGCTCGGCACAACGGACTGGGCGTCGGCGGTCGCGCAGCTGCCGAGCAATATCGACGGCTTCCTGCTGTTGACCGGCGGCACGGACACGGTGGCGGTCGAGAAGGAATACTCGACTCGCGGTGGCAATCTGGCGACCCACATGCTGGGCGGGTCGTCGGTGATGGATCCCACCTCGTTTACGGTGGGCAAGCCGCTGAGCGGGCTCGCAGGCGGGTCGCCCGTCCCGCTTGGCTCGACCGATTCGGCATGGACAAGCTACGTCAACGGCCTGGAGTCGGTATATCCCGCCGATCCTAAGGGAAGCCTGGCGGGGAGCCTGTTCACCGGGCTCTACTACAACGGCATGAGCGCCATCATCCAGGGCCTGAAGCAGGTCAACGGTGATCTCTCTGGCAACCAATCAAAGTTGCAGCAGGCGCTCTCAGGTCTAACCCTGTCGGCGCCGAATGGTTCGCTCAAGCTCGACGCCAACCGCAATGCGATCATCACCAACTACATCGTGCAGATTGTCGGCGATGGGAGCCTCGGCTTCAAAGTGGTCAAGACGGTGCCAGGCGTCGACCAGACATTCCATGGCTTCTTTGGCCCGACCTCCTCGCCGGCCCGCGACTCGCCAAGCTGTTAGCCAGGTAGTGTGATACCGCGCCGGATACGCGCGGAGCTCGCCCATCGTTTCGCTGGTGGGCTGGCACTGCTCGTGCTGGTTGTCGCCGTCGCGTGGGTCCTCGCCCGTGCCTTCGGGGTCGTCGGCGGAACCGCCAACGTCCCCCTGTTCATCGTGGTGACCCTGAATGGGTTGACGCTGGCCGCTCTGTACTTCATCGTCGCGAGCGGTTTCACACTCATCTTTGGCCTGATGCGGGTCGTCAACATGGCCCATGGCTCCCTCTATCTACTGGGCGGCTACATCGGCTTACGGTTGGTTGAGCACCGGGTCAACTACTGGCTGGCGCTCGTTCTGGCGGCGCTCGCCATCGGCGTGGTTGGCTTGGTCATGCAGCAAGTGTTCTTGCGCTGGAACCAGGGTCAGGACCTACGGCAGGCTCTGATTACAATCGCCATCTCCGTGGTGCTTGCCGATCAGATGATCCCCACCTTCGGTGCGGCCGCCGTCGCGATCAAAGCGCCCGACGGTCTCAATAGTGCGGTTCGATTCGGCCTCTACGACATTCGATACCCGACCTTCCGCCTTGTCGTGCTCGGTCTGGCGGTTTTGATTGGCGTCTCCCTCTGGTATGGCATCCAGCACACGCGCTTCGGCATGATCATCCGGGCCGGCGTTGACGACCGCGCGATGACCTCGGCGCTGGGCGTCAATGTCCAGGCGGTCCTCGCCGTCACCTTCTTCGTCGGCGCCCTGCTGGCCGGGCTTGGCGGAGTTCTGGGCGGGACCATGATTGCGCTCGCTCCCGGGCAGGATGCCTCCTTTCTGTTGAGCTCCCTGGTGGTGGTGATCGTGGGTGGAATGGGCAGCCTCGCCGGCGCCCTCTTTGGCGCACTGGCGCTGGGTCTCGTCGCTCAGCTCTCAGGCGTCTACCTACCAGCGGGCTACACGAACTTCTCCATCCTGCTCACCTTCGCGCTACTGGTCTTCGTGCTGGCCGTGAGGCCAATCGGGCTCTTCGGGCGTCGATGAAGTTGACCAGGGTCTCGAGCTGGCTGCTCGTCAAGCGCGTCGCCATCGCCGGGATCCTCGTGGTCGTGCTGCTGGTACCGCAGCTGTTCTCCACCTTCTTCGCCAGCTCGATCGGCGTGCAGTCACTGGTGCTCGGCATCGCCGCAGCCAGCATCATCTTCTTGAATGCGGTCGTCGGCATGGTGTCGCTGGCGCAGACCGCGCTCTACGGCGTTGCGGCCTACACGACCGCGAAGCTTGCGGTTGACCTGGGGGTCGATCCTTGGCTGGCCGCACTGGTTGCGGTCGGCGTCACGGTCGTCGTTGCGTTGTTGTTCGGGGCCGTGGCCAGCCGGAGCGAAGGCATCTACTTCCTCATGATCACGCTGGCCTCTGCCGTGATCACCTATTACTTCTTCTCGCAGGTCACGGCGTTTGGCAGCCACGAGGGGATCAACGGGGTGACGCCTCCCGCGCTGCTGGGGAAGCCGTTCGTCGACCCGACGGGGATGTACTACGGGGCACTGATCAGCTCGGTTCTGATCTATCTGCTGGTGCGATATCTGCGACGCACGCCCTTCGGTTATGCCTTGCAGGGTGTTCGCGATGAGTCGATCCGCATGCGCGCACTCGGTTTCAATGTTCCGTTGCTCCGCACGGCAGCCTTTGCCGTTGGTGCCTTCATCGCCGCCATCGGCGGCGTCTTGTTGGTCTGGTACAACAGCAGCATTTCCCCGGGTACGATCGACCTGACGCGAACGATCGACCTGCTCACCATCGCGGTGATCGGCGGCCTGGGACGACTGGAAGGGGCCTGGTTAGGCGCGCTCCTGTTCACGGTCATCCAAACCTATTCGCCAAGGTACACCGACCGATTTGAAACGCTAATCGGCCTCGTCTTTCTCGCCGTCGTCCTCACATCGCCCGGTGGCATCGCCGGGATTGCCGGCAGCCTCGACCGCTGGGTCCAGCGCCGGCTGGCAGGTCGGACAGCCTGATGGCCGCAAGTCCCCCGGACGCCCGGGCGCTCCGCGTCCGCGGGCTCAGCTGTCGGTTTGGGGGTGTCAAGGCGGTCTCCAACGTCGACCTGGACGTGGCCGGCGGCGAGCGGCGGGCCATTCTGGGGCCGAACGGGGCCGGGAAGACGACGCTCTTCAACCTGCTTTTTGGCGAGATCTTCCCAAGCGCGGGACAGGTCGAGGTCTTTGGGCAGGACGTCACGCTGATTCCGGCGCGCAAGCGAATCAAGCTTGGCCTTACGCGGACCTACCAGACATCCCGCCTCTTCCCGTTGCTGTCGGTTGCGGAGAACATTTACGTGGCGGTGCTCGGTGCCGAGGGTGGACACCTGCGGCCGCTTCGTCTTCATCGCGATGATGAGTTCCGAGCGCGCGCCCAGGGGATCGCCTCGCGCGTCGGCCTCAGCGACCGTCTGGACATCGTGGTGGGATCGCTGTCGCACGGTGAGCAGCGGCAGCTGGAGGTCGCCCTCGCGCTCGCCGGCAAGCCGAGGATCATGATGCTCGACGAGCCGGCCGCGGGCCTGTCCCCCGCCGAGCGCGGCTCGCTGACAGACCTGCTGCTCTCGCTCGATCCGGCGGTTACGCTGCTGGTCGTCGAACATGACATGGACGTCGCGCTTCGCGTTGCGCAGCGGGTGACCGTCATGCACGAAGGCCGAGTCGTGGCGGAGGGCACGCCCGCTGAGATCCGCGGCAACCAGCTCGTCCACGATCTGTACCTGGGTCGACCGAGAGGTTCCGCGGAGGAGCCGCATGCCAGGCGGTGATCCGGTTCTGGCGATCGCCGGGCTCAACGCCTACTACGGCGCGTCCCACGTCCTGCAGAACGTGCAGTTTCGGGTCGACGGCGAGCCGGTCGCCATCGTCGGCCGCAACGGCATGGGTAAATCCACGCTCTGCAATGCGATCATGGGCCTGCTACCGCGGGTCAGCGGCTCGATCCGGTTCTTCGGTGAGGAGATCGTCGGCCGGTCACCTCACCACATCGCCAACTCGGGGATCGGGTACGTGCCGCAGGGGCGCCGCCTGTTTCCTTCGTTGAACACCGATGAGCACCTTCGCATGATCCGCGTTCGCCGCGGCCGCTGGACGATTGACGGTATTTATAACCTCTTTCCGCAGCTCGCCCATCGGCGGAAGGTGGGCGCGGCGCAGCTTTCCGGTGGCGAGAAGCAGATGCTCGCGATTGGGCGAGCGCTGCTCTGCAATCCCCGGCTCCTTCTCATGGACGAGCCATCCGAGGGACTGGCACCCTCGATCGTGGAGACGATGGTGGCCACGCTGCGAGCCCTGTCCGAAGAAGGTGTGCACCTGCTGGTGGTCGAGCAGAATTTCGGCGTCGCGACGGCCCTCGCCCAGCGACAGCTGATCATGTTGCGGGGCCGCATCGCCACGGAGACGACCGCCGTGGCGCTCGCCGCGGACGTCGATGCGCAGCGTCGTTACCTTGGCGTAGCCCGCTCGGAATCGGCCCCTCAGTAGCCGATCAGCGTGCCGCTCATGACTTTTTCCAATCCATCAGCCATTCGTGGTCCGGGTCGGTCGTGAACAACCATTCGCGCACGGCACCCGCCATCGCATTGAGGTAATAGCAGTCATAGCCGGGCGCGGCCGAGACGACGTGGTAGCCGCGTGGGACGAGCACCAGGTCATCATTGCGGGCGCGGATCGAGACGTTCAGGTCGCCCCCACCCTGGCCCTCCCCCGCAGGGGGAGGGAAACGCGACCCAGAGGGGGAGGGAAAATTCTTGGTGTAGATGCCCTGGAAGGCGAAGCCCTGCTCGGGGTTGAAACGGTAGTAGTACAGCTCCTCGAGGGCGCGCTCGACGCCGGCCTTATCCTCGTCGTGCTTGTGGGGCGGATAGGTCGACCAGTGACCCGCCGGCGTCAGGACCTCGACCAGCAGCAGCCGGGCTGCGGGGTCCTTTTCCGAGAGGATCCAATGGATGCGCCGTTCGGTGACGCCCTTGCCCCGAATCTCGACACGCGTCTCGTCGGGCCGGATCAGCCGCGCGGGGAGCGTCGACTCGGCGGGTGCCGAGACGATGGCGAGATGCAATGGCGTTCGGGCGCGGAGGTGATAGCGCGCCCCGGGCGGCAATAAAAGCGCCGACGGTTTGCCGCTGAAGACGTCCTCGCGGTCTCCTACGTCGCCAAACCCTTCGACGTTCGCCGTGCCGCCGAGCCAGATGAGCGCCATCTCTTCGTTTCCGGTTTGAGCGGTGAGCTCTTCGTCAGGATTCCGCCGGACCGTCCGGAAAGAGAGGTAGGTCCAGCCCGCGGTCGCGGGGCGGATGCCTTCGGCGGCGTTGCGAACGAGGCCCCCACCCTGCCCTCCCCCAGAGGGGGAGGGTAAATTTGGGCCCCCACCCTGCCCTCCCCCAGAGGGGGAGGGTAAAGAACGGTCGCTCATATGCCGCGGGCTCGCAGGTAGGTGCGGTTTCGATCCTGATCGAGCGCCGCCGCGTCCGTTGTCGAATCGGGGCTGGGGATCGTGTCCTGTTCGACGACCAGCCAGCCGCGGTAATCGCGGGCGCGCAGCGCGTTCAGGATGGCATCAATGTCGAGGTCGCCGGTGCCGAGCCGGCAGAAGGCGCCACGACGCCAGATTTCCAACATGTCGGCGCCCTCGCGGATCACGGCGTCGATCACCGAGCGCCGGACGTCTTTGAGATGAACGTGATTGATTCGCGGCCCCCAGTCCCTGACAGCGCGAACGGGGTCGCCCCCACCCAGCGCGAGATGGCCGGTGTCGAGGCAGAGCCCGACGTCGGTGCGCGCCAGCAGCTCGTCGATCTCCCATGGCGCTTCAACGTAGGTGCCCACGTGATGGTGGAAGGTCGGGTCGTAGCCACGTTCGCGGCAAAGCTGGACCGCCGCTTGCAGGTTTGCCGCGAGGCGATCCCAGCCTTCGGGCTCCAGCCCAAGACTCCGGTTCGAGTGTGCCCGCCCCGGCGCGCTGCGGCGAGCGCCGGAGCCGGCGTCCGCGAGCGTTGGTTTCGGCGCCGGAACGTGGTCGGGGGCTTTCACGGTGTCGAACAAATCCAGCAATGTTCGAAGCTCGGCGATGGCCGGTTCCATGCCGGCCGGATCGGAAAGCGGCAAGGGCAGGTAGCCGCCGGCCAGGTGAAGCCCGCGACTGTGCAGATGCTCGCGCAAGATTTCTTTGGTCCCGAGATACCCGGGCGGTCCCAGATCGATGCCGTCGTAGCCATCACGCTGCACCGCATCGAGGACGCTGACCGCATCGGGTACGTGCGGATCGATGCCGACCGTGACTTCAAAGGCGCCGAACGAGACCGGTGCACTGGCGACGGCGATCGATCCGGTCAGATCGGCGGACACGCGACGGATTGACCGGTCATCGATGGTCGGAGTATAGTCGCGCGCAGCTTGGCTCAGACTCGATTGCGCGTGGGCGTCGTCGGCTGCGGACTGATCGCGCAGGTGATGCACCTGCATTACCTGCGGGAGCTCAGCGACCACTTCCAGATCGCGGCCGTTTGCGATCTGTCCCGCACGGTGGTCGACCGGGTCGGGGAGGCCTATGGCGTCGAGCGCCGCTTTACGGATTGGACGGCGCTGCTCGCGGAACCGCTCGACGCGGTGATGGTGCTGACCACCGGCAGCCATGAACCGATGGCGGTCGCCGCGGCGCAAGCTCGGCGGCACGTCTTCATCGAGAAACCGATTGCGCTCTCTGAAGCGGAGGGCCAGGCAATCATCGCGGCCGGCAAGAAGTCGGGGGTGCGGCTGATGGTCGGCTACATGAAGCGCTATGACCCGGCGGTCGAGCGGATGGCGGAGGAGCTGCGCAGCATCAATCCCATGCGGTTCGCGCGCTCGACGACCGCGGAGTACCCGCTGAAGTGGTATGTCGCGCACTATCCGATCGTCCGGGGGACCGACATCGATGCGAAGACGCTCGGTGCACTCCAGGCGGATGACGAGACGCGAATCACCGCGGCGATCGGCCTCAGCGACCCGATGCTGCGCTACGCGTACCGGCACTCACTGCTCGACAGCATGATCCACGACATCAACCTGATGCGCGGCCTCCTCGGCGAGCCGAAGGCGCTCCGCTTCGCGAACGTGGCGCAGGAGGCAGTCTCTGTATTTCTCGAGTTCCCGCAAACGACGGCGGCCATGCACTGGGTCAACCTGATGGACGGCGTTGCCCGCTACCAGCAGGAGTTCTCGTTCTTTTACCCGGAGCGGCGAGCGACACTCGTCTTTCCCTCGCCCTTTCTGCGCAGCGCGCCCGTCGAGCTGGTGCTGGAGGGCGGAAGCCAGGAGAGCTCGCGCTCGTGGCGGACCGTCGAGACGCTCTCGTTCCAGTCGGCGTTCAAACGCGAGCTGTTGGAGTTCTACGCCTGTGTCACCGAAGATCGAGAGCCGCGCACGACCGCCGAGGACGGGGTTCGCGACGTCGCGCTATGCCAGGCGATCATCGCGGCTCATACGGCGGCCCTCGTCGAGCAACCTCGGCGGGCAAGGTAACTCGTTCCCGTAACGGGAGCCTGGGTTCCGGCCGGTGGGCTAGGTCAGTCCGAGTTGCTTACGTGCGAGCTCGACCCCGGCGGTCATGTTCTTGAGTTTCTCGTAGGCGACTTTCCAGGATCGGGTCCGAAGACCGCAGTCGGGCGTGACGTGAATTCGGCTCGGATCGTTAAAGACCCTCACGGCATAGAGCACTCGATCGCGGACCAGCTCGGGTGACTCGATGAAGTCGCTGTGGATGTCTAGCACGCCCAGTCCCAGCGCCGGCTTGTAGGGGAGGTCGCGGAACTTCTTGATCACGTGGTAGCCCGGCCGGGCCTCCTCGGACGTTCCCAGCTCGCGGCTGTCGTAGTTGGCGAAGCCGACGGCGAACTGGCGGCATTGCGACATCCGCTCGATCGCGGGAAAGAAGAGGTTGTAGTCCGAGAAGCAGAGGTGGGTCGAAAAGGTCGCGTTCAGCCCCTCGACGCTGGCGTTGAAGCTGTCGACGAACAGATCGAGCTCGTCGGCCTCTGTGGACGCCCCCGGCTCGTCGACCTGGATCCAGCGGGCGCCCAGCCCGATCAGCGCTTCGAGGTTGGGCCGGATCAGGTTGCGGGCGACCTCGAGGACGAAGTCGCGGCGCGCCGCCTTCCGCTTGCGACGGCGATCGGCGGCCGGTTCTCGCAGGTCGGTGTCGACGTCGTAGCGCTCGTCGAAGGACCAGTCGGCGATCGTGTAGGCGCCGGTCACCGGGATCTTGAGCTCGGCGTCGGCGACGGAGACCAGGTAGGAGAACTCGGCATTGTGGAACGGCTCGCGCAGCGAGATCGGCCCGACGACGGCAGCCTTGCTGTAGTACTTGTTGTCGAAGGCGCGGACGCTGCCGCGGCGTTCGAAGCCGTTGGTGTGGTTGACCGCCCAGTCGTACATCTCGGTGCGCTGCTGTTCACCGTCGTAGACGACATCCAGGCCGGCGCTCTCCTCGAGGCGAAGCGCGTAGAGGCTGGACCAGCGCTGGATCTCCGCCTTCTGCTCCTTGCCGAAGGGCGCGTGCTGCAACAGGTCGAGGAGCTTCTCGTACTCCGGAACCGTCAGCCGCTCCCCCCAGGTGCGGGCTTCCTCCAGGTCTTTGTCGTCGAGCGGTTTGCCGGCATAGGCCTTCACCCGCCAGCCGGGCTTGTCGAGCGAGCCGACCTCGTGAGTCAGCAGGGGCGTGTGACCGAGCTCCGCCGTCATACCGAAACCAGCTCCTTTACTTTATGGGCCGCCTCGCCGAGCCGGAGCACCTTCCGCTCGGCGACCACGGTCGGCAGATAGCCCAGCTCGCAATTCGACGACAGATAGAGGTTGCGCGGACGGACGGTGTCCGCGAGATGGCGGGCCACCTCAACCGTGTTGTCGGGCGATTCGAGGATCGAACTGCGCCCATTGATGATCCCGGCGACCAGTCCCTTGTCCCAGCCCGACCCGAGCGCGGCGAGGTCGGTCTCGATCAAATCGACGCCGATGGCGTCTACCGGCAGGCGGAGCAGCTGATCAATATGCGGCCCGGCGTCGCCGAAATAGACATGGAAGGCCAGCGTCGCCTTCAGGTCGCGGTGGATGACCTGCAGGGCTTCAGCCAGTGGCGCCCAGTCGTCCCGCGTGATGCCGAAGTAGCCCAGCCACGGATCTTCGAGGTGAATCAGTTCGGAACCGCTGGCAACCGCGGCATCGATCGCGGGCCGGAGGACCCGCATGGCCAGGTCGACCATGAGGTGGTTGCGGTCCTGGTCGGTATGGGCGGCCCGGGAGAACATGTACGGGGAGGGAAGGGTGGTCACGCGCGGGCGCGGCACCGAGGGATCCGCAACGACGCCGTCGGGGTTTGTCACCGTCGGGATCGGGCCCACGAGCTCGGGCTCCCTGAAGAACGTGTTGGTGTCGAACCATCGAACCAGGGTGTGGGGTTTGGCGCCGAGCGCCCCCATCAATGGCCGGAAGATGTCCTGCCATTTGAGGAGGCCGTCGGAGAAGAAATCCATGCCGGCACTGGTCTGCACGCGAACGAAGGCGGCCAGGTCTTCGGCGAAGGCCTCCTCGACCGCGTCCGTGCCGACGCGACCACGGTCGATTCCGCGGGTCGCGGCGACCACCTGCTCGGAGCGGGGATAGATCCCGTGCTGATAGACAAGAACTTTGATCTGGTGAGTTTAGTGGAGATGCCCATTTTCCGCAGGGCGAGGAATTGATCAGGGACGGTGCAGCAGCGCCAGGCCATCGCCACTGGCAATCTCATGATATCCCTGCGACTCGAGCGTCTTCACCTGGTCCCGCAGCGCGGCCAGATTGTGCTGAAGCGCGGCGTCATCGAGCGCGACGTAGTCGGCGTCATGGACGCCCTCGTACTCGATGTCGTAGATGTGTTGCCGCTGCGACAGGTGGGGGGTCAGGTTGTTCTCCGCGGCCACGCTCGCGCCCGCCGGGATCCGCGCCAGGTTCGGGACAAAGGCCGCATAGCGTGGCTCCGACTGGAACATCCGCGGGTCGAAGTGTCGCGAGAATGGCAGGCCACCAAATAGATACGAGAATGCCAACGAGCTGGCAAGCACCGCCAGCGCCGCTGGCCGCTGGTACCCGGCTCGCAGACGGGCGAACCCGAGGATGGAGGTGCCAATGACCAGTGCGATCAGTGTCGCCGAATAATGGCTGGTGAACGCGTACTGCGGGGGGTAGTTGGAAAGCAGCAGGATGCCGAGCGTCGGCAGAACCAGGATCGCGGCAAATCCGGCGAGGGCGGTGAGCCCCAGCACCGGCCCAAAGATGCCCACCAGGAACTTCAGTTTCTGGGGCTGCAACAGGATGCCCCCCAGCCGGCCGGGATTCGTCGCGACGGTCGTGATGATGTCCTGTGGACTGCTTCCCAGTTCCGGGTACCTGAAGGCGAACCGTCGGGCGAAGTACGCGTACGAGCCCCCGCCGAACGCCGGGATGATGACCCGCACCAGGGCGAAAAAGACCGCGAGGCTACCGGCCAGCACGCCGAAGCCCAGCTTGAAGTCGCGTTTGGCCAGCAGGATGTAGGCGCCGAACCCGACCCCGACCAGCGGCAGTTCCTCTTTGATGAGAAAGGTCGACGCGAGACTCAGAAGGAACAGTCCACGCTGGCCTCGCTCGAGGAAGTAGATCGCGAATCCGAGCGGCAGCACGGAGAGCGCCAGTTCGTGGAAGTCGTACAGGTTGATGAAAGCGACCGGAAGGAAGAGGAAGTAGACGAGTGCCCACACCAGCCGCTGAAATCCGGGCTCCAGCTTCAGCCGGGCGAGCAGGTAGAGCGGCCAGACGCCGAGGGCGAGGAATAGCGTTTGGATGACCAGCAACGTCTCCGGACGCGGCACGAGCGCGTAGGCGGGCAGCAGCAGCAGGTAGACCGGCGAGAAGTGGTCCCCAAAGTAGGAATGGGGCTGCGGCTGGGCCAGGCTCATCGTGGATTCGAAGAAGCGGCCCTGGGTGGTATTCCAGAACACCTGGTCGAAGATGCCAAGGTCCGGCCCGAAGGAGTGATAAGTCGTGTGGCGCAGCACCGACAGGACGCCGTAGAGGACGAAGTAGACCAGCGCCAGGGCGGCGACGATGTGGGTTTCGAACCGCACGGCCTGGCGCTGGATGTCAGCGATCACGAGCGCGAACTATAATGCGCTCGGCTCGGCAAACGCCGCGAGCGCGGTTGCGCGTAACCCTTGCGGCGCCGGGCCGTTGGAGAGGGTCATGAAGGGGTTTGGGGTCGTCCTGTTCGCTGCGCTGGCATCCGCGGCGCTGGCTGGGTGCGGTGGCGACAACTCGACCACCTTCGTGCTGGACACCGGATCGCCGACGGCAAGTGCCGCGGCGGCGAGCCCCGCGGCCTCGGCCCATGCCAGCGCCTCGCCGGCGAGCTCCTCGCTTCCGGTAACCGCGGTGACCCCGATCCCGGGCAACTACAAGATCATCATCGACTCCCCGGACGGCAGCTCTCCCATCAGCTCGCCCGTCCAGGTGTCCGGGACGGCGAGTGTCGATAACGGGACGGTGGTCGCCGTCGTTCTGGATGCGAGTGGCAACGAGCTCGGCCGCGGAACCGCAACCGCCTCGGCCTCCAAGCCCGACTACGGCCACTATGACATCACGGTCAGCTTCTCTGGCGCGGTCTCGGGCCAAAAGGGACAGCTCAAGGTCTACGGGGTCAGCCCGCGTGACGGCACAACGCCCACCGCGTACTACTTCATCCAGATCCGGTTCGCCTAGCGCGATCGCAGTCCGGCCGCGAGCGGAAGCGGCGAAACGACCGGCTGGCGCGCCGTCGACTTTCGCAGACTGAAGACCATCTCCGAGCCGGCAACATATTCGACCGTGTCAACCGTCATGCCCTGGGCGACCAGGTAGGCAGTCAGGTTGGAACGGCTGTAGTGGGTGATGTGCTCATCCGCATAGCCACCCGGCGCGAGCCGGCCATAGAGCCACTCGAGCGCCCGCCAGCGCCAGCGGTCGTAGTCCGGCGTGCCCAGGATCAGCCGTCCGCCCGGCTCGAGGACCCGCTCGAGCTCGCGGAAGACCCGCTCGTCGGCCGGGACGTGCTCGATCACCTCCGAACAGATCACGCAGTCGAATGCGCCGTCCTTGAAGGGAAGCTCGAAGATCGAGCCATGAACGAGTGGATTCCCATAGCGCCTCGCATACCGCAGCTTGGCGAGAACGATGTCGAGCCCGACCACCCGGCCGGAGCCGAGGATGCGACTCGATCCGCAGCCGACGTCGAGCACCCGCTCCGCACCCGCCGCCATGGTGGTGATCACCTGGTAGCGCCGCCGCTGCCAGGATCGCTGCAGCGGGATGACGCTGTCATAGGCGCGAGCGTCGTAGTCGGCGGAAGCAATCGAGTTCCGCAGCTTCCACATCGCGCCAAAGGTCTTGAGGTTCGATAGGGCAAAGCGCGCCATCCAGGCACGGCTTGTTTCCTGAGCCCGGTAGTGGAACGGGACTTCGAAGATGCGATACCCCTCGGCGACCATGCGAATCAGGATCTCCTGCAGGATGTCGAAACCGGTCGCCCGAAGCGGCAGAGCCGCGACTGCCTGTCGTTGGTACAGCCGGTAGCCACTCGAGAGGTCCGAATAGGGCAGGGAGAGTCCTCGGCGCAGCACCCCATTGAGCACTCGGCTGAGCGCCCGGCGCGTCCTGGGCATGTCGGCGCCGCCACCGTCGACGTACCGCGATGCGATCACGACCTCAGCCTCGCTGCGCGCCGGCCAGATCGCTTCGAGAAAGCTCGGGTCGTGCGAGCCGTCCGCGTCGAGCGTCAGGACGTATTCGCCGGCCGCCTGGTCGAGCCCGCTGCGAAGGCCGGCCCCATACCCGGGCATGGTCTGCCGAACCAGCAGCGCATCGTGACGGCCGACCACCTCCTGGGTCCCATCGGTCGAGCCGCCGTCCATGACCATCAGCTCGTGATCGATCTCGAGCGAATGGATCTCGCGTCGAAGCGCCGGCAGCAGGCGGTCGAGATGTCCCGCCTGATTGAGGGCAGGGATCAGCACCGTCAGCGGGTAGCGCGATGAGCGGCCGCCGGGCGGCCGTGGGACAAAGGACGGAATGCCATCGACGACCGGATAGCTGACGCCGCAGCTGTCGCAGGTGAGCGTCGCAACGCCATCCAGCCGCAGCTCGACGCGGCAGGCCGGGCAGGCCAGCCCCGGGATGGCTTGCATGGCGTCATGCTACTTGGAGCTCGGAGTCGACCCGGGCGCAGCCGGCAGGGCACGGGGCGGGGGATCGGAAAGGCCGTCAGCCGGCGTTACATGGCAAGATGACGGACACCCCGCCTTCGGTCTCGATCGTGATTCCGACGCTCAATGGGGGGCGGGCGTTCGGCACGATCCTGCACCGGATCATGGGCCAGGGGCGGGCGCCGCTGGAGGTCGTCTGCGCCGACCTGGGCTCGACCGACGGCACCCGGCACATCGTGAACCAGTTCCCGGTCGTCCGCTTTGTCGAGATCGCCGAGCCCGTCGGTCCACACAGCTGGAACCGCGCCATGGAGGAAACGCGCGGCGACGTCATCGTTTTTTTGGCCCAGGACGCGGTCCCCGGAAACGGCGACTGGCTCAGTCACCTGACGGCGCCCTTCGACGATCTTGCCGTCGCCGGCGTGTACGGCCGGCAGGAGGCCTCGATGGGCAGCGATCCGTTATCGGGCTTTCGCCTCGCGCAACGCTTCTGCCATGAGCCGCACTGGCGGCGGATCCGGGTCGGCGACGCGGTCGCCTACAAGTCGCTGCCGTTCTTCATGGAGAACGCCGCCGTCCGGCGGTCGGTCTGGCGAGGGATTCACTTCAATGAGCGCCTGCCAGTTGGCTCTGACCGGGTCTGGGCTCGCCAGGTCGTGCTGGCCAGCTGCACCATCGCCTACGCCCCGGATGCAGTGGTTAGCCGGGAGCTGCATGCGAGCCTGAAAACCGCCTACCGGCTGGCGCTGCTGACTGGCTACACCGACCAGCATTACGGCGACAAGGGCGGCACGCTCTGGCCGGATTCGCGGCGGTTCGTGAAACGGGCCAGCTGGTACTTGCTGAAGGGCTTTGCCTGGGGCCAGCTGCCGTACCTGGCGCTGGAAGACGCGGTACAGCGATACGGCTACAAGCTCGGCCGGCGGCTTGACCGGATGAGTCCCCAGCTTCGTGGGCGGTTTGCTCCGGAGACGGCCGAGTCGGATCGGCCGATCGCCATCGACGACTGGGCCGCCTGAGCCGTTCCTCGCTCTCGCGTGGTCCAATGGCGGGTGTGCCCATGCCGACCGACCTCGTAGAGCTCGCCGCGCTGCTCTCGCGCGCCGGGTTCATCGCGGCGCATGATGAGGCGAACGAACTCGTTGCTCGCGCTGCCGGCGACGTCGAGCTCCTCGATTCGCTCGTCGCGCGCCGCCTGACAGGCGAGCCACTCGCCTGGATCATCGGGAGCGTCTCGTTCTGCGGCGTGGAGATCCGTGTCGATCCCGGAGTCTACGTCCCCCGCTGGCAGAGCGAGCCGCTGGCGCGTCGCGCCGTCGAGCGCCTGCCGGCGACCGGTGCGGCGATCGATCTCTGCACCGGGTCCGGCGCGATCGCCCGGACCCTGATGATGGAACGGCCCGGGGCGCGGGTCGTGGCGTCCGATATCGACGAGCGTGCCGTGGCCTGCGCCGCCGCGAACGGCGTGGAGGTCTACCGCGGTGACTTGTTCGCTCCGCTGCCGCGCACGCTCGAAGGGCGGGTCGACGTCGTCGTCGGCGTCGTGCCGTACGTGCCGACACCCGCGCTGCCGCTGCTGCAGCGCGACACCTTCGCGTTCGAGTCGCCGCTGGCCTACGACGGCGGCCGCGACGGCACCGAGATCCTCCGGCGCGTCCTGCGGGACAGCCCGGGCTACCTCCGGCGCGGCGGTTCGCTTCTGCTCGAGCTCGGCGGGGAGCAGGCCGATGCGCTGCGCGACGACCTCACGCGCCTCGGCTACGTCGACGTCGGCGTTCTCGTTGACGAAGACGGTGACGTCCGAGGCATCGAGGCGAGACTTGGGGAAAAAATTAGGTCTGTCGACGGTTGCGACAGACAGCTGTCGCAAGCATGCCTCACGATGGGGCCATGGCGGCGTCAGGCGATCGCTCAGGGCCCCCGGTTGCGGCGCTGAAGGCCGCCGTTGACAAGATGGCCGCCTGGGTTTGTGAGGCCCAGGGTGAGGCGCTGGGCGAAGGGTTGATCCAGATTCGGGAAAGCGGCATCGACCCGCTGGAGGCGGTGTTCGCCCACGGCGTCCGCCGCTTCGACAAGTCGGGCGAGTACAAG